>ULTT01032561.1_pt1 | contig 18342 bp, 18 predicted proteins | sample 1957831 | NCBI WGS metagenome assembly ULTT01 (sample SAMEA4835740, study PRJEB28245) | human gut metagenome | biome: gut microbiome; material: fecal sample | place: Denmark | collected 2008 | reverse complement strand
AAACACCGCCGAAGCCTGTACCGCGCCGTAACCGACTATCTTGCCATGTTGCTGCTGGTGCCCGTGGTTATTGTGCTGGTGTCGGGACTGTCGATAGCGGGTGCCAGGCTGCTGCCCTACGTGCTAATGGTGGTGGTGTTTATGGCTATGTATATGTGTGTGCCTAACACTAAGGTGAAGCTGCGCGCCGTGATAATGCCTGGCATACTGGCGGGCGTGGGCATGCAGGCGCTGCAGCTGTTTTACATACATGCACAGGTGCTGCTGTCGTCGTACAACGCCATTTATGGTTCGTTTGCCGCTCTGCCCCTGTTTATGCTGTGGGTGCAGCTGTCGTGGACGATATGCCTCTTTGGCGTGCAGCTGTGCTACACAAACCAAAATATGGACGAGCTGTCGTTCAGGCTGCAGGTGGCCGACATATCGCCGCGCTACCGACTGCTGCTGGCCATGATACTGATGAGCCGCGTGTGCCAACGGTTTGCTGATGGCAAACGACCCTATACCGCCCTCGACCTGCGACGCCTCACAAACATACCCATACGCATAACGCAAGACCTGCTGTATATGCTGGTGAGGGCAGGACTGCTGAGCGAAAACTCGGCCGACGGTAAGGATCAAGAGCCCACCTATCAGCCCGCCATGACGCTGCAAAAGCTTACGGTGGGCGCCATGGTAGAACGCCTCGACAGCATGGGAGGCTGGCATCTCGACATTGACCTGCACGAGCAGCTGGCTCAGGTAGAATGGAAACAGTATCTGGCGCTGCGCGAACAGTATCTGGCCGAACTGAGAAAAGTGCCACTGTGCAAGGAAGAGGGTGCCGCTTAATGGTTATCATTCAAAAAAAATATATATAGGGTTTTGCTGGCACACCTTTTGTAGGATGATAAATGGCATATAAGAAAGAAATATATATATATAGGAGGAAAACACATTATGGCATTTATTGACTATTACAAAATTTTGGGCGTGCCACGCACGATACCACAAGATAAGGTGCGCGACGCCTACCTGAAGCGCGTAAAACAGTTTCATCCCGACTTGCACCCTAACGACCCGAAGGCGAAAGCAAAGTTTCAGGCCCTGAACGAGGCCAACGATGTGATAGGCGACCCTGAAAAACGAAAACTGTATGACCAGTATGGCGAACGGTGGCGCGAGGGCGCTGAACAGGGGCCACAAGGCCAGGCGTGGGGCGCCGACGCTGAGGGGGCGCAGGGAAAAGGCTTTGCTGAGGGCTTCGACTTCTCGGCCTTTGACCATATGCAGGGCGGCTTCTCAAGCTTCTTTCAAGACCTGTTTGGGGCTCAGGCGGGCTCACGCCAGGCACGACGTGCGGGCGCCCGGCAAAACACAGGCGAGATGCACGCCAGCCTGAACATTGACCTCTATACCGCCTTGCTGGGCGGCGAGGTGGTGCTGCAGCTCACAGGCGGACAGCGCATAAAGCTGAAGGTGAAACCTGAAACGCAAAACGGCACTAAGGTGCGGTTGCGCGGAAAAGGATACGACCGCGGCGATGGCACTATGGGCGATATGATTATTACCTATAACGTAACACTGCCCACAAACCTTAACGATAAACAAAAACAGCTGCTAAGGCAGATGCAACAGGGTGGGTAGCGGATGCAAGGCAAACAGAGGGGGCAGAGGTTAAAAATGCTTAATTGTTGCAAACGCAATGCCCATGGGCTATGCTCACACCAATAAAAATATGTATCTTTGCACCCGCTGTTACGAGATAGCAGCACATTTTAATTCAAACCTATAAAAATAATAAAATTAAAAAATGGCAACAAAAATCAGATTGCAGCGCGGCGGACGTAAAGGCTATGCCTTCTACAGCATCGTTATCGCCGACGCAAGAGCACCACGTGATGGTAAATTTACTGAGAAGATTGGTACATACAACCCTAACACCAATCCTGCAACCGTAGATTTGAATTTTGAACGCGCCCTCTACTGGGTAGAAATTGGCGCACAGCCCACCGACACCGTGCGCAACATACTGAAAGGCGAAGGCGTGTATATGATGAAGCACCTGCGCGGTGGCGTGAAGAAAGGCGCTTTTGACGAGCAGGCCGCTCAAACCAAGTTTGACGCTTGGAAAACAAACAAAGAGCAGGGCTTGACCGCTGTGCGCGAGGCCGAAGCAAAGGCTAAGAAAGAGGCCGCTGCTAAAGAGCTGGAAGCCGAAAAGAAGGTGAACGAGGCTATTGCTAAGAAGGTGGCCGACAAGAAGGCTGCCGCTGCCGCTGCTAAGGCCGAGGCCGAGGCCGCTGCCGCTGAAGAGGCTGCTCCCGCTGAAGAGGCTCCCGCTGAGGCATAATTAAAAAAACTTTTGCAAAAAAGCAAAAGGCTTTGCCTTGATTAAGCAAAAAAACGAAACACAGGGTGCGACGAACAAATATAAAAGATGTTTGTCGCACCTTTTTTGTAGTAGTAGACGAGTAGACAAGTTCTTGTCAACTATAAGAAGCAAGACAAATCTCCTCGTCAACTTGTCTACTCGTTAACTCGTCAACTTAAAAAAAATGACTACTCTAACTAAAAACTTGGTGCTGCTGGCCCTAACGCTGGCCTTGACAGCACAAACCGCTGTGGCACAGAAAGGGTATAAATGCCCGAAAAGAGAATTTCGTGGCGCATGGATACAGTGTGTGAACGGCCAGTTTCAGGGCATGACCACGGCACAGATGCAGCAAAACCTGGTGCACCAGCTCGACGAGCTGCAGAAAGATGGTGCTAACGCCATTATCTTTCAGGTGCGACCCGAATGTGATGCCCTGTACCCCAGCAAGATAGAACCCTGGAGCCGATACCTAACGGGGGTGCAAGGCAAGGCGCCAGCACCCTATTGGGACCCCCTGCAGTGGATGATAGACCAATGCCACAAACGCGGCATGGAGCTGCACGCCTGGATAAACCCCTATCGTGCGAAGACAGCTGGCACACGCGAGCTGGCACAAAACCATGTGGCGGTGCAGAAGCCTAACAGCGTGTTTCAGTATGCTGGACAGCTGATACTGAACCCTGGTATGCCCGAAAACCGACAATATATATATAAGGTGGTTGATGATATTGTGAGCCGATACGACATTGACGGCTTGCATATTGACGACTATTTTTATCCTTACCCTTCGCCAGGGGCTGAGATACCTGACCAGGCACAGTATGAACGGTATAACAACGGGCTGAAAGATGTGGCCGACTGGCGACGCTATAACGTAAACCTGTTTGTGAAAGAGATGGGCGAACATATACACAAGCTGAAGCCCTGGGTGAAGTTTGGCGTCTCGCCATTTGGCATCTATCGCAACCGCAGCACAGCGGCCATAGGCAGCAATACCAGCGGATTCCAAAACTATGATGGCCTGTATGCCGATGTGCTGCTGTGGATGAACAACCAGTGGATAGACTACTGTGTGCCACAGCTATACTGGGAGATAGGTAACAAGGCTGCCGACTATGAAACGCTGATTAAATGGTGGGACAAATATGCGGGACGGTGCTTGCTGTACATAGGCGAGTCGGTAGAAAGAACGGTGAAATATGCTGATCGTGAGAACCCTGCCGTAAACCAAATGAACGCTAAGTATATGCTGCACCAGCAACTGAAAAATGTGAGTGGCACGGTGCTGTGGTATTCGAAGGCCGCCGTTGACAATGTGGGCAACTATGGGCATGCGCTGCGCAATTATTACTGGAAGACACCCGCACTGCAACCCCTCATGCCAAACGTCGATGCCAAGGCGCCAAAGAAGCCCAAAAAGGTGCAGCCTGTATGGACCAGCGATGGCTTGCTGCTGTTCTGGATGCAGCCCAAAGGCAAGGGGTGGAAAGACGAGGCGGTAAGGTATGTGGTGTATCGCTTTGCTAAGGGGCAACGCATTGACACCAGCTGCCCCGAGGCTATTGTTGCCATCACGTCGAACACCTTCGTGAAGTTGCCCTACGACAAAGGCAACGACAAATATACCTATGTGGTAACCGCCCTCGACCGCATGGCGAACGAGAGCAAAGGGGTGAAGAAAAAGGTGAAATTGTAAATATATATATATAATGTAAGAGGAGGGTGTGTCAAAATAGGAGTTAACTTCTATTTTGACACACCCTCTTCTTCATATCTTGTTCGCCCTCGGCTAACAGCTTGTTAAGAAAGCGGTCGAGGTCTTGGTCGAGGCCATCCATCAGGTCGCCACCAATAATGATGGTGTCGTTATCGGCCAAAAATAGCTCGGCAATGTTTTCGTTGTCTTCATTCTCTAACACAATGCTATAGGGCTTCATAATGCCTAATGCCTCGAGCACAGGGCGCAACGTTTCGCAGCAAGCGCGCATGGCCTTGCCTGCCTCGGCATAAAAATGCTCGTCGGTGTTTTCTATCCACTGCTCTACCACACAACGGGTGATCTCGGTGCCATCGTCGTCGGAAGCTATCATCTCGCCACTGTCGGGCGAGAGGAAAACATGAATGTCGGTTACCAGCGATGTTTCTTCGTTCGTAGGAAACTTCTGCGCTATTTTCTTAAAAAAGCGTTCCAGTTGCTGAAGGGTTTGTTCTGATATGTTCATAAAGGCTGTGCTTTGAAAAATGATTGTTTGTGCAAACTTACATATTTTTTTTTACATACACCTAAGGTATCGCAAAAAATAATGGCTTTTGGTTTGTAATTTTGAAATTATAGTGTTACTTTTGCAAGCAATTATCGGCTCAGGGCCTTTATACAATAATAAAAATGATGCAACAAATGGTGAGGCATGAAGGGCGCATCGTGGCTATGCACAATGATAGGGCAGAGGTGCTTATCAGTAGGCTGTCGGCATGTGCTGCCTGTAAGGTGGCGGCCACATGTAACAGTGCAGAGTGTAAGCCCATGCGCGTGATGGCTCGCTTTGATAAAGACAGACAGGTGGCGCTGGGCCAGCACGTAACGGTGGCTATGGCGGCCAGAAACGCATGGCTATCGGTGGCCCTGGGCTACGGCTTGCCGCTAATGGCGTTTATGCTGGCTTGCGCTGTGACGTATAGCGCTCACTGCACTGATGGCGTGATAGCCCTCGTGGGCATGCTGGCAGTGTTGGCCTATTATGCTGTGTTGTACCTTTTTAGGCATAGGCTGGATGGCATGTTTCAGTGCCGTATTATCGACGTAAAACCCTTGCCTAAGCAAAAACTCGTTAACAAGGCAAATCGCTCGTTAACTCGTCAACTTGTCAACTTGTCAACTAATAGAGAAAATGACTAACATAACAATGGCTGTGCTCGTACTGGGCATGATAGCACTGATAGCGGCAGTGGTGCTCTTCGTATGTGCGAAGAAATTTGCCGTGAAAACCGACCCTCGCATAGCCGAGGTGGTTGACTTATTGCCAAAAGCCAACTGTGGCGGATGTGGCTTTGCTGGATGCCAAGCTATGGCCGAAGCCTTGGTAAAGAAGGCCGATGGCGAGAATAATGCTCCACTGAGCTGCCCCGTGGGCGGCGACACGGTGATGCAACAGGTGGCCCAACTGTTGGGCGTTGATGCTGAACAAACTATGCCGAAGGTGGCCGTGGTGCGCTGCGCAGGATGCCAAAACGAGAAACTTACAACCTATGACGGGTTGCACACCTGTGCCGCTATGAACGCTTGTGGCGTGGGCGAACATGGCTGTGGCTATGGCTGCCTGGGCTGTGCCGACTGTGAGGCGGCATGTGCCTTTGGTGGCATCAAGGTGAATAAAGAAACGGGGGTGCCACAGGTTGACACCTCATTGTGCACGGCCTGTGGCAGCTGTGTGAAGGCGTGCCCACGACATATCATTGAACTGCGACCCCGAGGCGTGAAAAACCGCCGTGTGTATGTGGCTTGCCGTAACCAAGACCGCGGACCAGCCGCTATGAAGGTGTGCGACACGGCTTGCATAGGCTGTGGCAAGTGTGCTAAAGAGTGCCCCTTCGGCGCCATCGTTATTGAAAATAATGTGGCCTACATCGACTATACCAAGTGCCGATTGTGCCGAAAGTGTGTGAACGTGTGCCCACGTAAGGCCATAATGGCGGTAGGATTTCCGCCCACAAAAACACAAACCTCTGCCACAATGGCTTGATACACAAATTGATAAACATGAAACTAAGAACGTTTAAAATAGGAGGTATTCATCCTGCCGACGAAAAACTGTCGGCGCACATTGCCACACAACAGGCGGCACTGCCTAAACAGGCTGTGTTCTTGCTGTCGCAACATATTGGGGCGCCAGCAAAACCCGTGGTGAAAAAGGGCGACAAGGTAATGGTGGGATCGCTGCTGGCAGAGGCTGGAGGCTTCGTCTCGGCTCCTGTTCACGCGTCGGTGTCGGGCGTGGTGGCAAAAATTGATAATGTGCCCGATGTGTCGGGCTATCGTAAACCTGCCATCATCGTAAATGTTGAGGGCGACGAATGGCTGCCAAGCATTGACCGCACAAGCACCTTGGAACGCTTAGAAGACCATGCCGACCTCACCCCCGACGTTATCATCACTCGTATAAAAGAGGCTGGCATTACTGGCATGGGCGGCGCAGGCTTTCCTACCTTTATAAAGCTAATGCCTCCCCCTGGCACAAAGGCCCAATGTGTGATGCTGAACGGGGTGGAGTGTGAACCCTATATCACCGCTGACCACCGACTGATGCTGGAGCATGCCGACGAGATACTGGTGGGCTTGCAACTGCTAATGAAGGCGGTAAACGTAACTAAAGGATATATAGGCATTGAGGCAAATAAGCCCGACGCCATACGCCTGTTTGAAGAAAAAACACTGAACATGCCGCAGGTTAAGGTGGTGCCGTTGCAGCAACGCTATCCGCAAGGTGGCGAAAAACAATTGGTTGACGCTGTGATACAACGACAGGTGCCTATGCCACCTGCAATACCCGTAAATGTGGGCGCCGTGGTGCAAAACGTGGCAACTGCCTTTGCCGTATATCAGGCGGTGATGAAGCATAAACCTCTGTTTGAACGCTATGTAACGGTAACGGGCAAACAGCTGAAACAACCCGCCAACCTGCTGGTGCGCATGGGAACAAGCATGGGCGAACTGTTGCAGGCCTGTGGCGCTCTGCCCGAGGGCGACAACAAGGTGCTGGCGGGTGGACCCATGATGGGGAAGGCCGTCAGCACACTGGAGGCACCTATCGTGAAGGGATCAAACTGTGTGACGGTGCTCAGCGGTGCCGATGCCAAACGCCTTACGCCCCAGCCGTGCATACGTTGCGCTAAGTGTGTATCAGTGTGCCCCATGGGCCTTGAACCTTATTTGCTGGCCGTGCTATCGGAACAGAAAAACTGGGAACGTGCTGAACATGAAGATGTGGCAGCGTGCATTGAGTGTGGATCGTGCCAGTATACATGTCCGGCACACAGGCCCTTGCTCGACCATATAAGGCTGGGCAAAAGCACGGTGATGGGCATCATTCGTGCTCGTAATGCAAAGAAATAATCGTCAACTAAAAAGAAAGCATGTCAAAACTTATCGTTTCACTCTCACCGCATATACATGCCAACGATAGTGTAGAAAAAAATATGCGCAATGTGATCATTGCATTGCTGCCCGTGCTGGGGGTGTCGGTGGCCTATTTCGGCATCGGCGCCGCCATCGTTTGCGCTACAAGCGTAGCCGCGTGTTTGTTCTTTGAATGGGTTATTGCCCATGTCGTTATGAAGAGCAAACGAAACACCTTGGCCGATGGCTCGGCTGTGGTTACAGGACTGCTCTTGGCCTTCAACTTGCCTTCAAACCTTCCGGTATGGATGGTGGCGGTAGGCGCCTTGGTGGCTATAGGCATAGGAAAAATGACGTTCGGCGGTTTGGGCTGCAACCCCTTCAACCCCGCTTTGGTGGGACGATGTTTTATGCTGGTGTCGTTTCCTGCACAAATGACGTCGTGGCCTGTGGCAGGACAGCTCACGTGCTATACCGATGCTACCACTGAGGCTACGCCACTAAGCATCATGAAGTGGGCCATCAAAACAAATAACCCCGAAGAACTGGAAAAACTGCCCGACGCGCTACACATGCTTCTGGGTAACCCCGCGGCTGGCTTTGGCGCTGGTGCTCTGGGCGAGGTGTGCGCCCTGGCCATTATGGTAGGCCTGGCTTACATGCTCTGGAAGAAGGTGATAACCTGGCACATACCCGTAAGCATTATTGCTACCGTGGCTGTGTGTGCAGGGCTGTTACACATGGTAAACCCTGCTTACAGCCACCCCGTAAGTGTGCTGCTGAGTGGTGGCCTGCTCTTGGGCGCCGTATTTATGGCTACCGACTATGCCACATCGCCTATGACGCATAAAGGACAGGTGGTGTATGGCGTGGCTATAGGCTTGCTCACAATTGTTATTCGTAACTGGGGCGCTTATCCTGAGGGCATGTCGTTTGCTATATTAATTATGAACGCTTTCACACCCCTTATCAATGTGTATATGAAGCCTAAACGCTTTGGCGAAAAGATAGTGTAAAAAGCTTAAAAACAAAAGAGAATATCATCATATGAAAAAGCTGAAATCGACGGTTACAAATATGGTTATTGTGCTGACAGCTGTGGCGCTGCTGAGCGGTGGCGTATTGGCAAGCGTAAACCATGTAACCGTAGGCCCCATCAAAGAACAAAATGCTAAACAACTGAGCGAGGGCATAAAGGCCGTGATGGATGACGACCAACTGGTGGTGAGCGCTACCGATACCGTAGCCTTAGTGGTGGATGGAGATACCGCTCATTATATCGTACATACCGCAAATAATAAACAAGGAAAAATGTTGGGATGCGCGGTAGAAAGCACGGTGATGGGCTTTGGCGGCGAACTGAAGGTGCTGGTGGGCTTCGACAAAAAAGGTAAGGTGCTGGGATATAAGATATTGCAGTCGGCCGAAACGCCAGGATTGGGACAAAAGGCCGATAAGTGGTTTCAGAAAGATGGAAAAGGCTGCATCGTAGGTCGTAAAATGAATGAAAAGAAACCTTTAACAATAGGCAAAGAGGCTAATGATGTGGATGCCATCACAGCGTCGACCATCACCTCGAAGGCTTTTATCAGGGCCGTGAATAATGCCTTCAGCGCTTATCGTAAGTATATGAAGGCGTCGGAAGCCGATGCCGTAACGAGTGCCTCGCAACAAGTAAAAACCGTTGACAATGAATAGTTTGAAATTGATATATAATGGCTTGATAAAAGAGAACCCTACGTTCGTCTTGTTATTAGGTATGTGCCCAACATTGGCCACTACAACGTCGGCCATTAATGGTTTGTCGATGGGGCTGGCCACTATGTTTGTGATCATTTGTTCTAATGTGGCCATATCACTCATCAAAAACCTTACACCCGACATGGTGCGCATACCCGTGTTTGTGGTGGTGATAGCCTCGTTTGTTACGGTGCTGCAAATGTGCTTGGCGGCATATCTGCCAGCGGTAAATGCTTCGCTCGGATTGTATATCCCGCTCATCGTGGTAAACTGCGTGATCTTAGGGCGTGCCGAAGCCTTTGCTTGTAAGCATGGGGCCTTTGATAGCATGATGGATGGTGTGGGCATGGGCCTGGGATTTACTGTGGCCCTTACGTTGCTGGGCATTGTGCGCGAACTGTTAGGTGCTGGCTCGGTGTTTGATGTTCGGCTCTTGCCCGAGACAACAAACATGCTGCTCTTCATCTTGCCTCCAGGGGCTTTCATCACATTGGGATATCTTATCGCCATTGTCAACCGCTTGCGTAAGGCTAACTAATATTTAAGAAAAGAGTAAAAACGTTGAATAATTGATATTTGATATTTTGACATGGAATATATCTTGATATTCATCTCGGCAATATTTGTAAATAATATCGTGTTGTCGCAGTTCTTGGGCATCTGTCCCTTCTTGGGAGTGTCAAAAAAAATCGATACCGCCTTAGGTATGGGCGCTGCAGTGGCCTTTGTGCTTACCATTGCCACGGCGGTAACGTTTCTGGTGCAACAATATGTGCTCACACCGCTCGGCTTGGGATATCTGCAAACAATAGCTTTTATTCTCGTTATCGCTGCTTTGGTGCAGATGGTAGAAATAGTGTTGAAGAAAACGTCGCCAGCACTGTATCAAGCGTTGGGCATCTTCTTACCACTCATCACTACAAACTGTGCGGTGCTGGGCGTGGCTATCCTTGTTATTCAAAGCAAATTCTCGTTCCTGCAAAGCATCGTTTATGCCTTGGCCACAGCGATAGGTTTTGCTCTGGCACTGGTGGTTTTTGCAGGATTGCGTGAACAACTGTCAATGGTAAAACTGCCTAAGGCTATGCAAGGCATGAGCATAGTGCTGGTTACGGCAGGACTCTTGTCGTTGGCTTTTATGGGCTTCAGTGGGGTAGACTTGGGCTTGAAAGCTTTGTTTGGCTTGAAGTGAAAAAACAATTTTATACAACTTAAACGAAGTAATAATAAAAAAAGCATGGTGCGCTATGTGCGTGCCAAGGCTATTTAAAGTTATCATTTAAAAAACAAATAACATGAAACAGACTATTTTAGTTACTGGCGGTACTGGCTTTATTGGTTCGCACACCACGGTAGAACTGATTGAAGCAGGCTATGAGGTAGTGATTGTTGACAACCTCTCAAACTCGAAAATTGAGGTGCTCGATGGTATTGAGAAAATTACGGGTGTGCGTCCTGCCTTTGAACAAGTAGACCTTCGTGACGCTGAAGCTACTGAAAATGTGTTTAAAAAGTATCCTGCTATCAGAGGCATCATTCATTTTGCTGCTTCAAAGGCTGTGGGAGAAAGTGTGCAAAAGCCGTTGCTGTATTATCGTAACAATGTTGTTTCATTGGTTAATCTGCTTGAACTGATGCCTAAATATGATGTCAAGGGCATCATCTTCTCATCAAGCTGCACCGTTTATGGACAGCCAAAACCTGAAAACCTTCCTGTGCGCGAAGATTGTCCGCACCAAAAGGCCACGTCGCCCTACGGAAACACAAAAGAGATAAACGAGCAAATTATTGCCGACTATATTCATAGCGGTGCTAATATTAAAAGCATCGTGCTGCGCTATTTCAACCCCATTGGCGCCCATCCCTCAGCATTGATTGGTGAGTTGCCTAACGGTGTGCCTAATAACCTCATACCGTTTGTTACACAAACTGCTATTGGGGTGCGTGAGCAGCTCACCATCTTCGGTAACGACTATAACACCCCTGATGGCACCTGTATTCGCGACTATATATATGTTGTTGACTTGGCCAAGGCGCATGTGGCTGCTATGGCCCGTGTGCTGGATCAGGATGCTGATGCCGTAGAGTATTTCAATATCGGTACGGGCAACGGTAACTCAACACTCGAAATAGTGGAAACTTTTGAACGTGCCACTGGCGTGAAACTGAATTGGAAATATGGCCCACGTCGTGAGGGCGATATTGAGAAAATATGGGGCAATGTAGACAAGGCTAATAATGTTTTGGGATGGAAAGCTGATACGCCCCTTGATGATGTGCTGCGCTCGGCATGGAAATGGCAGCTAAAACTGCGCGAAGATGGCGTAATGTAATAAAAAATGCTAAGGCAAAGATGCTAAGGCTAAAGATATTAGGGAGGTGAAATCCTTCCCTATAATGTGGCCTGTTTAGCAATAGGCAGTCCGCATTTTGTGTTTGTGTTGTTGTTATCCCTCGATGTGAGTCGGGGGATAACTTTTTTTTACAGCCAGTGTGAAAACTTAATTCATAACACAGTGTTAAAACTAAATTCATAACACGGCGTTAAAACTCTATGGCTGACGTATCCTTATAATTCTCTTTTATGACCTGTGGTTCTTGCTCTTACAGTCAGGACATTCGCCCTTGATGACAAACGAAATAGAGTGAGGGGAGAAGCCTTCGGGTAAGTTGAAGTCAGGAATACGGATGTCTTCTAAACAAAAAGAACGATGACAGGCTTCGCAATAAAAGTGTATATGCCCATCATTGTGATGACAATGACCAGCACTGCTGCATAACTCATAATTTAATACGCCTCGGCCATCTTCAAAAGCATGCACTACATCGTGCTCAAGAAATAATGTCAGCACACGAAAAATGCTCGACTTGTCCATTGTTAGCATCTTATTGGAAAGGTCAAGCAGGGTTACGGGGCGTGCTTCGGCCTTCAGCTTCTTAAGAACAAGTATGCGGTTTGATGTTGGCTTTACATCTTTTTGTGTCAACCAGTTTATGGCTTCTGTTGTTTCCATTTATTAAATATCTTTTTATGAAATATTGTAGCATACGCTACCTTATTTATGTAAAAACAATATTGCTTTATGCAAAAGTAATATTTTTCTGCTTCTTATTTCTTCTTATCTCTTCTTTTTTGCTTCTTGTTATGAACATTGCAATCGGGTTGCATCTGTTTTTATCTATCTTTGCAGCCGTAAAAGAACAAAAAAATGACAAATGGTGTAAATTATAAAAATAGTAAAAGCAATATGAAACAGGAAGAAACAGCTCATTCTCATGAGCATCATCATGCTAATCATGCAATAGCTATGGCGCGCATAGCCCTCACTGTCGTTTTGTTGATAGTGGCAAAAGTGATAGAACACTACTCGGTTTTGCCTATGTGGAAAATGTTGATAGTGTATCTTGTGCCTTATCTTATTGTGGGATGGGGAACGCTAAAAGAGGCTGCCGAAGGTATTGCACATGGCGACATTTTTAATGAAAACTTTTTGATGGCTGTTGCCACAATGGGGGCGTTGTGCATAGGCTTTTTACCTGATGCCGAACCCGAGTTTATGGAGGCTGTGGGCGTAATGCTCTTTTTTCAGGTGGGCGAACTATTTGAGGGGTATGCTGAGGGCAATGCACGTAAAAGCATCTCGCATCTGATGAATATTCGGCCAGATGTGGTTACCGTTGTTCGTGATGGCAAACCACAACAGGTGGCACCTGATGATGTTAAGGTGGGCGAGACGATATTAATAAAGCCTGGCGAGAAGGTGCCGTTGGATGGTGAAGTGGTAAAAGGTAAGTCGTCGTTGAATACGTTGGCGTTGACGGGTGAAAGTGAGCCACGGTATGTAGCAGAGACAGATAGCGTGTTGTCAGGGTGTATAAATATGGAAGGGGTACTCGAGGTGCGCACCACAAAGGCTTATGGCGAAAGCACCGTGGCAAAAATTATACAATTGGTTGAGAGCGCTAATGAACGTAAGTCGAAGAGCGAAACCTTCATCACACGTTTTGCTCGCGTTTATACTCCTATTGTGGTGATAGCTGCTTTAGCATTGGCCTTCGTGCCACCGTTGTTTGCTGCCGAAGGCTTTGCATTGGCTTTCTCGCAATGGCTGTATCGCGCCTTAATATTTTTGGTGGTGTCGTGTCCTTGTGCATTGGTTATCAGCATACCGCTGTCTTTCTTCGGAGGCATTGGTGCCGCTTCGCGCCATGGCATATTGGTGAAAGGTAGCATTTATATCGATGCGTTGGCACGTTTAAAAACAGTGGTATTCGACAAAACAGGAACTCTCACCTATGGGCGCTTTGAGGTGCAAGCTGTGCATCCCGATCATTACGATGCTCATCAATTATTGCATCTTGCTGCTCATGTAGAACATTATACTACACACCCCATAGGGGCAGCCTTGCGTGCTGCTTTTCCTCAGGAAAATAGTGATGGCTGTAATGTAGAGGCTGTTGAAGAGGTGTCGGGCGAAGGCATACGTGCTGAGGTAAATGGCCATGTGGTATGTGTGGGCAATACAAAAATGATGCAGCGTATAGGAGCGCAGTGGCACGATTGCCATCATGTGGGTACCATTATTCATGTGGCAGTGGATGGCGTTTATGTGGGACACATCGTTATCAATGACAAAGTAAAGGACGACAGTGCCGACGCTATTGCTGCTTTAAAGAAACAGGGCGTAAAGCAAACGGTTATGCTTACGGGTGACAGAAAAGCCGTAGGCGAAATGGTAGCTAAACAGTTGACCATTGATAGTTGTTACACCGAACTGTTACCTGCCGAAAAGGTGGAACGTATGGAGCAACTGCTTCGTACACAATCTGAAGGCAACACACTGGCTTTTGTGGGAGATGGTATAAACGATGCGCCAGTATTGAAGCGTGCCGATGTAGGCATAGCCATGGGAGCTTTGGGTAGTGATGCTGCCATCGAGGCTGCCGATGTGGTGTTGATGGACGATCGGCCCAGCAAGATTGCTTTGGCTATGCGTATAGCGCGTCGCACCATAGGCATTGCTAAACAAAACATTGTTTTTGCTATTGGTGTAAAAGTGGCAGTGCTGGTGTTGGCCACTATGGGTCTGGGCAATATGTGGTTGGCAGTAATGGCCGATGTAGGTGTTACGGTGCTTGCAGTGCTCAACGCTATGCGTGCATTAAGGGTAAAGGCATAACTGAGGGTAAAGGTGTAATTAAGGTTAACGGCATAGGATGGATAAAACATAAAAATATTGAGTGATATCTTGCTCTTTTCAATTATCTTTTGTAATTTTGAACAATTGATAACACTGACATTGCCTCGGCCTCGCAATTAACGATAGAGGCGATGAAATGTCGAAAAGCAAACAATATAAAAATGAAATTTGTAGCTATTATTCCAGCCCGTTACGCCTCGTCGCGCTTTCCGGGAAAACCGTTAGCCATGTTGGGTGGCAAATATGTGATACAGCGTGTGTACGAAACCGTGTCGTCGTCTTTAGAAGATGTTTATGTAGCCACCGATGATGAGCGCATATACAATGCTGTGATACAGTTTGGTGGACGTGCTGTTATGACACGTGCCGACCATAAGAGTGGTACCGACCGCATTGCCGAAGCTGTAGAAAAGTTGGGCGGTGCATGGGATGTTGTCATCAATGTGCAAGGCGATGAGCCATTCATTCATAAGAGTCAGATTGAAACCTTGTGTCACTGCTTCGACGATCCGCTCACACAGATAGCAACCTTGGGCATGCCATTCAAGACTGTAGAGGCACTGCAGAACCCCAATTCGCCCAAGATAGTGGTTGATAACCATCAAAACGCGATGTACTTTTCACGTTCTGTTATACCCTTTGTGCGTGGTGTAGAAGCTGCCGATTGGTTGCAGCAATACCCCTTCTTGAAGCATATAGGCATTTATGCTTATAAAACAAATGTGCTGAAAGAGGTAACCCAGTTGCCCATGTCAAGTTTGGAAAAAGCCGAAAGCCTTGAGCAACTGCGGTGGTTGCAGAATGGTTATCGCATAAAGGTGGGAACCACAAATATAGAAACTATTGGCATTGATACGCCTGCTGATCTTCAGCAAGCAGAACAATTTCTAACACGTCAGTAGTATCAGCTGACAGAGAGAAGCGGCCGTCAATACGTTCGTTTACCACCCATAGTATGGTGTCAGATGCCGATGCCATGGTGAGCACCAGTTGGCGTCGCTTCTCAAAAATACTTTTCTTTTTATCGGTAAGGAAGTCGCTTACCAGTTTTGAATGTCGCATGCCAAAGGGCACAAACCTATCGGCATTTTGTGCGATGCGCAATTGTAGTGGCCATGACACTTTTTGGGCATCTAAACAGGCATAGTTTGCTTTCTTATTCAACACAAAATGCTCATCATTCTTCTTTTTACTGATGCGCAACCGTGTACCATCTTCGTCAATCACATAGGTTCCTTCCTCAGGAAAGATTTTTGTTTTGAACGAGGAGGTTGCTTTCGGTTCAATCAACAGTCGGCCACGGTCAATCAGCAATTCATGCGTACCGCTATCCCATAATCGTCCGCTTTGAAGCGTTGTTGTTTCCTTTTCTTTGATTGTCGGTTTGCTGATGGCCGAATATATTTCTTGCACCTGTGTAGGCGTAAACCCATTGTCTTTCAGCATCATGAATAATACATATTCTGGCGAAGGTTGTTTCAGTAGGGCACAGATGTCAATCATAAAATGGCTACGGTTTGTTTCACCTCTTTGGATGGTTTGGCCATCGCTGTTTGTAATTGCTTGTATAGCCTGTTCCATTGCAGCATCAAAGAATGTGCATGCTTCGGCCACATATTGCGCCGTTTGTGCAATGGCCTTTCGGGCACTGGGATTAATGGTTTGTAGCAGAGGTATAACGTTGAGCCTTATCTTGTTGCGTTTTACATCATCAATAAGATTGGTGCTATCTGTTACAAATGTTTGATGCAGGGTTTGCAAATAGTGTTCAATATCTTCTCGGCCTACACACAGCAAGGGGCGCAATATGTTTCCGTTTCGAGGCATAATGCCACGAAGACCATGAATGCCCGTTCCGCGTAATAAGTTGAGCAGCAAGGTTTCGGCCGAGTCGTCTTGATGGTGCGCCACACATATACCATTGGCCGATAAGTCGTTGTAAAGGTTGTTGAAATAGCTATAACGCAATGTGCGTGCTGCCATTTCAATGCTTACATGGTGCAGCTGAGCATAAGAGGTGGTATCGAAATGAGCAATATGCAATGGAATGTTTAATTGTTGGCATAATTCTTTGCAGAATTGCTCGTCGCGTTCCGACTCTTCACCCCGAAGATGAAAATTGCAATGAGCGGCTTCTGTCTTTATACCCAATGCGCAAAGCGTGTGCAATAGCGCCACACTGTCGGCTCCGCCCGAGAGCGCAACCAGATAGGTGCCGTCAGCCAGAAAGAGGCTATGCTTGTCGGCATACCGCTTTACTGTTTGCAGAAAAGCTGAAGTGTTAAAGACAGAAACCATAAAAATTGAGATGTGTTACTCTACGTATAATACCAATCCTTTCAAGTATTCGCCCTCGGGGTGATAAATGTTTATAGGATGGTCAGCGGGCTGGTGTAACTGATGCAAGATGCGCACTTTTCGGTTGGCCTGAACAGCTGCGGTGAAAACAGCGTTGCGGAAATTGTCTTTTGTGACAATTTGTGAGCAACTGAATGTAAACAAAATACCGCCATGCTTGATTTTTTGTAGGCCCTTCACATTAAGACGTGTATAACCTTTCAGTGCATTGTGCAGTGCAGCACGGTGTTTGGCAAAGGCTGGAGGGTCGAGAATGATAAGGTCATACTTATCGTCGTTAGCGTCAAGATATTTAAAAGCATCTTCGCAGAACGCTTCATGGCGTGCATCATTGCCAAAATTCATGGCAATGTTACGGTTTGTAAGCTCGATAGCTTTTGCGCTGCTATCTACCGAATGAACCAGTTTCGCACCACCACGCATAGCATACACCGAGAAGCCTCCAGTGTAACAGAACATGTTCAGTACCGATTTGTCTTTAGCATATTGTTCCAACAATTTACGGTTTTCACGCTGGTCAACAAAGAACCCCGTCTTCTGTCCGCGAAGCCAGTCGACATGAAACTGCAAACCGTTCTCCAGTGCTACATCATTTTCCTCGCCGCCATAAATGTAGGCGTTTTCATGCTCTACCTCTGCTTTAAAGGGTAGGGTGGTGTCGCTCTTATAATAAATATTATGTAGTTGTGACCCCATTACCTCTACTAATGCCTGACTGATTTCGTGGCGCATGAGGTGCATACCCACGCAGTGTGCCTGCATAACCGCTGTAGGGCCGTAGCAGTCAATCACCAGTCCGGGCAAGTTGTCGCCTTCGCCATGTACCAGTCGGAAGGTATTGTTTTCGGGGTTGTCAGTCAGTCCGATAGCCTGGCGCATAGCCAAAGCCGATGCTAAGCGCTCTTTCCAGAACCCCGCATCAATCACAATGTCGCTGAACGAGAGCACACGCACGGCAATAGAACCTATTTGGAACATGCCTACGGCAATAAAATCGCCACCTCGTGTGAGCACGCGTACAATTTCGCCCTCTTCAATATCGTCGTCCATTGAAAGAATGGCACCCGAGAAAATCCAAGGGTGAAAACGCTTAAGGCTTTCTTCTTTGCCCTTTTTGAGAAATATTTTCTTATACATAATGTTCGCTATTGTCTTGTATGTGTATGTGATGCTTTGTTTATTCTTGTTCAGGGGTTTCAGTTTCCTTCTTTACCACAACCTTTTCTGGTACAATCTCCAGTTGATAGTCGTGTGTGGTTTCTAATCGCATGATTTCTGAATAAAGATTAATGCAACACCAAGCATCGGTTGCGGCGTATGCTTTCTGCTGTGGTGTAAGTACGTCGGCCTCCCAGTTTGTCAGTCGTTGGCGTTTGCTGATTTTTTGTGCGAAAAGGTTGGCGTAAAGCTTCTGTAGACTAAGATCTTCAATGCCAATGCGTCCCACCATATTTTGTATGTCAATAAACAGTCCGGGGGTGAAATCGCTTCTACGGTGTAACTGACAAATATCGTCGTGCCAAGACAGGCCTATCATGGGTACATCGGTGTTTGAAAGCAAGCGAATGACAGCG
>ULTT01015032.1_pt1 | contig 18632 bp, 14 predicted proteins | sample 1957831 | NCBI WGS metagenome assembly ULTT01 (sample SAMEA4835740, study PRJEB28245) | human gut metagenome | biome: gut microbiome; material: fecal sample | place: Denmark | collected 2008 | reverse complement strand
CTGCCCTTTCAGGGCGTGTGGAGCTTACATGCGAAAGTTGAGTTAAGAAGCATCAAGGCGGAACCCTCATGGGATTCCGCCTTGATAGTATATAGCGAGGGACGAGTGATTATCTCACAACCGTCTTCTTGCCGTTGATGATATAAATACCCTTCGGGAGCTTGCCATTGCTGTTGACACGCTGTCCCTGGAGATTATAGACAACCTTCTCAGCAGACTGCTGCTCCGGAGCCACCGTAGTGCCTTCAATACCGGCTGCAGTATTCAATTTATAGATACGGAGCGCGCTGGGGTTGCTGCTCACAACAGAGGTGAGGTAGTTCTGATCGTCGATGCTCAAGAGATGGTTGGCATAGTTGGCGGTGAAGCTGATAGAAGCCTCGCCATTGTTGATAGCCAGATCAAAACGACCGTTGGTGAGCGAAGAGGTCGTGGTCAGACCATCACGGCTGATAGCCAGATAACTATTGCCAACCTTGAGGGCCCAGCTAGTCGTGTTCTTACGAACGGTGAAAGCCTGGACATCACCATTGGCGATAAGCAATCCGTCCTGGGCAACGTTGACAGCAGCCACCTTGCCAAGGCCATCACGGAAGGTCGTACCTACAGAGAGCGTATTGTTGCCATTGACGACAATCACGGAGTCACCCGTCGCCAACTCATCGATCGAACGAACGAGTGAGTAGTACTGACCTGTGGTGGGCTTATACTCGCCATCGATGGTGCGCTGGCGGAAGTTGAAGGTGGCAGTACCATCCTCGTGCAAGAGCACGCGGTAGATCTCGCTATCATCAAGGTTGACGCCAGAATAGAGCGGGAAGCGCGTGATGTTATTCACATTGTTACCGTAAAGCTGTGAAGAGTTGACGCTATAGTTAATCTCACTCTGATCGGCAGTTATACAGTGGCAGCGCTTCTTTTTCTTCTCATTGTTGAGGGTATTGAATTGCCACTGGTTACGGTTGTAAGCGATGTGGCTTTCCATCACACCACCGGGGTTGTTAGTAAGGAACCAGTTGCCCGGCTGGCGGTTCTCGATAATGAAATACTCTGAGACGCTATAGGGGTTGTTGATACGGACGGCGAAACCAGTAGAAGAAGTGTTCGGGTCGGTCAGCGTGACTGCCTGTTCATCACTGATTGTGGGAATGTCCAACCAGCCCAAATAGCTCTTCTCATAGGCGGTGTAGCCCACGGGACGATAACCATTACCAGCATAAGGACCACTATCCATAATAGAGTACATACCGAAGGCATTGTCGCCGCTATAGCTATAGTTGGTCACATAGAGGTCGGGGAGACCCAAAGCGTGGCTGAACTCGTGGACGAGGGTACCGATACCATCGGTACGGCCCTGAGAGTTGATCTCGTTACCGACGAAATAGGAATTGAACTGGATACCATTGATGGTCTTCTCAAAGTCGTACTCATGCGGCCAGATGGTCTCAGGCTCACCACCAGAGGCTTCGCCCTGACCAGCGTAGATCACGATGACGTTCTCGACCTTGCCTTCCGCATTGGTGAACTTAGAGAAATCGACACCCTGCTTGGCAGCGAGCTCTACGGCCTCGATTACCATGTCTTCAGCGCGGATATCGCCACCGTTGCTGCCACCACGGTTGGCGCCGTAGTAAGAACGGTCCTTGCTCAGATTGACGGCTGCTACGACCTGGAAGTCGGGGTTGAACATACCATAGCTATTCTGAACGAAGTAATCGCGGACCGAACCGACACTACCATACAGGTCCGAATAACCTTCCTCGGTCATGATGCGCTGGTAGAGCTCGATAGTGGATTTCTCCTGGAGTTTGACATCTGCATAGTTGACCAAGATCACAGGAATCTTGGTATTGCCGATACTTTTGACAGCACCTAAAGCGCTCGTGCCATACTTACCCAAGCCATCAGCGGTAGAGGAATAGTGGACACGGCGAGGTCCCTCGTTGCCATCTCTTAGGTCGAGGACCTCAGGAGAAGCAGCATTGATGGTGCAGGTAGAAAGGAACTCGAGCTCAGCCTGCGTGCGATCAGCGATATCGTGGGCCACGATGCTGGTCGGGACAAACTTACCATCAACGACCGTGGCATAGCACAAATCGTAGTTGATATCGGGGTTAGAATACAGCACCTTCCCGTCGAGGGTGGTGTAATAAGCACAATAGCTTTCGCCATGCTTATAGACCTGGATGGTCGTACCATCACTTTGCTTCATCGTGTAAACCATACGCTTGGCGGGAACAGCATGTGCACCCAACGACATGGCCAACAACGAGAGAGAAAGTAAGCAAGCTCTTTTCATTCGTCAAAAAATATTTTTCAATTGATTATTTATGGCGACAAAGTTAGTAAAAAAAATATTGCCAACAAAGAATGTGGGGAACAATTAATGTTAAAGGCTCTTTAGAAAATGCATAGGGGTTGAAAATAGAGACGAAGACACAAGCTGGAAGGACACAGAAAAGGTTAAATAAGGCATATTAAGTGCGTTCGTGGATGAAGTTAACTTCGAAGGGCTACGAAGTTAACTTCGTAGGCCGATGAAGTTAACTTCGTAGGGCATTGAAGTTAACTTCATAAAAAGAGGGGAATTAAAGGCAAAAGAAGGGAAAAGAGCCTATTGGACCGAAAAAAGGGAAAAGAGCTAAGTTGCAAAGAAAAAGGGCAACGGAGCGGGGAAGATAGATGAAAAGGCTGAGAAATAATGTCAAAGAATTTTTAGTTAAATTATTACTGAAATCGAAAGAGGTGCGACCTACACAGGCCGCACCTCTCAAAAAAGAAAGTGTATATCTAAAAGTAAAAATTACTTCTGAAGCTTCTTCACACCATTCTGGATGACAATACCCTTGTAGTCCTTGCCAACCTGCTGGCCAGCGAGGTTGAAGATACGGTTGTCAGCAGGCTTGGTGGTCTTTACAGTTACACCAGCAATACCCGTGGTAGTCGGTGTATAGGTACAATTACAGAAAAATTCGGTACCATATCCAGTATTCTTAGAATCAATATTGGAGAAGCCACGGAAATAGACCTCACGGAAAGCAACCTCACCATCGACGTAAGAACCACCTTCGATAGTAAGCATGTTCATATCTGTAGTAATTCCTTTATCAAAAACGGCCACACCACGAAGTAAGATATATTTGCCGTAAGTTTCGTGTTTTGTCTCGTCAGAAATGTAGCTCATAGGCTGGCCAGTTGCCATAGAAGCACTTTCTCCGTCCACATCTACAGAGAGTTTGCAACCAATATTTGCGCGTAATGCAAGAAGCTTGTTGTAAATATCTACAACACCGTCAGAAGCTGCGCTGTAATCCAACCAAACGGGCTGCTCGAATTCCAACCAATCATCCTTGCCTTCGTCGTTCTTGCCAGTGATGTATCCAGTCTCGACAGCATTGGCACGTGCAATAGTCGCAGAGACATTGCGTAATACCCAGGCATTCTTGTAATCTCCCTCGGTAATAATGAAATAATAACCAGCGACGGTATCATTCGGAACAATCTGTCCTGTCTCGGGATTATAAGAAGCAACAAAATTGCAGAATCTATCATTGGTACTTACACCTGTGAACAACACAGGAGATTGACCAGCAGGAGCACCTAAGTCAATCGCAGCACCATCATTGGTGTACTGTTGCGGTACGATAAAAGAATTTGTCTTCTCATCCAAATATCCGTAAACATAGCCTAACTGGTTACCAGCGACAGTCCACTTGACATTCAAAGTATTGCCAGCTTCATCAGCAGCATTAGCAGTGTACATTGTGTCAATCGTAGAAGTATTGATTTCATTTTTCTCATCCCACGCATTATTGACAAAAAGACCAATAAAATTCTTGACGTCAACTTTCTTTGCAGCTGGTGCCTTTTTGGTAACGCCTGCAAACTTTGCTGCAGTGAGATTGCTCAGCTTCAACTCATTGAATGAAACTGGAGCCTTCTGGAGTTTCTGTGCAGAAGCGCCCATACAAGCTGCTAAAGCACATGATACAAGTAAAAACTTCTTCATTGTTTTGAAAACTTTTTAATTAATTAAAAAAATAATGATCAATAAGTATATCTCCCCCCTGCCCGAAGAAAGGCAGGGGGAGAGAAAAGAGTTTATTGTTGCTGTGAACCGCCGAATGGATACATCACCTGAGTAGCGGTGAGCTCCAGAACATTCTCAGGATGATCAACCTGGATCAGCTTCATATAAGTCGGCTTACGCGGGTTGTCTGTCTCCATCTTGAGACGGAGCTTGTTGTTCAGAGCGGAGAAGGTCTTCAGGACCGGTGTGAGCTTGTAGCGCTTCATGAATACCTGAGCGGCCTTATTGGTGGGTGAGTTACGGTTGTACTGCAAAGCCATCTCGTCACCTGCCTCATTCGGATCACGAACCGTGAGCTCGACGTAGAGGTAGTCACTGCTCAACCATGCGTGGAAACCGAACTTGTTGTTATAGGTACCAATCATAGCCTGGTAGAGAATAGCTTCCTTACCATTGGCAGCCGTCTTGATAGCCTCCATGAAATCGTTCCAAGCACCCTCAGCGAAAGGACCAACCTTGCTGCCATCGAAGAACCACTGGCCCTTCTTGAATGCATCAACAACAGGCGGCACAACCGTCTCAAGGCAGATGCTGGCATCACCCTGCGGATAGAAACGCTCATCAGAGGGGTCATTGTAATCCTTAGAGAAGTTGGTGAACTTCTTGCCACCGATTTCAACCTCCTTGTAGAACTTATAGCCCTCTGGAGTAACGATGTAAGGATAAGCGTAGGCCTTCATAGAACCGGTAGAATCAGGATACTGGAAAATCAAACTGTGATAGTCGCCATACTGAGTAGCCTCTGCCAACGTATCAGTACCAGAAAGAAGCGTGTAAGAGCTGGAAGCCATGAACTTCTTCACATCTTCAACCTCCTGAAGGTAGGTTGCCCAGTCCTTATCAGCCTTCATCGGGAGCATGAGGATGCGATCACCATGCTTCAGACCCTGAAGAACGATCGTGTCGGAAGTACACTTGAGCACGCGGAACTCGAAGTCGCCACCGAAACCAGTACCAGCCTCACCGTAGTCATCATTCTTCGGATCAGCAAAGTAGTGGAACAACTTATTATAAGTATCGAAAGAGACAACGACACCCATAGACTGGTTGACAGTGAAGTGAGCCAATGAAGACTCCGTAATCAAGTTGCCAGAAGCATCGAGACCAGCCTCATGGTTCTTACCAGCCTTCTCAGAAGCAATCAGAACCGAGTCACCCTGGAACTTGCAGAGTACATTGTAGCCACCATAGGTGACATCACCATAGTACTCCATGCGCCATCCGTTGGATGCTTCCTGGAGGGTCTTCTTGACCTCGGCTACGGTCTTAGAAGCACGCTCAGGGGCACTCTCAGGAAAATAATTGTCCACGTCGCTGGTACAAGCGTTGAACGCTATGAATGAAACCAGCAGTGCGAATAAATAACTAATCTTTCTCATTTCTAAATAACCTTAAGCGTTGCTTTTAATTCTGATTTAAATCACGAAGATTCAAGCGAATTGCCTCCGAAGAGCGGCGCAGCAAAACAGCACGCATCTCATCGATGTCGATATTCCAGCTTTCGCTGAAGTAAGCACGAACGGCAGCGAGCTTGGTCTGCAGGAGGGCGGAACCCTCGGGGCCAGCCTTTGCAAGAATCATATCCCATGCAGACGGGGTCATCGTAACATACGTGGCATACATCTCGGCGAAGTCCTCATTGTACTCAGAAGAAGCATAGGCGGTTACGAAACCTTCCTTAGCCACCGCCGTATCCTTGAGGTTGGCCCAGTCCTGAGAGTGGTAAGATCCACCGGTGATGGTCTGGTAGTCGGTGCTGTAGTTCTTCTGTTGTGTCAAGATGTGGCAGAACTCATGGTGCATCGTGTGGAAGAACCAGTAGTTCATGTCGATGGGCACCTCACTACGATCAGCATAAGGATTCTCAACATTGATACTGGGGTTATCGATATCCAAACGGTTGACACCGTAGAGCATAATCTTCAAACCACCCTCAGCAGTACCCAAAATGATAGATTGGTTGGCACTATACTCGTTGGAACCGATGAGCTGCATCTGACGCGGGCAGTACTTCTTAAGGAAGTTGCGACCCTTGCCCTCATAATAGGTAGCGGGATCCTCGCGCTTATAGATGGAGTCGAAGACTTCAGAATAAGCGTCGAGCCACATGTGCTTCACGAGGATAGCCAGTGCCTTGGACTTTTCAACATCGGCCGGAATGACGTTATAGACCTGATCCGTGAGCTTATCGTTGTAACGATACTGGAAATCGATGTTGTACGTCTCCAGATAGTTCTTGGTAAGCCACTTGTCAAACTCACCATTGGCCTTGATAGTATCACCTGCGAAAACTGACGTAGAGCTCAAGTCATCGTCGCTGCAACCAGTGAGCACGAAGCCCATGCTGCAAAGCAGGAGAGAGGCGAATAAATATATTCTTTTCATTGATAGATGCTATTTAAATTCAACGGGGGTTAGCTGTCTGACCAGCGCTAATGACATCCTGAGGCAACTGGATAGCACCTCTCAAGTCACCGGCCTTGAACGTAATACCTTCACCTCCGGAGATCTCATGCGTATATTCCATACCATAGCGCTTCAGATCGTAGAAGCGGAGACCCTGGAAGAGCGTATCCAGACGACGCATGTGGAGAATGAGAAGAATCAGGTTCTCCTGCGTGTTGACCTCGACACCATAAGAAGTGGTGTAAGGCTGCTGAAGGGTGAAGCCCTGCGGGTGCAACTGCTTACGGATAGAATAGTCACGAGGACCATCGAGAACTGCGGGCTGGTAGTCCATGTTAGTGAAGAACGTATCGACCACGGCCGTCGTCAGAGTAGGACGGATCGTGGAACCTTCCTTCTCTTTGCAGTGGCTGACCATCCACATGTTCATATCCTTCAGCGCGTTGGCAGTATCGTTCTTCAGGGCATAAGCCTCGGCACGAACCAAGAGCGTCTCATCACCCGTGAACGCGTGGTCCACGATGTGAGGTAAACCCGTCTGGTTGATACGGTCCGTCACCTCGAAGTGCTCCCACATCGTCGGGAAAGCAGCGCAAGCAGAAGTACCATAGATCTTCGTAGAATAGTACAGCGTATTGTCAGAAGATCCCTGACCCCACGGAGCTCGTGCCCAATACGTGTCATAAGTAGCCACCATAGTGTTGTGAGCGTAGCGAGAGCTAACACCCATGTTGAGGAAACGGGCACCAGAAGAGTAGGCCGTAATCAACATGAAGTTGGACTTCAACCCACTACGAATCACGGTGTTGGAGATATCCTGAGCACCAGATTGCATGATAGAGGGGAAGTCGAAGAGCTGTGAAGCCACATCGGTTCCCAAAGCACGGGAAGCATAGTTGATCGCCTTGTCGTAGTTCATATAATACAAGTTGAAACGAGCAGCGAAAGCGTATGCAGCCTTAGTGTTCCAGTGATACTTAGGCACAGAGTAGATAGCATCATCGACAGCAGGGAGAGCCTCCTCGATATCACGGTTGATGTTGGCATAGAGCTGACGAAGCGTACCACGCTTATAGGTATCGTTGACGCTCTTCTCCGGCTCCAGCGGATAAGCCAAACCGAGGTACTCGTCGGCCTTCTCCGGGTTCCAAGCCATACAGAAGACGCTGGCAAGCTGCATCATACTGTAGGCGCGGCAGAGCTTAGCCTCGGCCAACTGCGGAGCCAATGCAGCGGAATCACCATACTCCTTGATAGCCTTGATAGCCTCGTTGGCCGTAGCAACAGAACTATAATAACCGTTCCAAACATTGTTCGGGCAGTCATTACCAGCCGTAGATTTGACATCCTTGAACTGATAGAGCTCGTCAACAAGCTGGTCCACTCCATAAGAGTTACCGTTATTGCCGACATTATCAGAACTGATCTCAGCCATGACAGCTATGTGATTACTCGGATAGGCAGAGGTGAGCAGCTGAGTAATCTTCTCCTTCGTGTCGAGCGTTGCACGATCATCTGGCAACTTGTCAAGATAATCATCGCAAGATGCCAACGACAGAGCGGCAAGACCTAAAAATAAATATTTTGTCTTCATATTCTTGATTGCTGATATGTTTAAATTCCAAGACGAACCGTGAAGGTGAACTGACGTGCCATCGGTACGGCAACACCACCAGAGTTCATGAACTCAGGATCCTGACCGTTCAACTTCTTATCAGAGTAGATAAGGAAGAGGTTGGTACCCTGCAACTTCAAGCTCATGGAAGAGAGACCAATGTGCTTGATCAAGCTCAGAGGAACATCGTAAGCAATGGAGATCTCCTTCATACGGATGAAGTCACCCTTTGCGATACGGTTGTGTGAGTAGTTATAAGCCGTGTAGGCATAACCGAGGTAAGCGTCGCTCTGGAGCTGACGGTAGTCGGCGATAGCCGGGATGTCGGTGTGGTTCTCATCACCAGGCACAACCCAACGGTTCTGGAACTCCTTCGGCATGGCGGTGAGGTCAGAGTAGCCCGTGCTGAAAGCCGGATCGAGGCGAACCTTGTTGCCTGCTGCGTAGGTGATGAACACATTCAGGTGCAGACCTTTATAAGAGAAGGTGTTGCCCAAAGAACCAGAGAACGTCGGATCCGTCGGACCCTCGTAGATGAGGTGGTCGAGGTTGTACGACTGGAAGTCGATATCGCTCGTGACGAGATTACCATCCTGGTTGATGAACGTAGGAATACCATGGTTGTTAAGACCCTGGAAGTCCATAGAGAAGAGCGCACGGTAAGGATAGCCCTTAGAGGTGAAACCAGAGCCAGCGATCATGTTGATCAGGCGGTTCTGAGACTGCAGATCCGTAACCTTAGACTTGGTGTGAGAGAAGATAAAGTCGGTGCTCCACTGGAAGTCCTTGGTGACGATGTTGCGAGAAGAAATCGTGACTTCCTCACCATAAGAGCGCATAGAGGCAACGTTGGCGTACTTCATGATGGTACCGCCCTCACCCGTGGTGATCTTCGGACCAATCAAGTCGTAGTTGTTACGGAGATAGTAAGCCAGCTCCACATTCAAGCGGTTGTCGAGGAAACCGAGGTCGAGACCGAGGTTGAACTCGTGCTTCTTCTCATAAGTCAGATCAGGGTTGGCTAAAGAGTAAACCTCGATACCAGACTCCTTGTCTGCGCTGAACGGACGCCACGGGTTGAAGCTCTGGAAGATAGACTCTGCGTTCGTGATAGCAGGCTTATCACCCGTCAAAGAGTAAGAAGTCTTGAACGTAGCGTGAGAGAGAGCGGGACGAAGCTTTTCGAACCAAGGCTCCTCATGGATGTTCCAAGCACCTGAAACGTTCCAGGTCGGCAACCAGCGAGCGCTGCGGGCCTTACCCAGACGGTTGCTACCCTCGTAACGACCAGTGACGTTGAAGGTATAACGTCCCTTCCAAGAGTAAGTAGCGGTAGCGAAGAAAGAAGCCTCGCGGCTATGGCCATTGCTCAAAGAGTAGTACATAGAGTTCTCCTCAGAAGCCTGCTTGAAGTACTTGTAGTCGTAGCTACCAAGCATACCCATGCCATACTGCATACCTACACCATTGAAGTAGGTAGAGCTACGGTCAACGTTGTTGACCTCCATACCACCATAGAGGTTGAGGATGTGGCGATCGTTGTAAACATCGTTGTAAGAAGCAGTGGCACGGAAGTCCCAGCTGTTCATCTTATACTTGGTCTCACGGAAGAAACCACCACGGGGAAGAACCGTCTGACGGAGGCTGTTGGGCACATCCGGGTCGAGGTACAACCAAGAGTTGGCATCACGCATGGTAGCGTCGTCCATGGCACGGTAAGCCATAGCCTGGTTGGAGTTCTCCTTGATACGGTGATCCATCGTCGTGGTAGAGAACTTGTAAGCACCCAACACGCTGATTTCCACCTTAGAGATGGGCTTGTACTTCAACTCGGCCTGATACTTCAAGTCGACGATGTCGTAGTCCATGTAGTTATTGTCGAGCTCGTTCTTGATGTTGAACGGAGCGTAGTTGCGAACATAGTACTCGTTAGGATCGAGCGTACGAGAAGAGTTCAACGCGTAAGAATACGGGTTGATATCGAAGTCACGAGACACAGCACCCGTCACGGCGTTGGTTGACTGGTTGCCGGTACCCGGAGCCTGCTGCTTACGGTAGCTGGCATTAGCAATCATGTTCAAAGACACCTTCTTGCTAATGTTGTAGTTGGCATTGATGTTGGCGGTGTAACGCTGCACGTTGCTACGCTTCGTCCATCCCGGGTCATCCAGGAAAGAGAAAGAAGTATAGTACTGAGCCTTATCCGTACCTGAGCTCATACTGATAGAGTGGTTCATCTGAATGGAGTTGGAGAACAACTCATCGAACCAGTCCGTATTGCGATACTCAGCCTCGCGGAGGTAAGCATTCATAGCCTCCTGCGTGTTGGCAAGACCAAAGCGGCCATTGGTCTCATCGTACTCATTCATAAGGTGATACATCTTACCGAAGACACCGCTTGCGCTGGCGCGATAAGAGTTCATGAAAGAGAAGAAACCACCCTTCATCATCTCACGATAGACAGACATCTGCTCCTGTGAGTTCATGATGTTGAACTGGTTGTAGTTCGGCTTCAAGCGCATGGTGAACTCACCCGTATAAGAAATACGAGCGCTACCAGCCTTACCACGCTTCGTGGTAACGACAATCACACCAGCCATAGCGCGGGCACCGTAGATAGAGGTGGCCGAACCGTCCTTCAAGATATCGAAGCTGGCGATATCGTCGGCGTTGAGACCAGCGATAGCATTGGAAATAACCGTAGCGGCATCACCAGAGGAAAGAGCGTCTGCATCGACCTCCGTCACATCCTCCATGATGACACCATCGACCACCCAAAGCGGCTTGGAAGAACCATAAATAGAAGTAGCACCACGGACACGAATCTTCGGTGCCGTACCAAAGGTACCAGAGACGTTCTGCACACTCACACCAGCTGCGCGACCCTCCAACGAACGAGAGATGTCGGCGACACCGTCGAGCTTAGCCTTCTCTGCGTCGACTTTCGTCGCGGCACCAGTAAACAGACGCTTGTCCATCTTCTGCATACCCGTAACGACGACCTCACCCAACTGGTGACTGTCAACGTCGGCTTCCAAAGTGATTTTCATGTTAGAGGCACCTTTCACGGTCAAGGTCTTCATACCTACGTAGGAGACGACCAACTGAGGATGAGCCTCCGTTGTACTGATACTAAAATTACCGTCAATGTCGGTGGCAGTTCCAGTCTTCGTGCCTTTCACCATAACGGTGGCACCGATAACTGGAAGACCATCGTCACCCAAGACGGTTCCGGATACAGTGTTCTGAGCTACGGCTATTCCTATGGAGAACAGCAAGCAGACCAAAACAAAGCCTAGTCTTTTACCCATATAAACCCCAAATATTAGTTATTAATTTGAATTACTTCAATACACAAGTACAAAGATAGCCATTATATCCCGAATTTGGAACGAAAGAAATAAAAAAATTAACTGACACACCTAAAAAAGTCGAATATACGGACAAACTTAGGCCATTTTTAACATTTGGAGGTGAGATTTTGGATAAACTTATCTAAGAAATGTGCTCAACTGAGAATGGAGGTAAGCTATGGGGATAGGCGGATTGCAGGCGGGTAATCCACCTGTGGAACATAGGGAAAGTGAGCACGAAGGCCGGAGAGCGAGAAAAAGGGTACATCCGTTAAATGCGGGGACATGCGCCCCGAAGGGGCATAAGCCCATAGCCCAGGGTATCGCCCTGGGTGCCTATTGGGTTTTTACATGCGCCCTGTTAAGGGCAAAAGCATAGAATAGAAGGTTGTTGCACTTACAGGGCGCATTGCTCTATCGCTACGATTCCCAACGCGAGGCCTGGGGCTATGTGCTTGCAGGGCTTTCAGCCCTTTCTGCCATTCTATATCTCATCTATGCATTTAAGGGATGAACCAGAAAAAGGTAGAAAACAAGAAAAAGCAAGGGAAAAGGAGGGTGTTTAACGGCTCCATAATTTGGGAATTTGCGAACAACTGGACGATTGGGTGTGAAATATGCTCTTTGGGAAATTGAAGGGGGTGGAGGAGATGGAGTTGTGATCGTGGCTCACTACGTCGGCTTTCAAAGTGATTTTCATGTTAGAGGCACCTTTCACGGTCAAGGTCTTCATTCCCACATAGGAGACGACCAACTGAGGATGAGCCTCCGTTGTACTGATACTAAAATTACCGTCAAGGTCGGTGGCTTTTCCAATCTTCGTGCCTTTCACCATAACGGTGGCACCGATTAGTGGAAGACCATCGTCACTGAAGACGGTTCCGGATACAGTGTTCTGAGCTACAGCTATTCCTATGGAGAACAGCAAGCAGACCAAAACAAAGCCTAGTCTTTTACCCATATAAACCCCAAATATTAGTTATTAATTTGAATTACTTCAATATACAAGTACAAAGATAGCCATTATATCCCGAACTTGGAACGAAAGGAATAAAAAAAATTAACTGACACACCTAAAAAAGTCGAATAAACGGACAAACCTAGGCCATTTTTAACATTTGGAGGTGAGATTTTGGATAAACTTATCTAAGAAATGTGCTCAACTGAGAATGGAAGTAAGCTATGGGGATAGGCGGATTGGAGGCAGGTAATCCACCTGTGGCAACATAGGGAAACTGAACACGAAGGCCGGAGAGCGAGAAAAAGGGTAGAAAACAAGAAAAAGCAAGGGAAAAGGAGGGTGTTTAACGGCTCCATACTTTGCGAATTTGCGAGCAACTGAACGATTGGGTGTGAAATCGCAAAATATGGGCAAGATGAAAAGGATGTAAAACAAGATGGGAGGACGAAACCTATAGCAAATACGGAAGTACCAATAATTAATATCAAAGGTACGCGCGTACATTATATATAAGGGCGCAAGAAAGGGAAGAAAACCACCAATTCCTTTTGTTCGTTCGGACAATCTTTGTACCTTTGCAAGAAATCAAAAAGAGTGGGCAAAAACTAACGCCCGACATAGGCATTTAGAACATGGCATCAACTTACCATACGGCAGGAGAGAGAAAAAAGCAAGGCAGGATCGAAGTGGTTTGCGGCAGTATGTTTTCCGGAAAGACGGAAGAACTGATCCGCAGACTGAAGCGTGCGATTTTTGCCAAACAGAAAGTGGTAATATTTAAACCTACGATTGACACCCGCTATTCGGAGGCCGACGTAGTGAGCCACGATCACAACTCCATCTCCTCAACCCCCGTCAATTCCCCAAAGAGCATATTGAAGATGACAGACGGAGTCGATGTGGTAGGCATAGACGAAGCCCAGTTTTTCGACAAAGGCCTTACGAAGGTCTGCGACCAACTGGCAAACCAAGGCACCCGTGTGATCGTGGCGGGTCTCGACATGGACTACCTCGGCGTACCATTCGGACCGATACCAGACCTCTGTGCCATAGCAGACGAAGTGACCAAGGTCCACGCCATCTGTGTGAGATGTGGCGCATTGGCGTACTTGAGTCATCGCTTGACTCACAATAGCGAGCGGGTTCTGCTGGGGGAACAGTCTGAATATGAGCCCCTTTGCCGTGAATGTTATCGAAAAGCCAAAGAAGAAGAAAAGGAGGAAAACAAATGAGAAAAGAAATCACTTTCGACCGGTTTATCCGCGGGGCACTCGTAGCTGCAGCCATACTGGCTGTCTTTTGGTTTGTGAAAGAACTGAGCAGCGTACTGCTGCCCTTCTTCATCGCGTGGTTTTTGGCCTACCTGCTCTACCCTATCGTAAAATTTGTGCAATATAAGTTGCATGTGCCTACCCGCGCTCTGAGCATCATCGTCACACTTATCTTCGTCACAGCGATTATCGGCGGCGTGACCTATCTGATCATTCCGCCCATGATCGAGCAGTTTGACAAACTAGAAAGTATCTTCACGCGCTACATCCAGCAGACAGCCCATACCAACAATATTGGCGAGATGGTGCGCGACTGGATAGCACAAAACAAGGAATCGATCGCCTCATTCTTCCGTAGCAAAGACTTCACGGAGACCGTAAAGACCACGATGCCAAAGGTTTTCAGCATGTTGGGACAAACGGCCAGCATCGTGATCAGTATCGTGGCGAGCTGTATCACGCTGCTCTATATGTTCTTCATACTCCTTGATTATGAGTTTCTTACGGAGAACTGGATCAGAATCTTCCCCAAGAAGGTGCGTCCCTTCTGGCACGAATTGGCTACCGACGTGGAGCGGGAACTCAACAACTACATCCGCGGTCAAGGACTGGTGGCCCTCTGCATGGGAATCATGTTCTGCATAGGATTTACGATCATTGGATTTCCAATAGCAATCGGTTTGGGAATCCTGATCGGCATCCTCGACCTCGTGCCCTATCTCCACTCCTTCGCCCTCATCCCCACGGTCTTCTTGGCCATTCTGAAAGCGGCAGATACGGGTGATAACTTCTGGGCTATCTTCCTGAGCGCACTCGCCGTCTTCATCATCGTGCAAATTATTACCGACATGGTGGTGACACCGAAGGTGATGGGCAAGGCCATGGGACTGAACCCCGCCATCCTTCTCCTGTCGCTATCGGTATGGGGTGCACTCCTCGGATTTCTCGGTCTGATTATCGCCCTGCCACTCACCACCCTCATCATTGCCTACTGGCAAAGATACGTGACGAAAGAGCATGAAGACCAAATCCCCCTACCCCTTGCTTCGAGCTCCGATGAGCCAAAGACCAAGAAAGGTGAGGAGACCGTTGAGCATCAATAGCTCATAGCCAAAATGATAGTCGAAGAGGTTAGAACAGCTATAATCGACAACGAAACAGACCAACGGACTTGCCACGGCGACGAAAGGAACCAGGCGATCGTTGGTCTTTCTTTTTGTAAATAAACCAAAGGCAAAGAGGCCGAGCAAGGGACCATAGGTATAGGAACAAAGGATGTAGATGGCGTCGATGACGCTGGTGGAATTGACAACACGGAAGAGCAAAATAAACAGGACAAAAAGCAAAGCAACAACTGCATGAGAACGATGGCGGAGCCGCTCATCCTTGGGCCGTTCCATGATATCCACACACCAACTGGTAGTGAGCGCCGTCATGGCACTATCGGCACTGGAGAAACTCGCTGCCACAATTCCGATCGTGAAAAAGATCACTACGGAAACACCCAACTGGCCTGTGGCAGCATACATCGGAAGGAGGTCGTCGGTAGCCTCAGGCAGGACAAGGCCCTGACGCTGCGCCAGTTGCGCAAGCAAGATACCTAAACAAAGAAACAGAAGATTGACTGGGACGAAAGCGAAGCCATAAGTACACATATCCTTCTGGGCCTCGCGCAGGGTGCGACAGGTGAGATTTTTCTGCATCATGTCTTGGTCCAAGCCCGTCATGACAACAGCCACAAAGACACCACTCAGAAACTGCTTCCAAAAATATTGACGATTGGTCACATCATCAAAGACAAAAATACGACTTCTCTCATCTGAAACGATCGCCTGGAAAGCATCTGTCAGAGAGAAGTGGAGATGGCCCATGACCTGGTAGATAATGAGCACCAAAGCCGAGAGGAGACAGAACGTCTGGAAGGTATCAGTCCAAACCAACGTCTTGATGCCACCCTTGCGCGTGTAGAGCCAGATCAGTCCGACCATGACCACTACCGTGAGAGGAAACGGGATGGAATAGGCATCGAAAACAAATCGCTGCAAGATGATACAGACCACATAGAAACGAACGGCAGCACCCGTCATCTTGGAAAGAAGGAAGAAAGAGGCTCCCGTCTTGTAGGATCGTTGGCCCAGCCGATCGCGCAGATAGGTATAGATGGTGGTGAGATGCAAACGATAATAAACCGGGAGGAGGACAAAGGCAATGGCAAAATAACCCAAGATGAAGCCAAGACACATCTGCAAATAGGTCATGCCCGACTGGAGCGACATACCTGGGACAGAGACAAAGGAAATGCCCGAAATCGAAGCCCCGACCATACCGAAGGCTACCATATACCAAGGCGAACGGCGATTTGCACGAAAGAAAGTCTCATTGTCCGACTTACCTGCCGTGAGCCGGCTAAACAACAAAAGGACAAGAAAATAGACTATGACGACAAGGACTATCAACATAAGATCCTTATAACAAAAATCCATAGGAGCACGGGACATTCCGCACTCCTATGACAATCAGTATAAAATGTATTCCAAAAAACAAATTGACGGCCTCGTTACCGTTCGCACTCCTTCGGGATGCCTTCGGGATGCGTTCGGGAAGTAGGGCTAAGTATCGCCCCGTATTTGCCTTAAGTTATGACCAACGACGGACATAAGTAATGTCCGGCGTCTAACATAAGCTACAACGGGCGTTGGCCGTAAGCTACGACCAACGCTCGTCTGAGACGAAGCCCTTTCCGAGGGCCGCAGGTAGAAGTCCGAGGCCTACTACTTCACCTGGACAACCAGATACTTGCTGGTGCTCCAGAACGTAGCCGGATCGCTGATGCGGAGGACATACTGACCAGAGGCGTCCTTCGTCAGGCTATAGCTGGACGTAGGATGAGAGGTCAGGATCTTAGCGTTCTTGGAGTAGAGCTTAAGCTCGCGCGTCTCGCGGATGTCGATCTTGGTGAAATAGTTCTTGTTGAATGATCCCTGGAGGACCTTGCCCTTGACGAGGACGTTCTGACGCTTCAGCTCCTTCTTCGTACCGAAGGCGAACCAAGCGGTATTGAGCTGCTTGTCCTGCGTATTGATGGTCTCGGTCTTTCTGTTGCTCTCGTTCTGCAGGTTCTGCTTCTCTGTCTGCAGGTTCTGCTTGTCGGTCTGGAGGTTCTGCTTGTCGGTCTGGAGAGCAGCCACATCGCTATTCAAGCCAGAGATGGTCTGGTCGAGCTCCTTGATATGGATGTTCTTCTTCTCCAGTTCGGCACGCAGCGCGCGAAGCTCCTTGTCCTTCTCGACGAGCTGAGCGTTGAGGGACTCGATGGCCTTCTGCATCTGCTCACCCTTGAAGCCCGTCGTGCGGAGCTGCTCCTGCAACTTCTTGATCAGATCGCGGTTCTCCTGCATACGCTGGGCGATAAACTGGATGTTCTCCTTGATCACGGCCGTCTTGTCACGACCTTCACCATCCTTCGCCACCGTCACACGGTTTTCGGCCTCGTTGATCTCGGCAAAGCCCTGCTGAATCTCGTTCAGCGTACCCATCATATCATTGATCTCATTATCACGAGCCGTGATAATCGCACGCAGCGAGTCGTTCTGGATCTGCTCCGGGCTAATAGCAGGTTTCTTGTCCTGATTGCAAGCGGCCAACGACAACACGCAGGCGGCAATAAAAAATAGCTTTTTCATAATTGTTTTGGCTTAATTCGTACTATTTTGATTATTAGTCTCTTCTTTTCTCTTTCGATCACGTTTATGTTCCTTCACCTTGGGCGCTCCCGCCAGGACGATGACAAACTCGCCCTTCGGTTCCACCTCGCGGAAGTGGTCGATGACCTCGCGCAGGCTGCCACGGACACTCTCCTCATAGACCTTGGAGATCTCGCGGCAGCAACTCACGCGTCGCTCCTCACCAAAGACCTCGGCAAACTGCTCCAGCGTCTTGAGCACACGGTAGGGCGACTCATAGAAAATCATCGTCCGTTCCTCGGTCTTGAGATGCTCCAGCATCGTCTGGCGTCCCTTCTTCTGCGGCAGGAAACCCTCAAAGCAGAAGCGGTCGCAGGGCAGTCCACTCGACACCAAGGCCGGAACAAAGGCCGTGGCTCCCGGAAGGGTCTGGACCGTAACGCCAGCGGCTATGGCCTCGCGGGCCAAGAGGAAACCGGGATCGCTGATGCCCGGCGTGCCAGCATCGCTGACCAAAGCAATGACCGCTCCAGCCTTCAGTCGCTCGACGAGTCCGGCAGCCGTGCCATGCTCGTTGAACTTATGGTGAGCGACCAGGCGATTCTGAACCTCAAAATGCTTCAACAGGACAGACGACGTGCGTGTGTCCTCGCAGAGCACCATATCGGCCTCGCGCAAGATGCGAATGGCACGAAAGGTCATGTCTTCCAAGTTGCCCACAGGAGTGGGTACGAGATAGAGTGTTCCCATAACGGTTGCAAATGTAGGCGAAAATAGCGAAACACCAAAATAAATTAAGTAATTTTTGAATATTCCCCCATTTAATAAGACCTTTGCTCGCCTTTTTTCTGCTTTTTGCATTCATTGAACCTTTCAGGGGTGGTAAAAAGCGGCATACAATGCACCTTGCAACGTCACAAAGAAGACACGAGAAAAGAAAGAAAGCTACCATTCCCCTACTTCGGACAAGCACCCGAAAGAGAGGAGGAAGAAAAAATATCGGCATTTTTTTGTTTTGTTCAATAAAAAGCCGTACCTTTGCACCCGCAAAATCAGACAACGGCTCTCTGAAGGCGAGCAATCGACAGAAGGAGCACGAGGACGAGGAAAGCACATGCCACAAGGAGACCTGTTAGCTCAGCTGGTAGAGCACAACACTTTTAATGTTGGGGTCATGGGTTCGAGCCCCATACAGGTCACATAGTGGTAATAGTCTTGACAATAGAAATGAGAGGACTTCGTTTGAAGTCCTC
>ULTT01002512.1_pt1 | contig 18685 bp, 10 predicted proteins | sample 1957831 | NCBI WGS metagenome assembly ULTT01 (sample SAMEA4835740, study PRJEB28245) | human gut metagenome | biome: gut microbiome; material: fecal sample | place: Denmark | collected 2008 | reverse complement strand
AGAAGTCACTTGTTGTTCCTGATTCTGTAAAGTTATGTACCTTTGCATCTCCTGATTCTGGTGTGTCAGGTGTGACAGGTGTATCTTTTCCAATAGCTGGAATAACTTCTGTTTCATTATAACCACATCCTGTACATGTGCGGCTCTTAAGACCTGTTTCTGTCTCTGTTGCAGCCTTAACAACTGTCCACTCACCATATGTATGTGTATGTGAAGTGCCAGATACGCTTCCACCACCTACTGATACAAGAGATGTCTTGTATGCATTAAGCTTATCCTTTAAAGGCCTGTTGAGTGAATAGCTTGTATCATCAACACTGTTATCAAATGTCCACTTGAAGTCGCCACCCATAATACGTCCTGCATACTTAGTTACAATTGAAGGAACATCTGCAGGTGCATCAATATCAGCAGTATCAACACCTAAATCAACCTTAGTATCAAAGTTAGAATATGTCTTTCCGCCCTGCTTTGCCTTATAAGTTGAAGGTACTGTCTCACTTCTTGATGCTGCAAGATATGCATCGAAATCAGTTGCACTTGCACTTGTTGTGCCTGTATCTGAATTAGCATATATAACAGACTTCTGACCTTCCATATAGTTGTTGTATGCTTTGATGACACCACCATTCTCTCCTGAGAATATTCCGCCTGCAAGAACGTCGCTGCCCTGCATTGAACTGAGCATTGGATAATTACAGTTTCTGAAATAGTTAGCCTCTACGAATGCCTCGCTATCCTTTGCAGCGCCTACACCATATTTAGCATTGCCATCATAGTAGTTATTATATACATGAACTGACATTGTTCTGATACGAGGATGTCTTGAATCAGAATGGTCAAACCAGTTATGGTGATATGTAATCCAGTTCTCACCTGATTCTGACTTCATACCACAAAGTGACATCTTTCCTGAATCCCAGAAATGATTGTAAGATACTGTTACATACTGAGAATTATCCTTTAAGTCCATAGAGCCATCGCCCTTAGCCTGGTCACCATCTGAACCAGCATTACCATAGAACACATCGTTGTTATGTACCCATACACCAAGTGACTGCTTAAGAGATATACCATCTCCGTCGCCTCCACCGCCCCAGTTCATAAGACCAAGGTTTCTTACTTCTATGCCTGTTGACTGGAATACAGCCACACCTGCTTCATATAAAGTAGCATCATCACCAATACCCTCAAATGTTACGTTAGCTGCTCCCTTAACACCAATTGCATATGCTGATGATACATCTTTGCAGGCAAGTCCGCTTAATGTAACCTGACCTATAATACGGATAGCAACTGGCTGGCAGTTATTCTTAGCCTTAATTGCCTGTGTAATAGCTGCTACACCTGTATATTCTGTGTTACCAATCTTCATCTTAACTGTATTCTTATTAGCTTCTGTAACATAAAGAACAGATGCATTAGACTTTAATGTACCATCGTTGTTATATGCACCAACGCCATTCTTTACCGGTGAATTACTTGAAAATGTGAATCCGCTTCTGTCATGTGCTTTTACAGTAAGCTTATCTGAAACGATAGCAGCTGCTGTATTCTCCTTGCCATTGTTCAGCGGAACAATCTTCATAACATAATCGCCTGCTTTTAATCCTACAGCATCCGCTCTCATGTAAGACGGATACTTTCTGATAAGCTCATCGTCCAACTGGACATAAGCTGAATCTGAGGCACTTGCAGACTTAACATATACATTGTAACCTGTAGCTCCTGTTACAGGTGTCCATTTAACATATGCTGTCTCAAGCCAGCCTGATGCTTCTGTTATTGCGCCAGAAGCTGCATGTACTGGATTCATGTCAAATACTATAACTGACACTGCCACCATTACACATGCAAGTAATGCACTCATAAACTTTTTTACTTGCTTTTTCATTTTTCCTCTCCTTTTCCTTTATGCACATTTTTGTGCAAATTTGATATGTTTTATTCACAAATCAAGTTCATATTACCATTATTATACAATATTTTCAACCGCATTTTACATGTTAGAGAAAATTTTTCGTCATTTCAACACATTATTTCTTTTCCTAAAGCAAATGAATATACAATTTTTTCTTTTACAGTTTTTCCGGTAAGCTGTTCCAGTGCTTTTGCATAGTAATCAAGCTGGATTGCGTATCTTTTAACAAGCTCTTTTTCGCCCGCTTCGCCTTTCATAACTCTGTCTGTCTTATAATCCACAAGCACAAGTTCTCCGTCCTCTTCAAAATACAAGTCAATTATACCCTGTATAAGCTGTCCTTCGTACTCAAATACAAAAGGCTGTTCTCTTCTGACACTGCCACAGTTCACTGCATTTGCAACTCTCCTGCCTGTATCTGATTGTACAAATGTATTGATATCCCACGGATTGACACTTTTCACCTGCAATTCATTCATCTTTCCGGTTTCTAACATACTCTCAATATCAGCTTTAACTCCGTTAATATTCACGCTCACTGAATAATCAAGACATTCCATAACCCTGTGATATGCACTTCCTCGCTCATTGGCAGCAAGCTTTACTTCCTCACCGCTTATGAATTTAGGAACTATGCTGTCAGACTCATCGCTTCTTTCAGCTATCTCTGCCGCCTTCACAGATTCATCCATGTAAGCATTTTCCTCTGAATCATCATCTGCCTGCATTGCCTTAAGCTGCGAAACTGTCAGCTTCATCCTGCCGGCAGCATTATCTGCCTGAACATACTCTGGAAGTTCATCTAATGAAGGATATCCCACAGATACTTCTGGCTGGATGTTCAGGTCTTTATCAGCAACAGCTGCCTCATTCTCAGTCTTCGCAGCTTCAGACACCCCAGCCTCTGAATCCTCTCCGTCATCAACCATAACTTTAAAGCTGCCTTTTAATTTATCTGAATCCATAAGGCACACCGGCATTATCATATCAAGATAGTTCTTTATATTCTCACTGTCTGCGTAAGACAACATTCCATCTGCTTCAAGTTGCTCAGCCCTTCCCCTGTATTTCTCAAGTGTCTTGTCTGCATCTTTTACAACTCCAGTGATTATCAACTTTTCTCTTGCTCTTGTCATTGCAACATAGAGAAGTCTCTCTTCTTCTGATATCGACTCCCTTACAATTCTTCTTGCCATGGCACCTTTTATTATGGTAGGTGTCTTCGTTCTTCTTTCAAGGTCAACATAATCAACTGCAATTCCTAAGCTCTGGTCTACAAGCACCGGCGCTGTTGCATCCATAAAGTTAATGCTTTTATGCGCTCCAGCAAGTATTACAATCGGAAATTCCAGACCTTTGCTCTTATGAATACTCATAATTCTTACAAGATTCTCATTGTCAAGGCTGGCAGCCCCCTCTGCAAAATCTTCGTCAAACTTCTTAAGTCTTTCAATATATCTTAAGAAATTAAACAGACCTGAATAACTTGATTTGCCGTATCCCGCTGCTCTTTCCAGCAGAACATTTAAGTTAGCCTGCCTCTGTGCTCCGGCAGGCATCGTTCCCACATAATCGTAGTAGCCTGAATCATATATTATCTCCCAGCACAGATCATATAGTGACTCAACGCTGCTCTTGTCACGATATTCTGTAAGCTTTGCAAGAAATAATGCACATTTCCCGGACAACTGCTTAACATCCGGCTCCTGCATCTTCCCAGCTTCACCAAGCACTGCAACTGCTTTCAAATGTTCATACAGATTATTATGCACATTCTTATCCACATACTCTCTGCCAAGCTTTCTTACCATTCCAAGCTCTGCTGCCGTAAATCCTCCAAAATAAGACATCATTGCCGCCGCAAGGCTTATCTCCTGAACCGGATTATCTACTATTGTAAGCATGCTTAAGATTACCTGTATCTCACGCACGCTGAAATATCCTGTTGACGAGTCAGTATACGCCGGTATCCCCCTATCCATAAGGGCATCTGCAAATGTATCTGCCCAGCCTGTCACTGACCTTGTAAGAATTACTATATCCCTGTATTCTGCCGGTCTGTATACATTTTCATCTGCATCATACACATTTACACCAGAAGAAACTATTTCCTCAATCAGCTTTGCAAGCCTGTCAGCCTCAAGCTCTCTTGTTGTAGCCTCTTCTTCATTTTCTGAAGATATAAGAATAACGTCTGTACTCTTGTTGGCTTCATCACCGTAATTACTGTCACTATATTCAGGATATGGAAACCCCGCATTAAGCCTTACCGATTCGTCATACCCGATTCCTGAAAAATTCTTATTCATGATATGACTGAACACATCATTGGCACACTCAAGTACATTTTCCCGGCTTCGGAAATTCTTCTGTAATTCAATTCTTACATTATCGCCGGTCTCGCCGTATGTATCGTACTTCTCTATGAAAAGCTCCGGGCAGGCAAGACGGAACTTGTATATGCTCTGCTTTACATCACCAACCATGTATATATTGTTATTCTCACCGGACAGTCTCGTCTTCGACACCGCATTAAGAATAACCTCCTGCAACTGATTGGAATCCTGATACTCGTCTATCAGTATCTCTTCAAATCTGTTCGCAAGCTTGTCGGCAGTCTCTGTGTACACAAGCTTTCCGTCTTCTTTCTTTACAAGTATTGAAAGTGCAAGATGTTCCATGTCATTAAAATCAATAATGCCCTTCTCCCGCTTCACCTCTGAAACACGCTTGGCATACACCTTTGCCACTTTAAGTAAAGTCCGTATCTGGATGCCTGCCCCCTGCATGTCTGCAAATATTCCCTCATCATCTTTCAAGAATATCTTATCATTAAGCCGTCCTATGTAATCTTTAAACAACTTTCGCTGCCCCTTAACATATTCCTTAATATCCGGGTCTGCTCCTGCATCCTTCTTTCTTGACAGGGCTTCAAATGAAAATATTCTTATCCTTCTGCCAAGCTCTCCAAAATCCTGTGAATTAATCATCTCATTAATTCCAAGCAGGTCAGACTGCAAAGCACCTGTATATGCTGCAGGTCCTGCCGGCTCAGAACAGATATCTACTAATCTGTTATATTTATCACGGTAATCGAAAAGTGCATTTTTAATTGAATCATACAGCTCCTTAATTGCCGGATTATCGTAAGTCTCATCATCATAAACTAACATGCACTCGTCAAACCACTCATCAATCCACGGATTGCTTCTTGAAAAACGGTATATTTTATCTATAATGCTCACAAGCCCTGAATCGTCCCGTCCCATGCCAAATGCATCAACAAGATTAAAGAATTCTTCATCTGCTTCGGCATAGAATTCCTCAAGCACATCTTCCAACACATCATTTTCAATAAGCTTCTTCTCACCCTCGTCCATTATCCTGAACCCCGGGTCCAGATTAACCTCTGGAAAATGATTTCTTATTATCCATAGACAGAAACTGTCTATCGTTGTTATCTGTGCGTTGTTAAGCAGTGTTATCTGTCTTAAAAGGTTCACATCCCCCGGATTCTCGTCAAGCATTGAATCAAGTGCTTTTCTTATCTTGTCTTTCATCTGGGCTGCTGCCGCCTTTGTAAATGTAACAACAACCAGCCTGTCTATATCTATATTCTTGTCAGGGTCTGTAATCATGGAAATGATTCGCTCAACTAAAACAGCAGTCTTTCCTGAACCGGCAGCCGCCGAAACCAGCACATTACAGTCTCTTGTATCAATCGCGCTCTTCTGCGCCGGTGTCCATTTTCTTTCCATTCTCATCAACCCCTTCCTTTATATTATTCCATAACACTTCATCATCGAATTTCTTTAATTTTCTGTAATTGCAGCCTGGCAAATCCACAGAAAATCCGCACACCGCCCCATAAGGACATCTGTCACAGCTTGAAAACTGTCCGTCTTTATAAGGACTTCTCCTGATATCACCGCCTGCAATTCTATCCGCGGTATCAACCGCCCTTACATCAACGAATCTTCCAAGCATATTAAACTGCTCTGTATTCATCACCTTGCTTCTTCGTGAGTCAAATCCGCCGTCAGCCTTTCTGCTAACCGGAATATTAAGTGATGTACCCTCGGTATTGTCCATCTTCTCGGCAATATCCTTATCCGAATTAACCATTCCTTTAAGGCGCAGTTCACCCTTAATCTTATCCTCTATCTCTTCTGCACTCTCTGTTGTCGCAGATACAATCGGGTCACTTATGTTATAGTAGAACACTCCGGCAGGAATCACATTTTTACCCGGACGCATCTTCGCCACAAGCTTCATTGCCGCTTCCATGTAGACCATAAGCTGGATATCAATTCCGTAATAGGTCTTTACTATGTTGAAATCCTTCTTTCCTGTCTTGTAATCGATAATTCTTACATATACATCTGTGCCGTTTTCGCATATGTCAACGCGGTCAATCGTTCCGCTCATAAGCTGCTTTCTGTCTCCGTCTCCGACTTCCATATTAAACTTATGCTCGAATACAAATGGCACGAAATTACCACATTTTAACTGCTCACCCATTGCCCATATAGTACGGTCTGCAAGGTCTTCCATTCGCTTAATCATGAATGAATTACGGCTTGAATCCTTAAGGATACTGTTCTGGTATATGTCAGTAATTGCAGAAACACTTCTTTTTACCATCTCGCGGCGCTTCTCCTCTGATATCAGATAGTACGACTCACCGTTTTTCTTGATTTCATCGCACACCTCACGGATAACAGCATGCAGTACGACGCCAAAGTTTACCGGTGAAAATGTGAATTCTTCCCTTTCCTTTAAATCAACTCCATACCTTAAGTAATACCTGAGCGGACACTCTGCAAAGTTCTCAAAAGATGTGACGCTTCCGACAAGCCTGCCGCCAGTAAGTGAATCAATAATATCCTCATCTACATTTGCAGCAATTTCAGTATTATCAAAGCTGTTAGCCGCCCGCGGTATTGTCACATATGAATTCTGCTGTGCCGTGTCTTTGTAAGATAACTTAAGGCACTGTGGAAACATTTTTCTCATGCTTCTTATAATATATGAAGGCATCAGCGCCGCACCCTCGCTGTTTTTTACCGCATATGACATGTAAAGCTTCTCCGCACTCTTTGTCATAATAAGATACAGATAGAATCTCTGTGTAAATGCTTTCTCCCTCACGGAAGCTGACATAACTATTCCCTTATCCTCAAGATACTCCCTGTCGCTTTCTGACAGAACGCTTCTTGAATCAGCCTTCTTAGGTACATTGCCGTCATTGATTCCGACAAAGAACATGACCTTGATATTGTCAAGACGGGTTCTTTCTATATCTCCGATAACAACGCAGTCATTGGTCTGCGGAATAAGTCCTATCTTAATCTCCTGAAATCCTGACGCAAGTATCTTGTTAAATTCTTTAATACCAACCTTCTCGCTTCCAAGAAGGGCATACATTTTATCTAATACTTCTATAACCTTCTTATATAACTGCGCATATTCATCACCAGTGTACTCGCTGTCATTAAGCACACTTACCTTCTGCTCCATATCTTCACGCACAAGGAATTCGTAAAGAGCCTTTACCATATCTGCAACATCAGATTCCTTTGACTTAAGCACTTCTTCCAATGGATCCAACATATCCGTTATCATTGTTCTTAGTGAATTAAGCTTCTCAAGGTCAGTATTATTGACTGTTCCCCTGAACTTTCTTATCCATGGTTCATGCCATTTTCCCCTGCCTCTGATTCCAACTGCAACACAGTAATTGTCTAACAGATCAATATCTTCGCGCTCCATTCCGCTCATTCCGGTTCTTAGGAATCCTAATATGCTGTCATAGCTGTAATTATTCTCTATTATTCCAAGTGCACCGTTAATTGCCGCAATAAATGGATTGTCCGTCACATGGCGCTTGTAATCTAAGAAATATGGTATATCGTTCTGCTTTAATATATTAGCCGCCAGTTTGCCGTAGCCATCCATGTCCGCAGTAACTATCGCAATCTCGTTATATCTGTATCCACACAGTCTTGTAAGTCTTATTATTTCTCCTGCTGCAAATGTTAATTCTTCCTTGGCAACAGCTCCCTCATATATAACGATATTGTCAGTCTTCTTATTAAATCTTCCCGAATTGTTTCTGAAAAGATTCTGTTCCAGGAAATCCAGTTCTTCTGAATTCTTAAATCTTGAATTAACATTTACAATTACATTCTTTCCCGGTACTGCTTTTCCTGCAATATACACAGGTTCAAGGACTTTCACATGTTCTTCATCACATATCTTATAAAGCTTTGATACGCAGTCCTTACTCATGAAAAAAAGTTCTTCCCTGCCTCTTACTGAATTTTCACGCTCAGATGCATCAATTGTCAGAGAAACATATATCTTCGGACACATTGAAAAAAGAATTGTCATTAAATTGTACTGAATCGGAGTAAAGCCTGTGAATCCGTCAAATACTATCTCGCAATTCTTTATTCTCTCTGACTCTGTAACCTTGCTGCATAATTTATCCAGTATTTCTTCTTTAGTTATATAATTCTTGTCTATGTACTCTGCAAATGCGTTGTATACAAGTACGATATCATCAAGCTTGTACTGAAGTGCTGCACTTCCCTCTGAATCACTGTATGCTGCACCTGCCGCATCCTGCATAACATCCGGCTTGATATCATACTGAAGCATCTCCGATATAACAGACTTCATCTCTGACACAAATCCCGTATTAGACAGATTACTTCCAAAATATTTTAATCTGTCCTTGTTCTGCTCCAAAACTCTTTTAATAATCAGATTCTTTCCTGTGTCATCAAGAACTTCAAGATTGTCCTCGCCCACTTCCTCAAATACCTTATATGCAAGTCTTTCAAAACTCACAACATCTACATTAAGGATTCCCTTTCTTGGGTGCATGGACACCAGTCTTTTCTGAATTGCCATAGTGTACTGCTCAGGCACAACAACTATATAATTCCTGTCAGAATTCTTCATTGATTCTTCAATTATATGTGTATACAGATAGTGCGATTTACCCGCACCAGAGCTGCCTAGAATTAATTGTAATGACATATGTTACTCCCCTAATCTTTCTATAATAGACTTTACCATCATTTGCTTTACCATAATGCACTTTTTCATATCATGTCTCATCATGGTTCGAAATCAACCGCTTCATATTCCACCGTATCTGAATAGTCCCACCATTCTCCCTGATAGCCTGTAAATCCGTTATTTTCCATAGCATTCTGTAGAATCATCACATTTTTCACAGCCTCTTCATCTTCTATATCAGAATAATCTCTATCTGCTTTTAGAGAGAAATCATCAAATTCTGTCGGCATTGATATAACAGTTCCATCAGCAGCAACCATTGTAATATCCACTGTTCCTCCAAGATTATGCTTTTTCATTCCGTTAGCCGGATTTGCCACATAGTTAGGGTCCGGATATACTTCCCATAATTTCTGCTGTGCCTCAAACGGTCTGTATGCATCCCAAATCTTTAAGCTGTATCCCTGTTCTTTCAGTTCTTTCTGCACATTTGCAAGCTTCTTAACTGTTCCGTATCGAAGGTATGCGTCTGTGAAATCATATATTCTGACACCTGTAAAGTTATTGTCTGTCGCATACATCAATTCGACATATATATCCGGTATGTATTTATTTACAAGAACATATTCGTCATCTTCCGGTTCTTTTTCGGTTGTAATCTCCTGTGTTATAATTTCCTGTGCTGTCACTTCCTGTGCTGCAGTCTCCTGTATGTTCGCCATCTCTTTTCCTGATACATCATCTGTTGTAACATTTTTCTTTTGTCCACATGCTGTCATGCCTGCCGCTATAATCACTATTACTGCAAATGTTTTGATAAATCTACTGTTCATAATCATTTACCTCTTCATAAACCTACTATTTCATCATATTTAACAATTTAGTAGGTTTTTCAAGCTATGCATTAATTTAATGTGCCATTTTACACTATCCAATACATTTGTATTTAATATACCACATTTTAATCATAATCTCCCACTCCATACCATATATTTTGTAATAATGAATATGAAGGGCAGGTTTCTTTGTGATGAGTCAGACTAAAATTGTTGTTATTCCATTTAAAAAGCTCCTTATTGGAGCGGTTATCGCTGCTATTATAATAGCTTTTATTATATTCGCTGTTATCCGTCTTGGCAGCAATAGTTCTGATAATTCCAGGAATACTACTAAACCCAAGAGCAGCACTGTAAATGCTTCTGCTTCTTCTAATATTGAGACACCCCTTGATAATGCCGACGCTCCTAAATTCTGCCCCGGAGTATATACCGCCTCTATTCTGTTAGACGGCAACCCCGTTGATATCCAGGTCACAGTTGATTCCTCTAACATTAACAGCATTGAGCTTGTTAATCTTTCTGAATCAATCACAACTATGTACCCTAAGCTCACAACTTCATTTGATGAAGTTGCTGCTAAAGTCATGGAAGCCGGCACAACCAACATAACCTATGATTCAGCCAACAGATATACATATTCCGTCTTTATAGAAGCAATAAGCGCAGCCCTTAAAAAGGCTGCGCCATGATTAATATCTTATATTTTCTGTCTTATACCCAACATGCCTGCTAAATCCGTCTGCCACTACTTAGAATAAGTCACAGCCTCACTATTCTCATCATAATCAAACATGCCATCATTCTTCTCTTCAAGTGCCTTGATGATGTGATATGTATATTCATTATATGGTGTAGCAATTCCAAGTTCTTTCCCCATGCGCATCATTGCGCCGGAGAACATATCTATCTCTGTGTGTCTGCCAGCGTCAATATCCTGCAGTGTTGAATATCTTGCTGTTGGCGGAACAGCGCTTCCTCGGCTTGAGTTATCTGCACACCTGCTCATATCAATGCCTTTGGCAAGAGCTACTGCTTCAACCTCCTTACGTAATCCTTCGCTGATTGCTTTCATATGCTCACTGTCAGTATAACAGCCAACACCTGCTCCAATAATAGCCTGTGGAAGATTGTTACAGATATTAAGTCTATACTTGCTCCATATCTCTTCTTTAATACAATCAGTCACCCTGTAATTAATTCCTGTTCCGTCAAATAAATCTCTTATTGCCACAACTCTCTCACTCTCAAATGGTGCAGCTTCCTCACCATATATAATGCCTATTGTAGTCTCAGGATTGAACACATATTCCTTTCCTTCGCGGTGTGACGCCACCTTTATAAGTGAATAAATGATATGTGATTTATCTATCTTGGTAGATATTATCTCTTCACTGTCAACACCATTCATAAGACTCATGACTATTGTATTCTCACCGACGGCTTCTCTAATATCATCTAATGCACCTGCAAGTGCGCCGTATTTTAATGATACAACAAGAAGGTCAACACCTTTTGCTTCCTCTGGGGTCAATACCTCCGGGTGGTATGTCTTTCCATTAATCAGACATCCTTCTGCCTTAAGTCTTTCCGCTCTTTCGCCCTTTGCAATAACGCTTAGACTTATATCCTTCTTTTCTGAAAGTCCCCATATAACATAAGAGCCGACTGCTCCTGCTCCAAGTACTGCCACTGATTGTATCTTCATATACATTTTCCTCTCAATCTTTGTAATTTCTTCAAATATATATACACTTCAATTCTTTCCGCGTCAAATGCCTTTATCTTCCTACAATATCGCCCTCTTCAAAATCGTAAGTCAGCTTCTTTCCATATGCCTTGACATACGCAGCGCATTTCTGCTCATAGTCTGTGTGCTGCATTCTTACACTTGCTGTTCTTTCATCAAGCTGTCTGTCCGGATATATTACTGGCAGAACATGTACCCTGAATGTGTGCAAATGTGTACTTTTAACCTGCTGTTCAACAAACAGCGAAATCACCGGCACATTAAACTTTACCGCATACAGATATGCACCTCTCTTGCATGGGCGTGGCTTCCGATAATTAAACCACATTTCCTGTTCAGGATATATAAGCACAAGTTTGTTTTCATCAAGTGCGCTCTTAATCTGATTAGGAAATTCTGTCTGCATAAACCATTTCAGGCTGCTTACAGGCATTGTGTCGGCATATCTTTGCATATACCCGATAAACCCTTTCATAGCAAGGTTAGTATCCTGATTAACAATACTTATTCTTGTGAATCCTGCTTTTCTCATTGCAAACCTGACAATTGCCGGGTCTAACGGGCTGAAATGATTGCATGTTACAATTGCAGGTTCTTTAATACCTGAAAGATTCTTAAGTCCGTCCACCTGTGTTATAAGCCCGACTGCCGAAGTTCCGGCATAAAATATAGCTTCTGCAATGTATTTCTTGACACAAAAACCATATGATGCGCGATAATCAATATAATGTCTTAACAATGCTTCTTTATCTTCTCTTAACAGCTTAGGGTCTCCCGGCTCAACCTTTGAATTTAACTGATTAAGACTTACAGCTGTCTTAATATTTTCATAGACCTGCTCCCTATCACCAATCATATCTCCTCCGACATAATTTTTTTGCAGCATCACTGCAATCCCTCACGAAACCACTGTCCACAACCAATCTGCTTCCCACAACATCTGAAAACTTAACCCCGTCACCGTCCGCAATATTCTCAGCCCTTGAAAGCAGTTTCTTTAAATTCTCACGGTCAGCTTTCCTTTCACTATCTGCATACTGCTCACGCTGTTTAATCAGCAACGGATAAAATCCAGACTCCGCCGCATACTGCCAGAAATACTCCTCATACGGAATCTCGCTGTAATGCCACGGCTTGTCAAACAGGTTATAATGTATCAGCTTCGGTCTTGCTATATACTCCCCGCCCTTGTTAGGCATAACATTCCATTCCTTATCAAGAAAATATATTTCTTTTGCACACATAGCATTAATATAATCCTGGTCAGGTGCAACACTGTCAAAGTGATATTCAGCCATAAGCTTTAAGAATCTGTCTGCCAGATGAGCCTGTCTTATCTTATCAAGATTCATAAGAAGCACTCCTGAATTGACATATTCATCCCGCTCTATTCCCACTACATTTTCAATGTAATGAGCCAGTATTGTATTCTTTCCTGCAAATGTATCTCTTACTGCACCAAACATTGCATCTCCCATATCAACTGAATAAAGCTTTGCAATGTCATCATTTATTACGGTATCAGAGTCAATATACACAGCTTTATTAAGCTCTGGAAAAAGCTCTGCAATAAATAACCTGAAATATATCGTCAGTGTAAACTCGCCTGAATAAAGCCTGTTTTCCTGTCTGTCAGTAACTGTCTGTCCAAAGCTTTCAGAATATTCGTACATTTTCTTTCTTATATCAACGAATTCAATATCTATGTTTTCATAATCCTTTATCACATTACGAAGCTGAATCATCGTGATATTCTTCACATTATCACACATAACAATAATGCGGTAACGCTCATCACAAGCTACATGTACAGCCAGCGATTTAAGGCACACTGCCAGATATGGTGCGTACTGTTCATTAATAGAGAAAAACACAGGAATACGTGAAACTGCCATGTACTCTTCATGCTCCCTGTTATAAGAATCCAGAAGCTCATCATATTCATGAAGCCCAAGTATATTATGCATTTTATCAATCTCCCACGGCTTGACTGAAACAGTCCTTATCACCGGAAACACCCGGAATGTAGTTGTAAAATGCTGAAAAACAGTGTTGTCATGCAGCCTCCTCTGGTCATTAAACTTTCGTCCGCACAGATTAACTCTTGTTGCAAATGTATTAACAGCCGTCTGGTCAGGCATAAACATTTCCTTTCTTATGCACTGTTCACGACATTTCTCCAGAAGCCCGTTCTGTCTTATCATCCTCATATTCATAAGCATTACTCCGGAATTAATGTAGCCATCACCGAAAAGCCATCTGCCATAATAATCAGAAACTCCCGCAATCTCTATGCCATCCATATTCTGATAATAAAAATCCCTGAAATCTTTTCTGCACAACACATCAGTATCCAGATAAAGAACTCTATCCTTAATATCTGTCTTATCGGCAAAAAGGCGCAGCATACAGCACGCAGTAAATCTGCTCTGCATATTTGCCTCCGGCAGCTCCTCAACAAAATATCTTGTAACATCAACAAGAAAGATATTTACTTTAATGTCCGATTTATTCAATTTTTCTTTCAGATATTTTGCAAATGCTTTATCAACTGGCTTGTAATTAATACCTTTTTCTCTGTAATCAACCGTGAGAATATATATATTTAACGGTTCATCCACATTTTTAATAAGAGACATTGAAGATAAAAGAATCCCCTTCTGCATTGGTTTATCACCACAATACAATATGTTCATAAATCCGTATCCTTTCTTAATTTATTAAATATGTCTGATTTATCCTCTCTGTATTGATTTTCCCCAGTTTCTTAAGTAAAATACATATAAGTTTTAAACGATAATTAAAGAATTGAGGAATGTTATGATATTTAAGATTTTCAAAAAAGATTTGAAAGGTCTTAGCAGGAATATTCTGGCTTTAGCCATTGCGCTTGGTCTGTGCCTTATTCCATCGCTTTACGCATGGTTTAACATATATTCCAACTGGGATCCTTACGCAAACACTGCGTCTGTCCAGATTGCTATTGTTTCTGAAGATGAAGGCTACTCTGAATCTGATGATTCCACTATCAATATGGGAGAACAGATTGTTGAACAGCTTCATTCGAATGATAAATTAGGCTGGCGTTTTCCGGAAACTAAAGATGAAGCCATGAATAAACTGAATGCCGGAAAGTACTATGCCGTTATCGTTGTTGGTGAGGACTTTTCACGAAGCCTGTATGACTTCCTTGACAATGGTCTTAATCCACCAACAGTTACATACTATGAGAATTCCAAGAAAAATGCTGTTGCTTCCAAGATTACAGATACAGGAAAAAGCACTCTTCAGAACACTATCAATTCCGAATTCATTGATGTGTGTGTTAAGACTATTATGCAGGGACTTAACGAAATAGCTGAAAATGATCCTTCAATTATTGAAAAGACAGTTAAGGATTTACAGAGTGTATCTGCCAATATTAATTCTTACGATACCATGATTGACATGTTTATTAAGAGTAATTCAGACCTGGCAGATAATCTTGCAAAGCTTCAGGAGGTTCTTCCACAGATTAAAGATGTTCTTACCGGAACAACTGATGTTGCTGATATTGCCAATAAATCTCTTGATAATGTCACAGATGATATTGCAAACCAGATTGATGCGCAGCTTAAAGCTATGAATGAATTAACTGACAGTGCACTTGATTCTCTTGATAAAGCTATACAGCTTTCAATAACTGATGTCGGACAGGCTGGCGTTGAGCTTAGTAAAGCCAACGAACAGTTAAAGGAACTTATAGACCAGAATAAGGCTCTTGAAGACGCTATTGATTCCCTCAGCAAAGTAGATGGCATTGATCCGGCAGTTATCACCGCCCTAAAGTCAGCTCTAGCTTCTGTTAACGCTATGGAGAATATCGCATACAACCTTGTTCAGCAGTGTGCCAATATTCTTACTGATTCACCTGAAACACTTCAGGCAAAATACCAGTTAATCAAGTCTGTTGTTGAACAGTGCCGCACAGAGCTTCAGAAGAGCCAGACAATTATGCAGACTGTAATAAGAACTAATGTTAACCTCCTTAAGGCTTCCATTAAGAATGCCGTAAGCAGCCTTGCCGCTAATATAAGCAGTGCAGGAGAAAGTATTAATGGAATCTCGCAGATGCTTCTTGGAGTGAGTGATATATCTGTAAATATTAATACAACTCTAGAAAGCACAAAAACATTACTTGATTCACTCAACAAAAGACTTGATACCATATCTGGTTCAGTAGGAGATATAAGTTCATCTTCTACATATAAACTGATAATGGATTTCATCAACTCTGACGCACAGTCAATAGCGTCATTCCTGTCAGAACCTGTACAGGTAGAAGAAATCTACGTCTATATGCAGACTAACTATGGAACAAGTGTTACACCTTTCTATACAACACTTGCTCTCTGGGTTGGAGGAATTGTTTTAGTTGCCCTTATGAAAGTAAAGGTTGACTATGAGGATGATGAATTCAAGGATGCCACAGAACATCAGAAATATATGGGTCGTGCACTACTCTTCCTTGCAATGGGACAGCTTCAGGCTCTTGTAGTTGTTCTTGGTGATTTGTACATTTTAAAAATTGACTGCACCCACCCATTCATGCTGTGGCTTGCAGCCGCTATAACAAGCTTTGTATTTACATTATTTATATATACACTTGTTCTTACATTTGGTGATTTGGGAAAAGCTATTGCTGTAGTTATGATTGTGTTACAGATTGCCGGTTCAGGCGGAACTTATCCAATAGAACTTCTTCCTGAATTCTTCCAGAATGTGTACCTTTACTTCCCATTCCCTTATGCAATCAATGCCATGAGGGAGGCAATAAGCGGATTATATCAGTGTGATTACGCTGTATTTCTTGTGAAATTATGCACTTATGCTGTTATTTCCCTTATTCTGGGACTTGGAATCAGAAAGTCACTTCTTGAAGTACGTGAGTTCTTCGAACGCCGTATGAAAGAAACACATTTTATGTAAAGGAGAAATGAATTTATGCAAAATGATGATTTTAATATAGATGTTGTTATTGCGGAAATCACAGCATTTGCAGAAAATATGCACGCTAAGAACCAGCACAAGAAAAAGGTCTGCTTAAGATGTATGATAATTATTCCTTTAGTATTCATGGTGCTTATGTTTACCATGGATACAGCTAAGGTTGTTTATCTGCTTCTTTGGGTAATCTCACTTTTTATATTCTGTGCTTATCTTATAGTTATTGATTATATTGATGACAAGCTCGCAAGAAATCTCAATGAGCTCAATATTGAGATTAAGGAAAAACAGGCTGATACTTCTCTTACAGACAGTATCAAAGCATTTTTAAGTGAGGTACAGTTATGAAAAATATATTTAAGATTATACGGGCTGACCTTCGCCACATAAAAACAAATGTAATTGCACTATGCGTAATTATCGGTCTTACCGTTATTCCTGCATTGTATTCGTGGTTTAATATCTTGTCAAACTGGGATCCATATGGACAGGCTTCCACAAGCAGGATTAAAGTTGCCGTTGTATCTGTTGACAAAGGTACGTCTCTTGAAGGAACGGAGCTTAATGTCGGTGACAACATAATTGATGCACTTAAAACTAATAACACTATCGGTTGGCAGTTTGTTGCTTCATCAGATGAAGCAATCGAAGGCGTATACAGCGGTGAGTATTATGCAGCCCTCGTTGTTCCAGAGAATTTTTCCAAGAATCTTATAAGCTTCTTAAGTGATTCCATGGAACATCCTCAGTTAAAATATTACTGTAACCAGAAAGCAAACGCTATTGCACCTAAGATAACAGACAAGGCTAAAACAGCAGTTCAGCAGCAGGTAAACCAGACATTTATAGATACAATCGTATCTACGATTGCCGGAACTGGCGACTCAGTTATCAAAGATGCAGATAAAGAAACCGGTTCTCTTATGGATGCAGTTATTAACAGACTTACATCCGCAAGGACTACACTTTCAACATACGATGTAATTCTTAACTCAATGCTTGCAATTACTGACCTTACATCATCAATAAGCAGCAGTTCAAACAGTGCTGCACCGCAAGTTTATACACAATTACAGTTACAGCAGCAGCAGTTAATAACCTTACAGGCACTTGTAAATGGTAATTCCGCTGAATCTTTAAATGAATTATCATCTGCTCTTTCAAACCAGATGTCCCAGATTCAAAGCATTATGAGTTCATTAACAGAGCTTTATTCTGACATGAACATGGATGTTGCAGACCTGTCTGCTGCAATTAAGCTTACATCGGGCTCACTCACTCAGACTAAAGAGCTTCTCAGTGACCTTGAGACAAAGCTTGATAACGCAATTGATACATTAAACACCATCACTGAACAGGATACATATGGTTTATTATCAGAGATGTTAAATGCAGATGCCAATACTTTGGGAGATTTTCTTTCTGCACCTGTAAATATAACAACAGAGCAGGTGTACGCTGTTAAAAGCTATGGAACAAGCGCTTCACCATTCTACACAATACTTGCACTGTGGTTTGGTGGACTTATACTTGTTGCTATTATGCACACACCTGTGCATCCTGCTCCGGACATTCCAGCAGATGCAAAGAGATATGAAAAATTCTTCGGAAGGTATTTTATCTTCTTTGCAGTAGGACAGCTTCAGGCACTGCTTATAACACTTGGAAATCTTCTCTACATAGGAATCCAGTGTTACCACCCATTCCTTTACTGGGTTGCATGTGCATTCTCAAGCTTCGTATTCACCTTCTTTATGTACAGCCTTACTGTTGCATTTGGAAATATCGGTGAAGCACTTGGAATTGTCCTGCTCGTTATACAGGTTGCCGGCTCAGGCGGTACATTCCCTATAGAAGTACTTCCTAACGCCTACCAGATAATATACCGATTCCTGCTCTTCCCATATTCAATGGATGCATTAAGAGAATGCATAGCAGGAATGTACCGATACGATTACATTAAGAACCTCGCATTTCTTTCAATATATATAGTTGTTTCTCTGATTATCGGATTGTTCTTACAGAAACCATTTGAGAAGCTGAATCATATGATTGAGAGAAGTAAGGAGAAGTCGGGAGTTATGTTGTAGGAAGTTGCTCCCCTAAAGCACGCCCAGCCGTGTATATTAGTAAAATCAAAACACGCTTCCGCTCGGATTCCGA
>ULTT01002122.1_pt1 | contig 18842 bp, 18 predicted proteins | sample 1957831 | NCBI WGS metagenome assembly ULTT01 (sample SAMEA4835740, study PRJEB28245) | human gut metagenome | biome: gut microbiome; material: fecal sample | place: Denmark | collected 2008 | reverse complement strand
GGCTGACGTGCAATAGCGTCCATAGCGCTACCACCAATCTTACCAATACCCAAACCAGCACCGATTGTTGCGAAACCTGCTCCAAGAGCGCAGCCCAGCTGTGCCAGGCCTTCAGCTGCCAAAAGTGATGAAATAATCATAATTATAAATTTTTAAAATTGTTATTTAATGTTTTGTTGTTTACTTAGATTTATACATGAGCCACTAAAGTAGATATAGAACCATTACCAGCCCACATAATTATTAGTTTGTTAAGCTTCCGCCTCCTCTTCCTTATGGGCCAAGCCGATGAACACGGCGCTCAGCAAAGTGAAGACATAAGCCTGAACGAAAGCCACCAGCACCTCAAGACAGTTCATGAAGAGCAACATAATAGCGCTGATGAGGTTCAATCCCATACCATAGCCTACACCCATCGACCATCCTAAGAAGATGATGCAGGTAAAGCTCAATATGATAGCGTGACCTGCCATCATATTGGCAAAGAGACGTACCATCAAAGCGAAGGGCTTTGTGAAGACCCCAAAGAACTCGATAAGCGGCATCAAAGGCACAGGATAAGCCTTCAAGAACAAAGGCACGTGTGGCCAAAAGATGTCTTTCCAATACTCTTTATTACCGAAGAGGTTGATGACTACCATCGAGCAGAATGCCAAAAAGAACGTAATATTGATATTACCCGTTACGTTAGCACCGCCAGGGAAGATAGGCAACAATCCCAACAGGTTGGTAGTGAAGATGAAGAAGAACACCGTAAGCAAGTAAGGAGCATAAGGTTTAAAATGCTTCTCTCCTATCGATGCCTTTACTACATCATCATAAATGGTCATCACAAACATCTCCATCATTCCCACGAAGCCACCAGGTGCTTCGCTTTGCTCGTCACGTTTCCGATACCAACGCGCACAAGAGAGGAAGACAACAATCAGCACAATGACCACAATCCATATCTGGGCTACTGTCTTTGTAAAACTGATGTCGAAGGGGCGCACTGATGTACCATCAGCCATTTTCTCATAAATTTTTCCGTGATGATGTTCATCAAAGAAATATTTATCAGGTAGCGTCTCGGCCGTACAAACCGTCCATTCTCCTGTCTCTGAGCTACGAACAATTATTGGGAGAGGTATGCTTAAACTCTCTTCTCCGAAGGTAGCGATGTGCCACTCATACGAGTCAGACAGGTGTTCAAGCACAATCTCGGGTATGTCAAGTTTTTCACCACCCTTTTCCTCATTATTGGCAACCGCCATCATAGGCGCCACCAGCATGAGCATTAGGATGAGCAACGACCTTAATTGTTTCATTATCATAAGTTTTATTTACTTTTCACACTTGCTGTGAGCATTGGAAACATGCGCAAAAAACAAAGAGTGGTGCGTAAGAACAGCAAAATAGAAACACATAAATACCATTACATATATAAGCATTGCTTCGCGGCCAACAGCCACCCAGCACCCCACCATTGTAGCAAGGGCCAGCAGCATACGGAAGCCCGACACAGCGGTAAAGAAAGTAGGCAAGCTATCAGGATGCTGTCCTGCCACCCATTTCCATATTAGCGCATCGGCAAGTTCTACGGCAACGGCAAAAACAACAGACACGATGAGCGGCGCAACGATATCACTGCTGCATATTGCAAACGCCATCAAAAGCAATGCAATAGCTATCAACACCAGCATAATGGCCATTGTTTGAAAAAGATACCTTTTGCTTAACCGTTTTATCTCTGTCATGATTATTATTTATTTCTGTTTACTGTGTAACAACGTTGTGTTTTTACATGACGCTTATAGCTCCACGCAAATTGTCACATTGTTCTTCTGCACTTCAACGAATCCTCTTGTCACCATCATCTCATGAGCACCCTGTGCATCATGATAGATGATGCGTCCCGCCTGTAACGAAGAAATGATAGGAGCATGGTCGGTCAGTATTTCAAACTCGCCACTAGCGCCTGGCACCACAACGCGTTCTACACTTCCCTTATACTCCACCTTCGCTGGAGAAACGATACTTAAATTTAAACTCATATTCAAAAAAATTCTTTTTCTGCGAATTTATTCCAATTACTTCTGCACAGCACCATTAAGCGCTGGCCTTTGCTGCCTCCAACAACTTCTTGCCCTTGGCAATAGCATCGTCAATAGTGCCTACATTGAGGAAAGCCTGCTCAGGCAGGTCGTCAACCTCGCCATCAAGAATAGCGTTGAAGCCCTTAATGGTTTCTTCTATCGGCACCATCACGCCAGGCAGGCCTGTAAACTGTTCGGCCACAGCGAAAGGCTGCGACAAGAAGCGCTGCACACGACGTGCACGGTTCACAGTAAGCTTATCTTCGTCAGAAAGTTCATCCATACCCAGAATGGCGATGATATCTTGCAACTCTTTATAGCGCTGCAAAATCTCCTTCACGCGCTGTGCGCAGTCATAGTGGGCCTTGCCAACGATCAGCGGATCAAGGATACGTGAGGTAGAACCCAGCGGATCAACAGCGGGATAAATACCCAGCTCGGCAATCTTACGGCTCAGTTCAGTAGTAGCATCAAGGTGTGTAAACGTTGTTGCAGGAGCAGGGTCGGTAAGGTCGTCGGCAGGCACATACACAGCTTGCACTGAAGTAATTGAACCCTTCTTCGTAGAAGTAATACGTTCCTGCATCTGTCCCATCTCACTTGCCAATGTAGGCTGATAACCTACGGCCGAGGGCATACGACCTAACAAAGCCGACACCTCAGAACCAGCCTGAGTGAAACGGAAAATATTATCAATGAAGAACATGATATCAGCAGCTTCGCCGTTCACGCCACCATGGTCACGGAACTCTTCAGCAACGGTCAATCCTGACAGTGCCACCGAAGCACGTGCTCCAGGCGGTTCGTTCATCTGTCCGTAAACGAGGGTTGCCTGACTTTTTTTCAGTTCTTCAGGATCAACCAATGAGAGGTCCCACTTGCCCTCTTCCATTGCTTTTTTAAATTTCTCGCCATAACGTATAACACCCGACTCGAGCATATCTCGTATCAAGTCGTTACCCTCACGAGTACGCTCTCCTACACCCGCAAATACCGAGTAACCGTTGTGGCCTTTGGCGATATTGTTAATCAGCTCCATGATGAGCACGGTTTTACCTACACCAGCACCACCAAACAAACCAATCTTACCACCTTTCATATAAGGTTCGAGCAAGTCGATAACCTTAATACCGGTAGCCAACATCTCTTTGTGTGTAGAAAGGTCTTCAAATTTCGGTGCCTCGCGGTGAATAGGATATGAGCCTTCCATATCCAGCTCTTTCATACCATCAATGGGCTTACCGATGACGTTCATCATTCGGCCCTTAATCTGTTCACCAGCAGGCATAGTAATAGGTCTTCCTGTCTGCACCACTTCCAATCCACGCTGTAAGCCATCGGTATTATCCATGGCCACACATCTTACTGTGTCTTCACCAATGTGCTGCTGAACCTCGATAATCAGGTCAGAGCCATCTGGCCGTGCGATTTTCAGTGCATCATGAATTTTTGGCAACACCTTCTCAGCATTTTGTCCAGCCGTGTCAAAATACACGTCAATCACAGGACCAATGATCTGTGAAATGCGCCCATTTAATTGTGCCATATATTTAACAGTTTGTTTAACTTTCCAAGTGCAAAAATATCAAATTAATTTATATTCAGCAAATATTTAGCATTATTTGTTCCTTATTTGAACAACATCACACGCTATTTAAATACTGAGTTCATCCAACACTTTAATCAGTTTACGATCAAAGGGTTTATCGCTACGTATTGCCTCGCTCAGGGGCACGTAAACGATTTCGTTATTACGCACGCCCACCATCACATTGCGCTGGCCCTGCATAATAGCCTCAATAGCACCTACGCCCGTGCGTGAAGCCAAGATACGGTCGTGAGCCGTAGGACGTCCACCACGCTGTAAGTGTCCTAGGATAGACACACGTACATCATACTGTGGGAACTCGTTGCGCACACGGTCAGCATAATACAGAGCGCCACACTTAGGGCTTTCTGATACGATTACGATACAGCTCTTCTTCGACTTACGAATGCCACGCTCCATGAAGCGAGCCAACTGGTCAACATCGGTGCTATCTTCAGGAATGATAGCAGCCTCGGCACCACTGGCAATAGCACTGTTCTGTGCAAGATAACCAGCATCTCGGCCCATTACCTCGATGAAGAAGATGCGCTCATGGCTCTGTGCGGTATCGCGAATACGGTCAACACACTCAACGATTGTGTTCATGGTGGTGTCGTAGCCGATGGTCGAGTCGGTACCATAAAGGTCATTATCAATGGTGCCTGGCAGACCAATGCAGCATACATCATACTTCTTTGCAAACTCCATTGCGCCAGTCAATGATCCATTACCACCAATAACCACGAGGGCATCAATGCCATTCTCCATCATGTTATTGTAAGCTTTCTCCTTACCTTCGTCGGTCATAAACTCTTTCGAGCGAGCCGTTTTCAGAATGGTACCACCATTCATAATAATACCACTAACATTTTCTGTAGTAAACGGTTCCATCTCGTTATTGATAAGACCATCATAACCGCGGTATATACCTTTGATATTAAAGCCATTGCAAATACCAGCACGTGTCACGGCACGTATGGCTGCATTCATACCAGGAGCATCACCACCCGAGGTTAGCACACCTATCGTTTTAATTCTTGCCATAATATTATAATGTATATTTCTTTTATATATTTTATTGATTTGTTATTCACTCTTATTTTTTCATTCACGCCTCATAACACGTTCATGAACCACATAACAGCCAAGCCCACCAGTGCGCCCACCGCACATTTCACACCTACGTTACGGAAATACCAGTTTACGCGCACCCGTTCAGTCTTCATATATGCTAAACCACACATCGACCCTATTCCGAGCACATTGCTACCCATAGCCGAGGCGTAAGCCACTATTTTCCAGTAGATGCCATTTTGAGCAAAGTCGGCACCCCAATGCTGTACGACAGCTTCTGTCTCAGTAACAGGGAAGAGCGAAATCATGCTCATGGCCGACATAAACTGGTCGATCACCAAGCTCATCACACCCGCTATTGTTCCCAACAGCCACACTTGGTGCACCTCTTTTTGCAGAAACTCTGCCACCCATGCCACGATGCCTGTTTCAGTCATTACACCCATAGCCAGCATCACGCCCATCACATAAAGCATCATCTGTATTACGCCATATTGCAGCACACGCGGAATGCGACGATTGGTATTATCGCCCGACTTCAGTAGCTTTCGGTTCACCACCTCATTAACAATGCTCAGCACCGCCAGCACACAAAAGGCGCCCAAGAAGGGGCTCAACCGAGTGATATTATGAAAGGTAGGGATGAACCACAGTCCGCCAATGCCCACAAACAGCATCAGCGCCCGTTGCCACACCTTCAGGTTTGTATCGTCACCACGATAAGGCAATGTCACCCACTGTGTTTCAATACGCTCGGGCAAGGCACGGCCTATCCACCATACTGGCATCAGCCAAGCTATTAGGCAAGGCATCAGCAGCGCCATTGAGAAATTGGTAGCAGTAACCGCCCCCATATTCCACAGCACCAAACCTGTGGGGTCGCCAATCACTGTCAACGCTCCACCACAGTTGGCCGACACCACAATCACGCTACCATAAATCATGCGGTTACGACGTCCTTCCACCACTTTATGCATCAAGGTAAGCATCATCACTGTAGTGGTGAGGTTGTCCAAATTGACAGAGAGCAAGAACGTGATAGCCGCTGTCATCCACAACAAGCGTTTACTGCTGCGTGTGCGCATCAGTTGCAAAAGGAAGTCGAAGCATCCGTTGTTGTGTAATATCTCTACAATCGACATCGTAGCCAAAAGGAAGAGCACAATCTCGGCAGCTTTTCCCACATATTTTAGGAAAACATTCTGAGCTATAAACTGCTTGGTAGCCAGCCCTGTAGAAGCATCGCCTTGAAGAAAAGAAGCATACTCGCCCAGGTGTTGACTTTGCACATAATCAGAGCCATAGCAAAGATAAAGCACCCACCCCACCGTACCAATAAATATAGCTACGGCACTTTTGTTGACGTTCGTCACCTTCTCAGTAGCTATGAGAAGATATCCCATCACCATTATGGCAAGTATAATAAAAGTCATCCGTTCTTGGTTACGATGTTAATACTTTGTGGTTAATGCACGGGCAAAGGTAATAAATATTATCGAAAAAAGAAGAAAGCGCCAAACATTTTTTCACACGTTTAACGCTATTTTCACACCCTCTCTTCAGGTTTTCATCGTCTTACCAATCGTTTCAAGAAGAAATAGAGCCGTTCTTGCGTATAAAAGCAGCACCAAGAAGCGCTAAAGGGCCTATACCCCAACTTACGTTTATACCGCGAGGCTATCTCATTAAAGTGTATATCGCGCCATGCCGCCCGCAACATAGCAAGGGCACGTAGGCGTTCACCACGCGTCCAACCACCCTTGTGTTTACTGTAGTAGCCGAAACAGTCTACCACCACCAGCCATCGCACCGTCTCATAGCGTTGCACAATCTCGTCTGGTTGCCGAGCCTCAATAATTTGCCTACGCATACTGGCCGTTGCCTTCAGATAATCGAAACGCGATAGCCCCTGCGTATGCGTAATAGAGCCCGCATGCTGCCAATAATAATACACCCCTTGACAGCAGTCTACATACCGGCTGCGCAAATAGTGCATACGCGTGGTATTATCATCACTGTATGTGCGGCAAGTTTCATCATAGGGCGTCGCTTTATGTAATGCTGTTCTCACCGCATAGCAGCCATGCAGTGTCCATGTTAGGCTGTGTATAAATGCCGTGCGCCCATCATAACGTTGAGGCACCATCGGATAATCGTGCGCTCGGCCATCCTCTTCCACATTCACCACCCGAAAGAGCACACAGTCAGTATCGTCATGGCGCGCAAAGCAGTCGGCTGCCTGTTGTAAGGCATCAGCCGACATCCAGTCGTCGCTATCCAAGAAACATACATACTGCCCACGAGCTTGGCTCAACGCCACATTACGGGCATGGGCAGGGCCACTATTTTCGCTTAAAGCAACAACACGTATTCTGCTATCAATCAGCGAATAACGCGCCAGCCGTTCAAGTGAATTATCGGTTGAAAAATCGTCAACACAAATCACTTCAAAGGCATCAAGCGCCTGCTGTAACAGCGATTGCAAACACCTATCTATGGTGCGCTGAGCGTTATACACCGCCACAATAACGGTGAACACAATGGGCTGTACGGTTAGCGTCCTAACTTCTGCTTTATTCTTTTCCATACCTCCGATTTTTCATTAATGGCACGCGCGGCCAGCACCGACGTCACCACCATCAGCGCCATACCTATCAGCCAGTAAGCCCACCCCACTTGCAAAAACGTGAGCAGAAATGCAGCCAAGAGCCAAGGTGCAAAACAGGCTATGGTGCGAAGCAACGCTGCCGACAAGATAAAGCCATATTTATAGCGCACATATAGATACGACACCACCATCTCTACTGCCGCTGAAGTCAGCAGTCCGTAGCCAGCCCCCTTTAAGCCAAAGAAGTTGAAGCCCACCAGCACGGCCGTTACCATACACACATCGTTAATCAGTTCAAGGAAGAAGTAAGAACGCGAGTCGCCTTTTGCCAAGGGTATATATTCAACGGGCAGATACAGTGCCTTGCAGAACATTGACAGCGCCGATACCTGTATCATGCCAGCCACAGGCAAAAACTTAGAACTAAACAGCAAGGGCAGCAAGATAGGTATGCCCACGATGAGGGCTACCAGCAAGGGCGTAATCATAATGAGCGACACCTCGGTTTGCGAGTTTACCAGTCGGCACAACTCCACTCGCTGCGCACTAATGGCCGACAGGCGCGGAAAATAGTCTGACTCAAGGGCCGTAAACACCATGCCAGCATAGGTTACCGCCAGCATATAGCCTGCATTAAACAAGCCCACCATAGCCACCGAGGCATGATAGTTTAGCCACGAGCGTATCAAGAAGTCGGCACCACTACCCACCACGCCAGCCAGCACAAAGGCCAACCCTAACTTTACAATGTCGATACCCTGGCTTAGAAAGGCCAAGCTCAGCGACACCCTATATCTAAAATGTCGGCACGAGAACCACACCGTCAGCACCATTTGCATAGCACCCACCAGCACCAGCGAGGGCACAATGCCCTTTTCGCCAAAGTACCAGTAGATGGGCACCGACAACGCAGTGGCGGCCAGCACATTATACACAGATATGCGTGCCAGCTGTCCCAGTTGGCGTATGCCTTTCAGTACCGCCATCTCGCCACCCGTCACAGCCATCAGTCCTACCAGGGGCGAGAGAAAGACAAAGTGCCATACGTGGTTTCCCCAAGAAAAGGTCCAGGCATCCAGCACCGTGCTCAAGCAGCAGCATAACAGCGTGCCCACCAGTGCCGTGAGCAAGCACCACGAGCGCACCAGTCGCACCATTCGCGCGGTGTCAGCCTCCTGACCATTTTCATAGGCATCGGCTATTTTTCTTACCGCGCTCATAGGCAATCCCAGATTGGTAGAGTCGTTCAGCAGCTTCACCGACGAATTGAACAGCGCCACCAGTCCCATACCCTGTGGTCCCAGCAGTAGCGCCACCAATTTGTTGCGCACCAGTCCCACAAGTATGTTCAGCCCCTGTATGCCGCCAAACACGCCAGTATATTTAAATATGTGTGTATAATTGTTAGGATTTTTACCCATAGCATTGTTACTTCTGTATCGCTAACCTTTTTGGTAGGCTACCAGCAAACAAAAAACTTGTCTACCGTATAGAATAATAACAAAAAAATATAAATAATATTATAAAAATGCTATGTATTTTTCTATTTTCGCCTTTAGCCACACTCGTTGACGGGTGCTTACGAAAGAAAAATCTATAATTTCATTCTGAAAGTCACCACGTCCTTTTGCGCATCTTGTATCAGTTGTAAGGTGCCGCCGCTCACGCGCATAATCTGTCGTGAGAGGGGAAGTCCCACTCCACTACCATTGTTTTTCGTAGTGAAAAACGGCACAAAGATGTGTTGCGCCACATCGGCATCAATCAGCCCAGCGTTGTTACATACGTCAATCACCACCGAGTCGTCATCACCCGTATAAGCGTTTACCCATATTTGTGGCAAAACAGCAACAGCCGTCGTATCAACATCTTGTGCATCAATGGCTTCGCCAGCGTTTTTCAACAGGTTTGTTACCACGCGTCCCATCAATCCCTCGTCGGCATAAGCCAACAGGTCGGCGGGCATTACATTCACCGTTACGGGGTGCGTGGCCAAGTGTGCCATGCGCTCGACAAATGGTTTTACGTAAAACAACTTGGGTTGAGGTTGTGGCACATGCGTAAAACGCCGATAGTTTTCAACAAAGGTTATCAGCTCGCTACCCGTTCGGTTGATGGTTTCAAGCCCCTCACGTTGCTCGCCCTCAGCATGTTTCAGCAACGTTTCGCTGAGCGAGGTGATTGGCGTTATCGTGTTCATAATCTCATGCGTAAGCACGCGTATGAGTTTTATCCACGAATCAACCTCACGATTAGCCAGTTCGCCATTAATATCGCTAAGGGCAATAATGCGCACCCGACTACCACGCAGCGTGGTATAAGTTTCGCGCAGCGCCAGCGATCCATCGTTCAAGCGTTCTTTCACCTGGTCGATGTGTGTGAGTGTTTCGCGTTGCAGCAGTGTGGTGGCCGCCTTGTTATGTTGCAGAATATGGCCAAGATCATCTACCACTAACAGGGCTGTGCCAGCCGCATCCATTATCTGCTCATAATATTTTTCTTGCGCCACAGCCTCATCACGGGCATGTTCTAAAAAAAGTTTGATGCGGTTAAGCGATTGGTTCAGCAACTTTTCGTCGTGCCCAATGTGTTGTGTAGGAAATTTGAACGAGAAGTCGACATTATCAATAGCATCAAACATGAACGCCACTTTACGTATGTTGCGCCGATAGTGTAGCCACAGCCTCACATACAGCACAGTGCCCACAAGTATCAGTGCCAGCACTATTATTGTTGAGAGTGTTGTCATAGCCCGTAACGTTTTATCTTGTTATACAACGTTTGCCTTGAGATGCCCAACCGTGCCGCCACAGCCGACATATTTCCACTGCAGTCGGTCATGGCACGCTCTATCATCTGGCGTTCCATATCGTCCAGCGTTTTTAGGGGTTCGGAAGGCTCTGTTGGCTGAGTGGCCACGCTGCCATCGTCAATATCGTCGGCAACAATGATGTCGGCATCGGCCATGATCACGGCACGCTCAACGGCATGTTGCAGTTGGCGTATGTTGCCATGCCACGGCAGCGCCATCAGCTTTTGTTCAGCCTCGGCCGAGAGCGTCATTCCCACCTTATTATATATAGTGGCGTAGCGCTGCATGAAGCGCTGAGCCAGTGGCACAATATCATCGCGACGCTCGCGCAGCGGTGGCAGATGCAGACGTATAGTGTTGATGCGGTAGAGCAAGTCTTCGCGAAAGTGGCCATCAATCACCATACGGTCGAGATCGCGATTGGTGGCACATATCAGCCTTACATCTATGTTTATAGGTTTGCTGCCTCCCACGGGCACAATGCTGCGGCGCTGCAAAGCCGTAAGCAACTTAGCCTGAAGCGCATACGACAGGTTGCCTATCTCGTCAAGAAACAGCGTGCCACCCTCGGCCAGTTCCATCTTACCAGGCTTATCGGCCTTAGCATCGGTAAAAGCACCCTTAACATGTCCGAACAGTTCGCTTTCAAAAAGCGTCTCGCTCACCGCACCCATATCAATGGGCATCATGGGGGCCGAAGCACGATGCGACAAGCGGTGTATCTCGCGCGCCAGCACCTCTTTACCCGTACCGTTCTCGCCCGTTATCAAGATGTTAGCATCGGTGGCCGCCACCTTCTCTACCACAAGGCGCAGCTGCTGCATGGCCCGGCTGCTGCCCCATAACATGGCGCCCGTAGTATCAGTAGGCTGTTCCTTTGACTTCGGTGCATGTTTATCGCGAGCAGCACAAAGGGTGTCAAGCAAACGCTTGTTGTCAAACGGCTTTACAATAAAGTCGGCGGCACCCTCTTTTATTCCTCTCACCGCAAGGTCAATGTCGGCGTAGGCCGTAAACAGCACCACCTCGGTAGAAGCACTTAGGCGTCGCGTCTCGCCAAGCCAAAACAGCCCCTCGCCACCAGTGTTCATGCCGCTTCGAAAGTTCATGTCAAGCAACACCACATCAGGCTTCAGCTCGCGCAAGCGGGCGGGTAACGCCGCTGGAGAGGTAATGGTTTCAACCGTGGCAAACTCACTCTCAGCAAGCATCTTAACGGCTGTAAGTATGGCGCGATTGTCGTCAACAATCAATAGTGTTCCTTTCTTCGTCATGTGTAATTTCGTTTTCTGATACAGCAAAAGTAAGAAATAAAAATCGATACAGCAAAATGTTTCAAGGTTTTATTAACGATTTTGTATCGTAGCCAGTTTTTTCATTTTTGAAGAGATGTGCTCGGTAGCGGTCTTTTATAAGGAGTATTCCACCCTCGTATGCCACCGCACTCGGCTCTAACTATGCCGTGAACGACCAGGATTTCCACTGGATAATGGTTTACGAGTTTGAGCGCCATGAGTAGAAATGCCAATTTGCGTGGGTGGGGTGAGATAAATGTTAAAGTAAATATAAATTTCCTTGTTTTGTTTCGTTGTTTAGAAACAAAACTATAATTTTGTAATCAGAAACCAAATAATAATGAGCGAATATAAATTAAGAGTGCTCTTTATGGATGAAGCCTTATCATTCGTTCGTTCTTTGCCATTGAAGGTACAACAAAAAATAACCTACAATTACAAGAAAATAGAACAGGGTGTCATGGACAAGGAACTCTTTAAAAAATTAGAGAATTCTGATATTTGGGAGTTTCGTACTTTATTCAATGGTAGCTGCTATCGCCTTTTTTCTTTTTGGGACACGGAAACTGAAACTTTGGTTATTGCCACACATGGTATTGTCAAAAAGTCACAAAAGACACCACCAAAAGAAATTATAAAGGCGGAAGAGATTAGAAAGAAATATTTTGAACTAAAACATCAGTAAAATGGCACAAATGCATTTAACACCGCTTTCCGAAGTGGTTGATGAAGTATGGGGCAAGACTGGATCTAAAGAGCGTGATGCAATGGAAAAACAACTCAAAGAGGAAGTCAATGCTTACTATTTGGGTGAAGCCATTCGTAAAGCTCGCAAAGCTCAAAACCTTACTCAGGAACAGCTCGGTGAGCGTATCGGTGTACAACGAGCACAAATTTCACGTTTGGAAAAAGGAAGTAGCACAATTACGCTTCCTACGCTTAGTCGTGTTTTTCAAGCATTAGGTATCACAACCGCAACACTTGATTTGGGCGTTGCTGGAAAAGTAGCCTTGTGGTAATCAATATGCAAACACCATGCCACTTTCGGCACCATCTACATCAATTGCAAGAAGTTCACACAGCACGATTTGTACCCAATTTGCGTGGTGAGAATTGTATATTCATTCTTTAATTAGGGGTATTCAGCTTATTTGGTTTTTATTACAGTGTATTTTAATAGATCAGACATCTTTACAACGAATGGTTTTCAAGATATTCTCCTTCTTTTATATAATTACCAAGTAAGCATATTAAATTGATTTTTATTCATTAGAAAACTTGTTTGTACTCATTATTCTATACTATTAAGGAGTTCCTTCAATGATGTTTCGTCATGAATCAATACTTCTCTTGGGCGACTGCCGTTTTGCGGACCTATAATGCCATTTTTTTCTAATTCATCCATGATTCTTCCTGCTCGATTATATCCAAGACTGAACTTGCGCTGGATCATTGACGTTGACCCTACCTTACATTTAACGACAAAGGTGGCAGCATCTTCAAACAATGGGTCTAAACGTTCCTTGGCAGAGGGTTGTTTTGGTAAGAATGATGTCATCTCCTCTATTTCTTTCTCCCATCCTGGTCTTGACAATGTGACATTCTGATAGGCTTCACTAAGTTGTCGCGAAATATCTAATTTTTCATCATTCAAAGACTGTATATCATCGTTAATTCCAATGATCTTTTCCTTTTTTACTGATATAGTTTGGGCATATCTATCCTTCTTAGTTTGTTTTACGAAAATTGAGAATATGCCACTCATTTCTGTCTGTAGTTGCTGTATTTCTTCTTCTGTCTTCTTTCTGGTATTCTCCAATTCTCGTATTTTCATTGAAATCTCAGGGGATTTCTCTTGACTTTTTAAATTCTCATATCGTTTCCATTCAGAAAGATTGAATTGTGATTGCACAGACAACATCTTCTGTTGTAATGTGCCAATCATTTTTAAGACATCCTTAGCATATTCTTTGTCTGCAATATCTTCCAGACCATTCATACACTCATTAGAAAGTATGTTCATTGGAGATACTAATGCGGAACACACATAGAAAAAGAAACTATCATCAGTAACGGAATCCAGTCTTTCAACAAGTGCCTTTATATTGAAAATAAGATTCTTACAATACCGGACTTTCTCTTGACGTTCAAGTTCCTTTACTTGATTTCTTAACATCTGCTGAGAAGTCATGTTGGCAGTGCGCAATTGCTTTTGTAACGCAACTAATTGTCCGCATTGCTCATACTGCATTGCAAGGCTCTGTTTGTTCAAAGCCACTATCCTTTCAAGGGAATATGCTTTATAAATATCAAGTATGTTACTCATATAGTCTATGTTTATTACCTTAATTTAGCAGACTTATTATTTTGCAAGGAAGCAAGTCATTGGATAACAATAAATTATCCAATGCTTGCATATGTTAGGAAATTCACTTTCCTTAGTGCTGCTAAAAACTCAAATAAAAAATATCTGACATATGGCAAAGGTAAACATATAATCTGAGAAAATCACTCCTTTCGGAGGAATTTATTACGCAAGCAAGGCTAAAGGGTTTCTTCATATCGGCCGACCCACCTTTGGGGTTCATAGCTTTGAACATATTCCTGTTGCTCAGCCAAGACTTGCAGAATCACTTTTTCTTCTACCATAATTGCTCTATTTGAGGATTATTTCTTGTTCTGATTACAAAAGTACAATAAAATATTCAAAACCAGCAGGTTATCATATTTAAACTTTGCTAAAATGTATGTTTTTATCCTTCAAACTTTGCTAAAATGCATATTTTTATCCTCCAAACTTTGCTAAAATGCATATTCTACACGAACCAGCTGTCTGAGTGTTTATTCAACAGAGTTCGGGGGTAAGGTGAAATACATGCGCACATGGTGCATGCTTGTATAATATTTCTCTTGCTAAAGGTATTAAAAAAGGTCCAGCAGGACAAATCGCTGGAACTGACAGACATAATATAAATGGTGCAATCAAAATCATTTCGTACCTTCTAAAATGTGTTTCAGAGAATCGCGCAGATGATATGAAAAACAACCTTAACGCACTATTTTCGATACATAAAAATAGGAATAGAGATACAACAAGAATAATAAGGCTTTGTAAAAATTTTCATATATAAAACTTGTTTATTTCAAAAATTAATTCTATCTTTGCGATGTATAAAGTGCCCATATCGGCAGGTCACGATATCTGCACTATAAAAAAGATGAAAGGGAATATGTTGAAATATACATATTCCCCTTTTATTTTATTGAAGCGGAAATCCTCTTAATCCGCCTTTTCGTAAGGCTCACCCGACAAAAGAACAAACAGAACAACTTTTATGATACAATTATAAAGAAAGTATAGAATAATACAACGTTGTTGATGTTGTTCTTTTGTTGTTTATAATGTTGTTTCCTTTTATATTTTTTGTCTTGCCACCATCACCTAATAATTTGGCTCAAAAAAATTGCTTATTTGAAAATCTCAGTTTCAGAGAACGTACAAAGTATAAAAACGACTTTATTACAACAATGTTAAACTATTGATACAGAAAGTTATATACAAGGAAACTACAGTACAAAACAAAGCAAATAATTGGGCGAAAGCATTGAGAAAGTCGGGCGAAAGCATTGAGAAAGTCATCTCACATCGACCGTTCTCCATGTTCATAACGGTCGGTGTAAACACGAGCATCGACCGTTCTCCATGTTCACAACGGTCGATACGAGATGACTTTCAGATGGGTTTTACCCGATTTTAACCTTGCTTTCGTCTCATTTATCCTTTGCCCTCGCACCATACATCCATTGCCTTTGTATCATATAAAGGTGAAAATCATCAGATTGTATGGTATAAAACAGGCTCATCCAGAATTTGGAGTGATGAACTTTATATAAGTATAATCAGAGCTTTAACAAAAACAAGCAAAACCCCCTATTTTGGGCAAAACCTTCGGTTTTCAATAAAAGGTATGGCGGATGGTCTTACGAGAGCAAGCTCTCGCCCCCCATTCGTCATACCTTTTATTGGTGCAGCAAGCTGCACTGTGCCCACAATAGGGCGATAAACATAAAAAACATTAGACAAATAACTATATATAGAATATGGAATATGATATAGATTATAATATATAATATTGTAAAAGCTTGCGAACATCTATCTGTTTTTTATGTTTATTGCCCGATATATTTACCGAGTGGCACATCGTGCCACTGCTTTACATTCAGGTAAAGTTGGCGAGAGCTTGCTCTCGTACGACATTACCTGAAGGGAAAGTAAGTCGAAGACTCGGTAAATATATCGGGGGTTTTGTTTGTTTTTGTGAAAGCCCTGCCATATATGTTCAACAACTCTCTCCGACAAACTGCAAATTACACTTCTATCACGCCATATTCTGGATGAACCATAAAACAGACTGTATGAATAAGAAAATGAAGAGGAATGTGTAAAAGAAACAGGAGGATAGTGTAAAGAAAATGTACGGTAGTGTCAAAAAATTGGACAGTCAGGGAAACGTGATTTTTACATAACTTTTTAATTATCAAGAACATAAACTTTTTGGCACACATTTGGCATAATAATTATTGAAGTTTGGCCAGTTGGAATGTTTGTAAAACGATAGACCAGTTTTTGCATAGGCAAGCAGCAAAGCCGAGCGGACAAGATACAAATAGACAAAGAGGTATCAGAATAAGAATATGGATAAAACAACGATAATAGCATCACTTTTTATGCTGAGCGCAATGCAGCAGAGCCAAGCGCAAACAGCGGGCATAAGCATTGACAGTTGCATAGCCTACGCCATAAGACACAGCACGGCGGTAGAAATGCAACGCGTAGAGGCACGACAGGCACGCGCCGACTACCGTTGGGCGAAGGCCGACTTTCTGCCGAGGGTGGGAGCAAACGTAAGCACGCAATGGAGCTGGGGCCGTGGCATCAACCCCGAAACCAACGTCTATACCGACGTGACGACGTTTAACAACTATTATAACCTGTATGCCTCGCTCACCGTGTTTGATGGCATGCGCACCGTAAACGCCTTTCGCCAGGCACGTCTGTTGCGTCGCGCCTCGGATGCTGCCATAGCAAAAGCACGCGATGCCAAAGCCATTGAGGTGATGCAGCTGTATACCGAGGCAGCCTATGCCCAAGCAAGCATAGCCCTGGCAGAACAAAAGTTGGCTGAGAGCCAGCAACTGCTAAAAGGCACAGAGCGCATGATGCAGTTGGGCACCAAGAGTAGGCCCGACGTGGCACAGATTGAAGCACAGGTGGCAGAAGACGACTATGCCCTGACGCATCAACGCAACGAGGCCACCAGCACCATGCTGGCACTGAAGGCAGCCATGAACTACCCTGCCGACAGCACACTAACCATTGTGAGCGACCCATCACTGCTATGGCCAAAGGCGATAACAAGCTACGATGCCGACAACGCTGCCAGCATTAGCAGCACGTTTGAAAGCATCTCGCCCGATGTAGCAACGGCCGTGGCCGACGAGCGCTCGGCACGCTATACCTGGAAGCAACAACGCGGTGCCCTGCTGCCCACCCTATCAATAGAAGGTGGCATTAGCACCAACTATTATAAAAATTTATCACAGGGCAAAGCCGCTGTACCCTTCTCTACACAGATAAAAAACAACCGTGGCGAATATCTTGGCATCAGCCTTTCGATACCTATCTTTAATAGTTCGTCGTGGCGAGCAGCACGGCGCGCCAAGAGCAACTGGCAACAGGCGCAACTAAAACTTGACGACACCCGCCGACAGCTACACGACAACATTTTTCAGGCCGTAATGGACCGCGATGGATACATGAAAGAACTGGCACAGATGGAGCGCAAGGTGGCAAGCGACTCGCTGGCACACCATCTTAACGTGCGCAAGTATGACGAAGGCATGCTTTCTACCTTCGAGCTACACACCTCGTCGCAAACGCTGCTGCAAAGTAAGATTAAACGCCTACAAATGCAAATGCTTTTAGGCATCAAGCAACGATTGGTCGACTATTACAAGGGCTCTTTAAAGTTTGAATAGCGTTTAAGCACATTATGAATTAAGAATTATGAATTAAAATCATGGACATACAAATAAACAAACCTCAACACGCTATCCCCCGCAAATATTGGGCATGGATAGGCGGGGGCGCCGCCATAATAGCGCTACTGGGCTGGCTGGCCTTTGGTGGTCTGGCCGATACACAGAGTGTAGAACGTCGCGGACTGAGCATAGGCGAGGTGCAGCGCAAGCAGTTTAACGACTATATGAGCCTTGACGGTACGGTGGTGCCCGTGAGCGTGGTGCAGATCAGTCCGGAAGAGGGCGGCATCGTGATGGAGAAGGTGGTAGAAGAAGGAGCAAAGGTGCGCAAAGGCGATGTCATCGTTCGACTAAGCAACTCAAACCTCGATCTTCAAATTCTAAACGCCGAGAGCGAACTGGCCGAGAAGCAAAACATGTTGCGCAACACGCAGATAAGCATGGAGCAAGAGGCACTAACCAACCGCAACGACCAGCTGCAACAAGATATGGAGGTGAAGCGCAATAGACGTAAGGCTGCCCACATGGAGACGCTTTATAAAGAACAGCTTATCTCGCGCGACGAATATCTCGAAGCGAAAGAAGACTATGAATTGGCGCAGAAGAAGCACACCCTTATAGGAAAGCGCATCTCGCAAGACGCTAAATATCGTAAGGCACAAACAGAACAGATGACCGACAACCTCGACAACATGCGGCGTAACCTGGAGATGGTGCGCGAGCGTAAGGCAAAGCTCAACATTTGCTCGGCAATAGATGGCGAGGTGGGGTCGCTCGACGTAGAACTGGGACAGAACATTGCGCCAGGACAGAAGATAGGCGTGGTGAACGACATGACCGACTATAAAATACAGGCCATGTGCAATGAGCACTACATAGACCGTGTGCACAAAGGGCTGACGGCGAACTTCTCGCAGAACGGCAAGACATACGCCGTGACGGTGAGCAAGGTGTATCCCGAGGTAAAGGATGGGCGCTTCAAGATTGAACTGCGCTTCACGAACAAACGACCCGAGAACATACGCACGGGTCAGACCTACTATCTCGACCTACAGCTCGGCGCCTCATCGCAAGCCCTCGTCATTCCCAAAGGCACATTCTTCAGCACAACAGCAGGCGCTTGGATTTTTGTACTCGACAAGAGCGGAAAGAAAGCTTATCGACGAAAGATAACGCTGGGACGACAGAACCCAAAATTCTATGAGGTGATTGAAGGTCTGGAGGCTGGTGAAAAGGTAATAACCAGTGGGTATGAAGGATTTAAGGAGAGTGAAACTTTAAAAATAAAATAACATAAAAATCATAAGATTACCTGTTGGCGGAATTAATTTAGTGCATACTTAATTCT
>ULTT01037123.1_pt1 | contig 19115 bp, 16 predicted proteins | sample 1957831 | NCBI WGS metagenome assembly ULTT01 (sample SAMEA4835740, study PRJEB28245) | human gut metagenome | biome: gut microbiome; material: fecal sample | place: Denmark | collected 2008 | reverse complement strand
CACACTTTTGCAATAATGCCTACTACGTCTTTACCTACGACGGTGATAATGGTCTTGTTCATAAATGAAATGTTATGATATGTGTGTTAGAATAGTGAATAAAATAAGAAGGTGTCAGACTGAAGGCATTGGTTTTTTAAGGCCAATAGCCTTCTGTCTAGACACATTCACTATACAGAATATCTGTGTTTTTGTTGAGGGTGGTGATGAAACAGAACATCAGCCACAGCAGAACAGCACGATGAGCTGTGCTGTAAAGATGCGCAAGAACATGCTCAACGGATAAACAGTAGAATAGCCGATGGCAGGAGCCTCGCGTGAGCAGATTGAGTTTGCGTATGCCAATGCTGGTGGATCGGTACAGGTACCAGCAATCATACCCATGATGGTGAAATAGTTGAATTTATACTTCAAACGAGCAATAACACCTATGATCAAGATGGGGATGATGGTGATAAGGAAGCCAGTAAACACATACATCAATCCGTCGCCCTGTACTACAGTTTTCCAGAAGTGAGCACCAGCCTTTACACCTACACTCGCTAAGAAGAGCACTAGACCTATCTCGCGCAACATCATATTGGCAGAGGTTGTAGTATAGGTGTTCAGCTTCATGCGGTGTCCGAAACGACCAATAAAAATGGCGATAATAAGCGGACCACCAGCGATACCTAACTTCATAGGAACAGGCATGCCTGGGATAGCGAAAGGTATGCTACCGAAGATGATACCAATGATGATGCCGATAAAGATGGTGGCGATGTTTGGCGTATCAAGACGCTTCACCGAGTTACCCATCAATTCTGATATGCGGTTCACATTGTCTTCAGGACCTACAACGAGAATTTTATCGCCTACCTGGAAACGGTAGTTGCGTGAGGCAAATACGTCCATGCCCTGACGTGAAATGCGGGTTACAGTGACACCGTAAACACTAGAGAAGTGCATCTTACCAAGCGTCTTACCATTCATTGATGAATTGGTAATGACAATGCGTCGAGATACCAGTGGCTGAGTGCTTTCGTCTTCTTGCCACGGTGTGTCAATCTCTGGGCCTATGAAAGCCTGGATAGCTTCGGCGTCGGCTTCGGCACAAACGACCAGAACTTCGTCGCCCATCTCGAATTTGTCTTTGCTAACGGGTATTGTGAATTTACCCTCATGCAAGAGACGTGAGAACACGACGTCGCGGTTCAAAAATTCGTTAATCTGTGCAACAGTGCGACCTGCCAAATAGGTGTTGTTTACCTTGAGGTGCATCTGATGGGGTTTGGCTTGAGGGTTCTCTGCCTCTTCCTCTTTCAGCACTTCCTCCTCTTCTTCAAGCGAGGTTCGTGTGATAAAACGCACAGCAATGGTTGCACCGATAATGCCGAGTACGCCTAATGGATATGCACAAGCATAGCCAGAAGCAATCTGTGGCATAGTGCCATCGGCTACCTTCCATACCGACTCAAGGGCCTCATTGGCAGCGCCCAAGCCAGGGGTATTGGTAACAGCACCGTACAATGTACCTATCATCATGGGAAGGTTGGTCTTGTCGTTAGTATCGAAGAATAGATAGTAGCATGCAAACATCACAGCCACGTTTAACAAAACAGTGGTGGTTGAAAGCAAGTTAAGCGTTACGCCACCCTTTTTGAAACTTTCGAAGAAACCAGGGCCTACTTGTAAACCGATACAAAACACGAACAAGATAAGTCCGAAGTCTTGTATGAAACTTAAAATGTCTACAGGAGCTGTAAAGCCAATATGGCCTGCTACAATGCCTGTAAACAGAACAAAGGTAACGCCCAACGAAATGCCGCCAAGCTTAATCTTACCTAACAAGATACCTATGGCAATTACCACGGCATAAAGCAAGGCAATGTGAGCGACAGAGTCGGTCGTTGTAAATAAATTAATAATCCAATTCATTGGTAAAGATTAATATGTGAATAAATGGTAAGTTGATAGTTATATTTTGATATATAGGTATAGAAGCATGTAGCATGCCTCTATACCTTATTATATTAATAACTACGAGCAATAATCACACGGTGTTTAGCAGGTTTTCCTGATACCATATCGGTGCCTGGGGTCTGCTCAAACATGAATGGTACGCAACGAATGGTGGCCTGTGTCTCTTCTTTAATTTTTGCCTCGGTTTCGGCAGTGCCGTCCCAGTGGCAGAGGAAGAAACCGCCATCTTTAATGCGTTCTTTAAACTCGTCATAGTTGTCACATTCGTAGATGTGCTCGTCACGATATTTACGAGCTTTCTCGAAAATATTAGCTTGGATATCGTCGAGTAACTTCTCTACATGCTCTGCAATGCCTTCTAATGGCAAGGTTTCTTTTTCAAGCGTATCGCGACGCATCAACTCTACGGTACCGTTCTCGAGATCGCGTCCTCCCATAACAAGGCGTACAGGAACGCCCTTAAGTTCGTAATCAGCAAACTTAAATCCAGGACGCTTATTGTCTGTATCGTCATATTTTACGCTGATACCTGCCTTACGTAATTTTTCAATAGCAGGCTGCATTGCTTCGGTGATAGCGCTCAACTGTTCGTCATTTTTTGAAATAGGAATGATAACTACCTGGATTGGAGCTAACTTTGGAGGCAACACAAGACCGTTATCGTCAGAGTGTGTCATAATGAGGGCACCAATCAGTCGGGTAGATACGCCCCATGATGTAGCCCAAACATACTCGGGCTTGTTTTCTTTGTTAAGATAGGTTACGCCAAAGGCCTTTGCAAAATTCTGACCCAAGAAATGGCTGGTACCACTTTGTAGCGCTTTACCGTCTTGCATCATTGCCTCAATTGTGTAGGTATCGAGAGCTCCTGCGAAACGTTCGGTTGCACTTTTTACGCCCTGAACTACGGGCACGGCCATAAACTTTTCTGCAAAGTCGGCGTAAACATGCAACATCTTTTGTGCTTCCTTTTCAGCTTCTTCTTTGGTTGCGTGAGCTGTATGACCTTCCTGCCAAAGGAACTCGGATGTGCGCAAAAAAGGACGTGTGCGCATCTCCCAACGCATCACATTACACCACTGGTTGCAAAGTAATGGCAGGTCACGCCATGAATGTATCCAATTTTTATAGGTGTTCCAAATGATGGTTTCGGATGTTGGGCGAATGATAAGTTCTTCATCCAGTTTTGCGGTGGGGTCAACCTCAACACCACTTTTGTCTTCTTTAGCGCGCAGACGGTAATGAGTTACGACAGCACATTCTTTTGCAAAGCCTTCAACATGTTCTGCTTCACGACTCAAGAACGACTTAGGGATAAGCATTGGGAAATAAGCGTTCTGTACGCCCGTTTCCTTAAACATGCGGTCGAGCTCATGTTGCATCTTCTCCCAAATTGCGTAGCCGTAGGGTTTGATAATCATACAACCTCTTACTGCCGACTGCTCAGCTAAATCGGCTTTTACTACCAAATCGTTATACCACTGACTATAATTGTCAGCACGTTTGGTCAAATCTTTAAGTTCTTTTGCCATTTGATGTATTTATTTCTTTCTTTGTCCTTATTATTCTGATATGTTGACGTCTTTCAACTATAACTACAACATATTGATAAATTATTTGCAAATTTACAAAAAAATGTTGGATTGCTTACAAGATTATAAAAAAACAATTAACTTTGCAATACAAATTAACTTCGTTGAGAAGAGAATTTGCTGATTTGGTAATTGTATATTGCAGAAATAACATTTGCTAGATTAATGAAAAAGAATTGTATTAGCATTTTTCGTTTAATTTAAATTGGTTTGAAATTATGAAAAAAATGAAATTGGCCACATTTGCAATGTGTTTGTTGGCTATTTTTAGTTGTAGCACAAAACAGGGCACCGGAGCCCTTATTGGAACTGGTGGTGGCGCTGTGTTAGGCGCTATTATTGGAAAACTGGCTGGAAATACGGCTGTAGGTGCTGCTATAGGTAGTGCTGTAGGTGCAGGAACAGGTGCTATTATTGGTCGTCATATGGATAAGGTGGCCGAGGAAGCTGCTAAGGTTGAAAATGCCAAGGTAGACAAGGTTACAGATACTAATGGCTTTGAAGCTGTGCGTGTGACATTTGATTCGGGTATTCTTTTTGCAACAAGTAGTTCAACGCTGAATGAGACTTCAATAAACTCTTTAGCAAAGTTGTATAACATATTGAAAAATAACCAAGATTGCCACGTAGATATCTACGGACATACCGATAACCAAGGCTGGAAAAATAGCACTGCTGAGCAGAGCATTGCTAAGAACCAAACTCTTTCTGAGCAGCGCGCACAATCGGTAGCCAACTATTTGCGCAACCTCGGCATTACAAGTGCTCAGTTGCAGAGGGTAGCTGGTCAGGGTCAGTCAAATCCTGTTGCCGACAATAGCACAGCACAGGGTAGACAGATGAACCGCCGTGTAGAGATTTACCTCTATGCTAGCAAAGCAATGGTAGACGCTGCTAATGCTGGTACACTGAACTAAATAAATATATTGCTGGACAACTATTTGTTTGGCATGAGTATTTGAACTGACAGGGGTCGGAGTATGGTATATGTGAGTATACATCCATACCAAGACCTCTGTTTTGTTTTTGTAATGACATTATTTCGCTCACTATCATTAAGATATGGTGATTGGTGAAACTCATTGTTAAAGATAAAGCATGATGATAAAATTGCTATTAAAAATATTGAAATGGGGCGTAGCTTTCTTCTTTTGCTCAACCATACTTGTTGTGGTTATGTATCGCTTTATACCTGTATATATAACGCCATTGATGGTGATACGGTGTTTTCAACAGGTTGGCAAGGGTGAGCATATTACGTGGCATCATCATTGGGTGCCGTTAGATAATATATCGCCACATTTGCCTGTAGCGGTGATGGCAAGTGAAGACCAACGCTTTTTAATCCATCATGGTTTCGATTTAGATGCCATTGAAAAGGCGGCGCGGCATAATCGTAACCATACGAGCAGAAAAATGGGAGCCAGCACCATCTCTCAACAGACAGCTAAGAATGTGTTTCTATGGCCAGGAAGGAGTTGGACTCGTAAAGGCTTTGAGGTGTATTTTACTTCACTTATTGAATTAATGTGGAGCAAGCAACGCATTATGGAAGTCTATCTCAACTCGATAGAAATGGGTAATGGCATTTATGGTGCTGATGCTGTGGCAGAATATCATTTCTCGAAAACTGCTGCCGACTTGTCGCGCTCTGACTGTGCTTTAATTGCTGCAACGTTACCAAATCCATTGAAATTTGATAGCTCTAATCCGAATGGTAAAATGCGAAACCGTCAGCATAAAATAGAACATGAGATGAAGTTTATTCCTACATTTCCTAAAGAGGGTGAAGATATTAACCCACATTCAGCTTCAGGAGGTGTTTACCGTAATATGAAGAAATAACATTTTTCTACCAAGTAATCATAAATAAAACTTCTTGTTAAACATTGATGCCCCTTGATAAGCTATGATAAATCTTCTTGATAAACTAAATGACAGTCAGCGTGATGCTGTTACCTATTGCGATGGTGCCCAACTGGTGATTGCTGGTGCAGGATCGGGTAAAACTCGTGTGCTGACCTATAAGATTGCGTATTTGTTGCAACAGCCTAATTTGCAGCTTATGCCATGGAATATTCTTGCACTTACGTTTACCAATAAGGCTGCTAAAGAAATGAAACAACGCGTAGGACAAATTGTGGGGCAAGACCTTGCTCACGCATTGTTTATGGGTACATTTCATTCAATTTTTGCTCGTATCTTGCGCCATGAGGCTACGCGGTTAGGATACACATCTCGCTTTACTATATATGACGATGCCGACTCACGTTCACTTATTTCAACCATTGTTAAAGAAATGGGCCTTTCTGACAAGGAATATAAGGCTTCGAACGTGTTACACCGCATAGGTATGGCTAAAAACCGCCTAATTACCGCTGATAAATATGCAAATGAAGGTTCTATCAGAACTTTGGATGCTCAACAACAAATGCCCGAATTGTATAAGGTGTATTGCATCTATGAGCAGCGTTGTAAAATGGCTAATGTCATGGATTTTGACGATTTGCTGGTGAATACTTGGAAGTTGTTTAACCTGTTTCCAGAGGTTTGCTCAATGTATGCCGAACGTTTTAAATATATTTTGGTGGACGAGTATCAGGACACCAACTATGTACAGCAATGTATCATCTACCAACTTGCCAGAGAACATAAGCGCATTTGTGTTGTAGGTGATGACGCACAAAGCATCTATGGCTTTAGAGGTGCCAATATTGATAATATATTGAGTTTTGAAAGACAATATGCTGGGGCAAGAATGTTTAAGCTCGAGCGCAACTACCGTAGTACACAAACAATAGTAGAGGCTGCAAACAGTTTGATAGCGCATAATCAGCGACAAATTAGAAAAGATGTTTATAGCGAGAATAGTAAAGGCGAAAAACTGCAGTTATTTGAGGCATACTCTGACCGCTTGGAAGCTGTTCATGTGTGTGATACAATTAGTAAGCTAAAAAAGACGAGCCAAGAAGGGCTCTATTCTGATTATGCCATACTTTATCGTACTAACGCACAGAGTAGACTTTTTGAAGATGAATTGCGCAAAAGAGGAATTCCATATACTATTTATGGTGGTTTAAGCTTTTATCAACGAAAAGAGATAAAAGATATTATTTCATACTTTCGGGCAATTATCAATCCTGATGATGAAGAGGCACTAAAACGTATTATTAATTACCCTACACGTGGTATTGGATCTACTACAGTGCAGAAAATTGCAGTTACTGCCACTGAAAATGAAGTAAGTTTATGGGAAATCATCTCACAACCAGCAACATATAATCTTCCTGTAAATAAAGGAACAGCAACAAAATTGTTGGGGTTTGTAGCATTGGTTAACGAATTACGCAATAATTTGGAAAAGCTTAATGCGGTAGAACTGGGTGAGATGGTTATTCGTAATTCGGGCATATATCGTGAAATATTTGCAGATAATTCACCCGAAGGATTGGCGCGTCAAGAAAATATTGAAGAGCTAATTAACGAACTTCAAGCCTTTGTTGATGATAGAATGGAGGAGGACAACCATTCGGCCGTGGGTTTAATCGATTTCTTGCAGGAAGTGTCGCTGTTATCGGATGTAGAACATAATGCAGATAATGAAGACCAAGACGAAAAAGGAGCAGTTTCGCTCATGACCATTCATGCAGCAAAAGGTCTTGAGTTTCCTGTCGTTTTTATTGTCGGATTAGAGGAAAATATATTCCCAAGCTTGCGATCATGTGATAGCCAGCGCCTTTTAGAGGAAGAACGACGTTTGTTGTATGTTGCTATTACTCGAGCAGAACAGAATTGTTACTTATCGTGTGCAAAAACGCGCTATCGGTTTGGAAAGACCGAATACGACCCACCAAGCCGTTTCTTAAAAGATATTGATCCACACTATATTCAGCATGTAATGCAAAATATAGATGAAGCGCAATTTGGCGATAATTGGAATAAGTTTCGTTCAAAGAGTTTTAGCGGTCGTACATCCTTTAGTAGAGAGGCAAATCGTTCTGACAATAAAAGTGATAATAAATTTACTTTGAAACGAGAGAATACTCACTCTGTTATAAATAGTGTTAATGATCAATCTCTTTTTACAAAGGACATTAGTGGTGGCTCTTTTAAGAAGATGTCAACTCAAATAAGCCCCAAAACAAATAATGCGACTTCAGTAAGAACATCTTCTACAATGACTTCGGCAGGCACATTGTCACAGGGTACCATCATCGAACATCAACGTTTTGGTCGTGGTGAAGTTCAAAGCATTGAAGGCTCTGGAGAAAATCTGAAGGTTACAGTAAGGTTTGAAAGTGGAGTAGGCACTAAACAGCTGTTGGTGAAGTTTGCTCGATTTACGATCGTAAAATCATAGCCATCATTCCGTCCTGAATGCATTTGTAAATTTGAAAATAGAATTCAACATTAAGATATACACATAACCATAATATGGCAGAAACTAAAAAAACTCGGAAACCACTGTCTACACCAATTGACAGCACTTACGGACATCTACAGCCGCAGGCTTTAGATATTGAGAAGGTAGTGTTGGGCGCCTTGATGATTGATAAGGACGCTTTCTCTGTAATATCCGAAATTATACGCCCCGAAACTTTTTATGATCCAAAGCATCAGAAAATATACAATGCCGTGCAGACGCTCAATATGAACGAGCATCCTGTAGACATTATGACGGTAACTGACCAATTAAAGAAAGAAGGAACTCTTGATGCTGTAGGCGGAGCTGCGTATATCGTAGAGTTGAGTTCAAACGTAGCTTCATCGGCTAATATTGAATATCATGCTCGTATATTGGCTCAGAAATTTCTGGCTCGTCAGCTTATTTCTTTTGCAAGTGTTATTGAAACGAAAGCCTTTGATGAAACGATTGATGTTGAAGAGCTAATGCAAGAAGCTGAGGGAAGTTTGTTTGAACTGTCGCAACGCAATATGAAGAAAGACTATGTTCAGGTTGACCCTGTTATTACCCGAGCAATGGAAATTCTTAAAAATGCGTCAAAGAATGATGGTGGACTCACGGGTGTGCCAACAGGTTATATGAAACTGGACGAAAAAACCAGCGGATGGCAAAGTTCTGACCTTGTGATCATTGCAGGACGTCCTGCCATGGGTAAAACTTCATTCGCTCTTTCTCTTGCCAAAAATATTGCAGTTGATTATCATGAGCCTATAGCGTTTTTCTCTCTTGAGATGAATAATGTGCAGCTTGTAAACCGCTTGATTTCAAACGTGTGTGAAATTCCGGGTAATAAAATGTTGAATGGCCAGCTTTCACCTGATGAATGGGACCGCTTGGACAAACGCATCGGTAAACTGCAAGGTGCACCTCTTTATATTGACGACACTCCAGGTCTTTCTATTTTCGAGCTACGTACCAAAGCACGTCGATTGGTTAAAGAAAAAGGTGTAAAGATTATTATGATTGACTACCTTCAGTTGATGAACGCAAATGGTATGAAATTCGGTAGCCGTCAGGAAGAGGTGTCAAAAATTTCTCAATCGTTAAAGGGTTTGGCAAAAGAACTTGATATTCCTATCTTGGCATTGTCACAGTTGAGCCGTGCTGTTGAAACTCGAGAAGGATTGGAAGGAAAGCGTCCGCAGTTAAGTGACCTTCGTGAGTCGGGAGCTATCGAGCAAGATGCCGACATGGTTTTGTTTGTGCACCGTCCTGAGTATTACCATATCCTTACCGATGATAAAGGTAACGACCTACATGGTAAAGCACAAATTATTATTGCCAAACACCGTAAAGGTGCTGTGGGTGAGGTATTGCTTACCTTTAAGGGTGAATATACACGTTTCCAAGATCCTGAAAAGGAGACAGATGAAAAAGACTCTGATCCATTTGTTGATGGATTGATAAGTAGCAAACTGAATAGTGATGCCCACGATGTGCCCCCAATGGATGCACCATTTGGTACTGATATATCATCGTATATGAACTCAGATGCCCCCTTTTAGTAAACATTAAAATATTTAAGCTGTAAAAAATGTTGCATTATTTAAAAATAGACACGTAAAAGCCGTTAAAAAGAGAAATATGTAAGTATTATTGCTAAATTTATGATAAATCATTTGTTTCTGTCATATTTTTTATTACCTTTGCAATGTGAACGTAAATATGAAACAAAAGGTAAAAGTGATGATAGCATATAACTATAATATGAATAATGCGCTATTCCTATCAGCTCTAGCACTATGCTTGGGTGAGATAGGGTCATGATTATAACACACGATATTGATACGAGCCTTTCTCACTGAAAATGTGTGAAAGGCTCTTTCATTAATCAGGTTTTTTAATCAACATATTCTATAAAAGAACATATGTTTAGCAAGACAATTCTTTAGCAAATACTTAAAATATTATCATACGATGAGCGAGAGATTATTTATTTTTGACACAACACTCCGAGATGGCGAACAGGTTCCTGGTTGCCAATTAAATACTGTTGAGAAGATACAAGTGGCCAAACAGTTGGAGCATTTGGGAGTAGACGTAATTGAGGCTGGATTTCCCATTTCTAGTCCTGGCGATTTTAATTCGGTCATTGAGATAAGTAAGGCCGTTACATGGCCCACTATCTGTGCGCTCACTCGCGCAGTAGAGAAAGACATTGATGTGGCTGCTGAGTCGTTACAATATGCCAAGCATAAACGAATTCATACGGGTATTGGCACTAGCGATAGCCATATTAAATTTAAGTTTAACTCTACGCGCGATGAAATTCTTGAGCGTGCTGTCGCTGCTGTTAAATATGCAAAACGTTATGTTGAAGATGTTGAGTTTTATGCTGAAGATGCAGGACGTACTGATAATGAATATTTAGCTCAAGTGGTGCAAGCAGTAATAAAGGCTGGTGCCACTGTTGTAAATATACCCGACACTACAGGTTATTGTTTACCAGCCGAATACGGTGACAAGATTAAATATCTTGTTGAACATGTTGATAATATAGATAAAGCCATAATATCTACTCATTGTCATAACGATTTGGGTATGGCAACAGCCAACACACTAAGTGGCGTGTTGAATGGTGCCCGCCAGGTTGAAGTAACAATTAATGGTATTGGTGAACGTGCTGGTAACACCTCGCTTGAAGAGATTGCAATGATATTGAAGTGTCATAAGCATCTTGATATCGATACAAACATTAATACTTCTAAAATATATCCTACCAGCCGAATGGTTAGTTCGCTGATGAATATGCCTGTACAGCCTAATAAGGCCATTGTAGGCAGAAACGCTTTTGCTCATTCAAGCGGAATACATCAAGATGGCGTGCTGAAAAATGTACAGACTTATGAAATTATGAATCCTAAGGACGTTGGATTGGATGACAACTCAATCGTTCTTACAGCTCGTTCAGGTCGTGCAGCCCTAAAATATCGTCTTCATGTATTGGGCGTTAATGTTGACGATGAAACAAAACTTGACAAACTGTATCAGAAATTCTTACGTATAGCCGATCAAAAGAAAGAAGTAAATGATGACGATATCTTAATGCTGGCTGGTGCTGATACTGCTGAAGCTCATGCTGTTAAGCTCGATTTTCTTCAGGTTACAACAGGTATGGGTGTGCGTAGCGTTGCAAGCATCGGTCTGGATATCTCTGGCCAAAAATTTGAAGAGGCTTCTACAGGTAACGGTCCTGTTGATGCTGCCATTAAGGCATTGAAGAAAATTATTCAAAAGCAAATGGTGCTGAAAGAGTTTACAATACAAGCTATCTCAAAAGGAAGTGACGATGTAGGTAAGGTGCATATGCAGGTTGAGTATGATGGAAATGTCTACTATGGCTTTGGTGCAAATACTGATATTGTGACGGCTTCAGTAGATGCTTATATCGATTGTATAAATAAGTTTAAGGTGAAATAGAATTATAGAACACAATAAAATCATAGATAGGATGAATACATTATTTGATAAGATTTGGGACAAACATATTGTACAAACCGTAGAAGATGGCCCCACACAACTATATATTGACAGACTTTACTGTCATGAGGTGACTTCGCCTCAGGCTTTTGACGGACTTCGTCAGCGTGGATTAAAATGTTTCCGCCCTAATCATATTTATTGCATGCCTGACCATAATACCCCTACACATGATCAGGATAAGCCCATTGCCGACCCTGTCTCAAAAAAACAGGTTGATACATTAGCTGCTAATTGTAAAGAATTTGGGCTGACGCATTATGGTATGATGTCAAAAGATAATGGCATTATCCATGTAGTAGGCCCTGAAAAAGGTTTATCATTGCCAGGAATGACTATTGTTTGTGGTGATTCGCATACCTCTACTCATGGTGCCGTTGGTGCTATCGCATTTGGTATTGGTACTTCAGAAGTAGAAATGGTAATGGCTTCAGAGTGTATTTTGCAACAGAAACCAAAATCGATGCGTATCAATATCAATGGCAAACTGAAGAAGGGGGTTGTAGCAAAAGATGTTGCCCTATATCTCATGTCACAGCTTACCACCAGTGGCGCAACAGGCTATTTTGTTGAATATGCAGGTGATGTGGTTCGAGATATGACTATGGAAGGCCGACTTACATTATGCAACCTTTCAATTGAGATGGGTGCACGTGGTGGTTTTGTAGCTCCTGATGAAACAACTTTTGAATATATTAAAGGCCGTGAATTTGCCCCAGAGGGTGAAAATTGGGAAAAAGCTGTGGCCTATTGGAAAACTTTAAAGAGTGGCGATGACGCTGTCTTTGATAAAGAGTTAACGTTTAATGCCGAAGACATAGAACCTCGCATCACTTACGGAACCAATCCAGGTATGGGTATTGGTATTATGGAAAGCATACCAACACTCGACGAAATTGATGAAGCAAGTCGCGCATCATTCGAGAAGAGTTTGAATTATATGGGCTTTAAGCCTGGTGAAAAATTACTTGGTCATGCTATCGATTATGTTTTTTTAGGTGCTTGTACCAATGGTCGCATTGAAGATTTTCGTGCTTTTGCTTCAATTGTAAAAGGGCATCATAAGGCAAATAATGTAGTAGCCTGGTTGGTACCTGGTAGTTGGGCTGTTGACAAACAAATTCGCGATGAGCATCTTGACAAGGTGCTTGAAGAAGCAGGGTTTGAAATTCGTCAACCTGGTTGTTCTGCCTGTCTTGCCATGAATGACGATAAGATACCTGCAGGAAAATATAGCGTAAGTACAAGCAACCGCAATTTTGAAGGCCGACAAGGGCCTGGAGCTCGCACTCTTTTGGCGAGTCCTTTAGTCGCTGCTGCAGCGGCTATCACAGGAGTTGTTGCCGACCCACGCGAGTTTATGTAAATTCTTAGCGACGTCATAACAACGTTCAACGTTTTAAAACAATTATCAACGTTACAAAACATTAATAATGAAACAGAAATTTAACATCATAACAAGTACATGCATCCCATTGCCTTTAGAGAATGTAGACACAGACCAAATCATACCCGCCCGCTTTCTCAAGGCAACAGATAAAAAAGGTATGGGTGAAAACCTTTTTCGCGATTGGCGTTATAATGCTGATGGCTCATTAAAGACCGACTTTGTGCTTAACGATCCTTCGTACAGTGGTGTGATATTGGTTGCAGGCAAAAACTTTGGTTCTGGCTCATCACGAGAGCATGCTGCTTGGGCTATCGCAGGTTATGGATTTAGAGTGGTTATCAGCAGCTTTTTTGCCGATATTCATAAGAATAATGAGTTAAATAATTTCGTTTTACCTGTTGTCGTATCAGAAAGCTTTTTGCAAGAACTTTTCGATAGTATTGCTAAAGATCATAAAACCGAAGTAGAAGTAAACCTTCCTGAACAAACAGTCACAAATAAGGCTACGGGCCATAGTGAGAAGTTTGAAATTAATGGTTACAAAAAGCATTGTTTGATGAACGGCCTCGACGACATTGACTATTTACTTCAAAATAAGGATAAAATTGTGGCATGGGAAGAGGAGAACAAGTAAGCCGCTCTCGTTTTACGGCACCTTACATCGAAATTATGGATTGTACGCTGCGCGACGGCGAACAGACCAGTGGTGTGAGTTTCCTACCACATGAGAAACTGATGATTGCACGCAAGTTGCTGAGCGATGTGAATGTCGATCGCATTGAGGTGGCCTCGGCTCGTGTTTCAGAGGGCGAAAAAGAAGCGGTAAAAATGATCTGCCGCTATGCTGAAAGTGTAGGTAAACTTGACTGCGTTGAAGTGCTTGGCTTTGTTGATGCTCACCGTTCAATCAACTGGATAGACGAATGTGGTGGAAAGGTTATTAACTTATTGGCCAAGGGTTCTTATAAACATTGCACACAGCAATTGAAAAAGACTCCTGAAGAGCATCTTGCTGACATTTGTGAGGCCGTTGACTATGCACAGCTTAAAGGCATGTCGGTCAATCTATATTTAGAAGACTGGAGTTCGGGGATGAGTCAGTCGCCTGAGTATGTGTATCAACTGATGGATGGCTTAAAGGATACTGGCATCAAACGTTTCCTGCTTCCCGACACATTGGGTATTATGAATCCGTTGCAATGTCTTGAAAGCATGCATAAAATGGTAAAACGATATCCCAATATTCATTTCGACTTCCATGCTCATAACGATTACGATTTAGCTGTTAGTAATTCGTTGGCCGCTGTTTTAAGTGGGGCTAAAGGTCTACATGTTACGGTTAATGGTCTAGGTGAGCGTTGTGGTAATGCACCGCTTTCGAGTGTTCAAGTAATATTGAAAGACCAGTTTCATGCTAAGACCGGAATTAATGAGAGTCAGTTAAATGATATCAGCCGACTCGTTGAAGGTTACAGTGGCATCGCCATCGCAGCCAATCAGCCTATTATTGGCGAAAACGTGTTTACACAAGTGGCAGGGGTACATGCTGATGGCGATAATAAAGATAATCTTTACTGCAATGATTTAGTTCCCGAGCGTTTCGGTCGTAAACGCGAATATGCGTTGGGTAAAAATAGTGGTCGAGCTAATATTGCAAAGAACTTGGAGGAATTAGGCCTTCAACTCACAGCAGAACAAACTCAGAAGGTTACACGCCGAATAACTGAGTTGGGCGATAAGAAAGAGCTTGTTACGCAAGACGACTTGCCTTATATTGTTAGTGATGTGTTGAAACATTCAGCTCCCGAAGACAAGGTAAAACTTGTGAGCTACATGGTATCAACCAGTTATGGTTTGAAGCCATTGGCTAGTATCAAGGTAAATATCAATGGAGCGGCTTATGAGGCCGACTGTACGGGCGACGGACAATATGATGCTTTTGTAAAAGCGTTGCGTAAGATTTACAAAGAAAAACTTAATCGTACATTTCCAATCTTGGCCAACTATTCGGTAACTATTCCGCCTGGCGGTCGAACGGATGCTTTGGTGCAAACAGTAATTACTTGGCGTAATGGTGACAAATTACTTCGCACCCGAGGGTTGGATGCTGATCAAACAGAATCAGCCATTAAGGCAACGTTTAAGATGCTAAATATGATTGAAGATGAGATATCAAAATAATAAGAACAACCACAAACATTTTTAATATGAAACTGAAAATAGCCGTATTACCAGGTGATGGTATTGGACCTGAAATTATGAAACAAGGCGTGGCCGTCATGGATGCCATTGCTGAAAAGTTTAATCATCAAGTGACCTATACAGAGGCGTTATGCGGCGCTCACGCTATAGATGCAGTGGGTGATCCTTTTCCCGCCAACACCTTTAAAATATGTCAAGAGGCCGATGCTGTGCTATTTGCCGCTGTTGGCGACCCTAAGTATGATAATGACCCTACGGCCACAGTACGCCCCGAACAGGGCTTGCTCGCTATGCGTAAAAAATTGGGCCTTTTTGCAAACATACGCCCTGTACAAACCTTTAAATGCTTGTTGCACATGTCGCCCTTGAAAGAGGAACTTGTGAAAGATGCTGATTTTATTTGTATTCGTGAACTTACTGGTGGTATGTACTTTGGCGAAAAGTATCAAGACGATGAGAAAGCTTATGATACCGACTTTTATACACGTCCTGAAATTGAGCGTATCTTAAAGGTTGCTTTTACTTATGCTCGTAAACGTCGTCATCACTTAACTGTGGTTGATAAGGCAAACGTGCTGGCTTCGTCTCGTTTGTGGCGTCAAATAGCTAAAGAGATGGAACCCAATTATCCCGATGTAAAGGTCGATTATATGTTTGTTGACAATGCTGCAATGCGTATGATTGCCGAACCTGCCTTCTTTGATGTGATGGTTACTGAAAATACGTTTGGCGATATTCTTACCGACGAAGGTAGCTGCATTTCTGGTTCTATGGGCTTATTGCCATCTGCATCAACAGGCGAAAGCACTCCGGTGTTTGAGCCCGTTCATGGATCATGGCCACAAGCTGCAGGAAAGAATTTGGCAAACCCGATTGCTCAGATATTATCAGTAGCAATGATGCTTGAACACTTTGATTTGAATAAGGAGGCACAACTCATACGTAAGGCTGTTGATGCATCGCTTGATGCCAATGTTCGTACGCCTGAAATACAGGTTTCTGGTGGCGAAAAATATGGTACTACAGAAGTAGGAGAGTGGATTGTCAACTATATTAAGAATGCGTAACCCGACTATATAAGTATGCGTATATATGGCTTCATTTTTGCCATTATTCTAAACATCTTGCCCACATGGGCACAAGAAACAAGAGAACAGTTTCGTGACAGTTTAAAAGCTGCCACGGAACTTCTTGCGTATCATCCCGACTCAACTGATCTTCAGTTGAGAAAAGCAGGCTGGAACATACAATTAGAGCAGTGGGATTATGCCAAGAACGAGTATGATAAAATACTAGCACGAGAGCCCTACAACCTCTCGGCACGTTATTATCGAGCTTTCGTTAATGAAAAATTACATCGCTATCCTTTTGCACGTCTTGATTACGAGGCCGTGCTAACAATAGTGCCGAGTAATTTTGAAGCATTATTGGGTATTGCACTTCTTAACCAAAAAGATGGACGACAAACCGAGGCATATAATCAAATAAACCAATTGGTAGCAATGAATCCAGATAGCGCCGTCGCCTATGCTGCCCGTGCAGGAATAGAGAAAGAGCGTCAAATGTTGTCATTGGCAGAAAACGATTATGAGGCAGCCTGCCAACGCGATCCGTTAAATGTTGATTATCGGTTGAATCGCGTTGAACTATTAGTGCTTCTTAAAAGACCAGAAGAGGCACGTGCCCAACTTGACATTTTGTCAAAACAAGGCATCCCACAAAGTGTATTAGTACCGTGGTATAGACGAATTCGTAAAAAGTAAAAAAAATTACAATACACGCACCACGTCAACCACATGGCTACCAGCCCCTATAAGGTCGGCACGTTCAGATATAATTTTTTGATATTCAATAAAATGGGCGAAGGTTTCTTCGCTCATTCTGTTTAAGCGTGTGCGCATATAATCTGAAGCCCCATCAGGTGAAAAAATGGTAACACGTTCTAAACCAGCGTTTTTGTTAAGACGATTAATGTCGTCAATACGCACATAGTCGTATAGTTCGTCTTGCTGCGCCTGTATATGAAAATGATGGTCTACCAATCCTCGTTCTAATAAATCTCCTATTCTGTCTTCATCGAAACAATACGACAGAATACTATATTCGTTCATGAGATATGCTACAAAAATAAGGCCACCAGGCTTTGTTACACGCTTAGCCTCGTTTAACGCCTTCAGTTTTTCTTCGTCACCAATGAGATGATATAAAGGGCCGAGTAGAAGAGTGATGTCTGCTGAAGCAGTGGGTATGAATGGCATATCTCTAGCATCGCCCTGTACTACATTGGCCGTAGGTTCGCGATCAAGAAAAACCTGAATATTTCGCTTTACCAACTCTACTGCTTTCACGTCATAACCGTCAGCCATCAATGCCGATGTGTAGCGTCCTGTACCAGCGCCTATATCAAGCAATTGTGCTCCAGGCTTCAAAAAACGATGCAGGTGATACATTGTGGTTTCAAATTCTACAATGCCATGTCTACGCAGCAAGCGTAGGTCTTCAGGATGCTTGTTATAATGTTTCTCTATGTTAGATAATGCCATAGTGTATAGTTGTTTCTAAAAGCGTAATGTTTTAATGTTTATACAAAATTAATAAAAACCTTTCGAATAAAGACAGTTTATTTGGGTTTAACAATATTTTTATAACAAATATTGAGGCCCTTATTATTTAGGCTGTAAGTTAAAGATATACAAAAATATTTCATACTTAGTAGATTATTTCCCTAAAATAAGTATTTTTGATAAAATCATTAATACAAATAATTATCTATAATAAAAAAGTAATAAATGCTGCAATCAGTTACTATTGGCAATAAAAATTGCTTACTGCATACAAACAAAAGTCAAGAACAGGCCGTGGTTGTTTTTATACAGCCCACAGCTCGTCATGAAAATAAAAGTCTGACAGACGAAATGGTCGCGCTTGATAATAACATTCATGTTCCTTATCTGTTTGTAGGCGTCAAACTTGATTCCTGGGCCCAATGTTTAATGCCGTGGGCAGACGAAGCAGTGTCGCATGATGAAGAAGTGGGACGTCATGCCATAGATACATTATACTATATAGAAAACCATCTGCTACCATGGCTAAAAGAATGTGTAGGTATGGTACCTTGTGTGATAGGTGGCTATTCGTTAGGCGGATTGTTTGCGTTATGGGCAGCCTATCTTTCTAATTCATTTGATGGGGTGGCAGCCGTATCGCCCTCAGTGTGGATAAAAAATTGGATTAGTTTTGCCGAATGTCATGTTATGAAGGCTTCTACGGTATACCTTAGCTTAGGCAATCGTGAAGAGCATGCACGAAATAAGCGTATGGCGGCTGTTGGTGAATGTATACGTCGTCAACACGAATTGCTTTTAAACCAAATTTCATCTTCGCACACAATACTAGAGTGGAATGAAGGTGGACATTTTAACGATGAAGCAGCAAGAATGGCTCGTGGCTTTATATGGTCATACTCTTGCCTGCTTAACGCAAATATGCTGTAAACATAATACGTAGTTTTGCATAAATATTCAAGCATAGAACCTTTTTTGTATATTTATGCAAAACTGTGATTAACTTATATTTACAAAATATTTGTGAATATTGTTTTAGATCGAAAGGAATTTATAGCTTTATGCTTACAGTTTTTGTTGGCACACCCCTTGATTTACAAAAGCATGGGTTTCACGTTGTAAAAACAAGCAAATCACACGGTGAAATCAAGGGTTTCAGGGCCTGATTTGCCTGCTTTCAGATCGTTATTTGATGCCTTTCAAAACCTATATTCATATTGCATAAATATTCATTTTGGGCAAGCGTTGTTTTTAGGCAAAATAGAGTAGGGGGAGGCTTACTATATTTTACTCGGAAAAATGATTTGTAAATATTTTTGAATACATCTACTAAGGTTAGCTAACGCAACCTCTTTCTGCATTAAAATATCTAATGATCTATTATCATTTTCGTTGATACTCTTTACCAAATAAAAATTTCTGGATAAATTGCCTTGTGTATCATCAATACTACCTGACAT
>ULTT01042597.1_pt1 | contig 19325 bp, 16 predicted proteins | sample 1957831 | NCBI WGS metagenome assembly ULTT01 (sample SAMEA4835740, study PRJEB28245) | human gut metagenome | biome: gut microbiome; material: fecal sample | place: Denmark | collected 2008 | reverse complement strand
GGATTTCAGACGTCACCATATCTATCAACAAGAACAAACTGAAGAGTCTTTCGGGCAGTACTGCCTTGCTCGGCAAGGGACAGTGGAGCGATGTTGTGTCACGTTCCGTACCAGGCGAATCACTCTACAACTTCTACGGTTACGTAGTAGAGGGAGTATATAAGGATTACAACGATATCATCAGTTCTCCAGTACAGACCCTGCAGAAGAACAACCCAATCTCTGTAACAAAAGATGCAGATGGCACCAAGCACTATGCATGGATTGACGACCCATCTAAGTTCAGCCGCAGCAACACCACCTACGTAGGTGACTTGAAGTACAAGGACATCAACAAAGATGGCAAGATTGATGAGAATGATAAGACCAACATCGGTTCTCCACTGCCAAAATGGACCTTCGGATGGAACAATACCTTCCGCTACAAGAACTTCGACCTGAATATCTTTATCAACGGTTCTGTAGGCGCCAAGGTAGCCAACTATCTGAACATGAAGATGACTCACATGAACTCTCCATGGAGCAACCAGCTGAAGGATGTCAACAAGCGAGTTCACCTTGTAGCCAAGGATGGCAACTACACAGGCGACTGGTATGATAACATCTCTAATTTGACAGTTGACAATCCAAGTTCGATGTACCCACGTGCTTCCATCAACGACCCTAACGATAACGACGCATTCAGCGACCGTTATATCGAGGATGGTTCATACGTACGCTTGAAGAGCATGGCTCTGGGATACACATTCGACCAGAAGCTCATTCAGAAGATTGGTCTCACCAACCTCCGACTGACTCTCACAGCGTCTAACCTCTTCACCATCACAGGTTACAGCGGTTACGACCCAGAGGTAGGTCTCTCAACTCAGAGTGCAAATGTATATGGTCTGGACTTCGGTCGCTACCCTTCTCCAACCACCGTTACATTTGGTTTGAACTTATCATTCTAATATCCAAAACGAACAGTTATGAAATTTAAGAACATTAAATATACAGCATTTGTAATGCTCCTCGGTATGGGAATGACCTCTTGCGGTGACTTCCTTGACAAGCCGGTAGAGGACAATTACAACACAGAGAACTATTACAACGGCGATGCTTCCTGCATCTCTGGCGTAAACTATCTCTACAACTCACCTTGGTATGATTTCCAGCGTGGATTCATCAAGGTTGGTGAGGTTATGTCGGGTAATATGTATTGGGGCTCAAGCCCTTACATGAACTTCAGCACCAATGGTACCGATGAGGACCTGGTAAACATGTCTTACTCACTCTGGGCAGAGATTGGTCACTGCAGCACTGTTTACGAGTCATTGCAGAAGGCAATCAACACCACAGAGAAGGTGAAGAACCAGTGTATGGGCGAATGTCTTGCCTGGAAGGCGATGGCATACTTCTATCTGGTACGTACCTTCGGTGATGTGCCTATCATCCACAGCAACTCAGAGACGCTTGGCAAGGGTGACTACAACCAGATGAGCAAGGTAGAAAAGGCTGATGTATATGAGTATATCATCATGACCCTGGAAAAGGCGATGGAGCTTCTTCCTAAGGAAAAGAGCACTTCGGGTCGCATCGACTACTACTGTGCAGAAGGTCTGCTCAGTAAGGTTTATCTGACCAAGGCAGGTGTTTCAGGCTCCTTGAATCAGGACGACCTGAAGAAGGCAGCTGAATATGCCAAGGATGTCATCGAGAACTCAGGCAGAGGACTGATGGAGCACTACGAGGACATCTTCCGTGGCTCTAACCAGTTCTGCGACGAAATTCTGATTGCATGGCGCTGGACAGTAGGTACTCAGTGGACTTCTCAGAACACCCTCCAGAGCGACTTGGCTCCAGAAGGTTTCGATGAGAATGGTGACTGCTGGGGCGGTTGGCGCGGTCCATCGGTTGATTTGATGGAAGCCTTCGGTGTATCTCCTAAGGATGATCCTGCCAGCCGTGTAGATCCAGACCACCGCCGCAAGGCAACTATCATGATGCCAGGCGATGTATATTCATACTTCTGGAGAGACCACGATCTTCCTGCCAGTGCACAGAAGGATCGTATCAAGAAGGGATTCTCTTACTTGGATTTTTGGTATAACAAAGCCTACAACTCAGCAGCAACTGGTCAGTGCCAGGGTCTTTGCGGTGGTAACAACGTAAAGCATCTCTTCGGTGACAACGCAGACCACAAGGCTGAGTTGGGCATCACTCCAGGTCGCATGTCAAATGCTCTCCCTACTCCGCTTCTCCGTCTGTCAGACATTTATCTTATCTACGCAGAGGCACAGGTTCTGATGGGTAACAATACCGACCAGCTTGCCCTAGATTGCTTCAATGAGGTACGCGGACGTGCATACGAGTGGCAGGGATTCGTAAGAAAGACCTCTCTTACATTCGATGACATCTGGAAGGAGCGCCGCCTGGAGTTTGCAGGTGAGGGTGACCGCTGGTACGACTACGTGCGCCGTGCATACTATGATGTCGACAGCTGCATCAAGGAATTGAAGGCACAGCACCGCAACCAGATGTGGAACTGTGATGAAGTTTACAAGGCATACTACAACAGTGGTACATGGGACAGCTCCAAGATGCAGTATGATGAGAATACAGCAGCTCCTAATGTAACAGCCAGCAGCTTTACATTGCCATTCCCAACAGAGGATGTAGCCTTGAACCCTAACCTGGGTAGCAATGCTACTCCAATCCATGTAGATGTACGTAACACATATAGTTATTAATCAATTAAGAGAATTTCATTATGAATATCAAGAATATAAATGGGGCTTTATTCGCCATGGCACTTGTTGCAGCCAGCGCAGGATTCACTTCTTGCGAGGACGAGCCAGACAAGTATGAAGTTGCAGGCGGAACTCCTACCATCGATTATGTTCGCCCTGTGGATGCTGCCAGCAAGGACTCACTGCTTACTGGTGCATCTCTCAACAATACCATCTGTATTGTGGGTAGAAACCTGAGAAGTGTGACCAAGATCAACTTCAACGACCAGGCAGCAGTCCTGAACACCAGTTACATGACGGACAACACCATCATCGTAACCGTGCCAAAGGCTATCCCTAACGAGGTAAGTGATAAGATCTACTTCATCACCAGCAAGCAGGACACCGTGGCTTACGATTTCAAGACCATCGTGCCAGCTCCAACCATCAACAGCATGAGCAACGAGTGGGCAGCTCCAGGCGAAGAAGTAACCATCAAGGGCGACTACTTCCTGGATTACGACAACAGTCATCTGACTATCAAGGTGGGTGATAACTACACCATTCCTTACGAGGACCTAAAGATCAGCCAGAACAGCATCCGCTTCAACATGCCGGAGGATATGCCTAAGCATGAGCCTATCAGCATCACTACCATCAACGGTACAACCAAGGCAGGCTTCCGCTATATGGATAACCGCGGTATGCTCTTTGACTTCGATACTCCTTGGAAGGAAGGTGGAGACGTATTGGGCAACAATGGTTGGCACAATCGTACCATCACTTCCGATGGCACATCACTCTCAGGCAACTACCTGGTTCTCGGTGAGACAGCGATGGGTGCAGACGGTGGCTGGAACGACGGTAACTTCTCATTCGAGTACTGGCCAGGAAGCTGGCAGGACCCAGAGACCTACTCTAGCCGTCCACGTATGCAGGATCTCGCAGACTTCAGCGATTGGCAGAACATGAGTCTGAAGTTCGAGATGTGCATCCCTAAGGACAACAGCTGGTCAGCTGCTCCTATGCAGATTTACTTCGGTAGCGTAAGCCAGGTTTCCCTTGGCAACGCAGGTGTACAGGATATCTACGGCAATGTATTGGGTGGAGCAAACAACACCTTCTTCCATGACGAGGAGAACAATACCAAGTTGGCACGCGCCCTCTACATGCCTTGGCAGAATACAGAGGATAAACTCTACAACACCGAAGGTAAGTGGGTAACCGTTACCATCCCATTGGCAGACTTCGTCTATGACTATGATGGCAACAAGGGATTGAGCTATTCAGGCGTGAACGACTTCAGCGCCTTCAATATCTTTGTTGTCAAGGGTGCATACAAAGATGCAAGCGTATTGCCTACCGGTGTAGACTGTAACCCAATCATCAAGATTGACAACATCCGTGTGGTTCCAAACAAATAAACTTATAATCTGAATTGATATGAAAAAGATAAGCAAAATATTCGCCATGTTGGTGGTAGCCCTCGTAGGGCTATCGCTGACAGCGTGCAGCGACGGAGATGATCTCTCTACCGACCAGTACGGCAACGACATCTCCCTCCAGTCATTCGGTCCATGCCCAGTGCTCCGTGGCGGTACCTTATATCTCTATGGTACTAATCTGGACCAGATTGAGTCTGTCAACCTTCCTGGTGCAGATCCTATCACCGCATACGAGATTCTCCAGAGCGGCTACAACAGCAAGATTTCCATCCAGGTTCCTGCTGAGAAATGCGAGACCGGTCAGATTGTCCTGAAGACCAAGAAGGGCGGCGAGATTACATCCGTATCTCCTATCACCTATCGTGAGGACATCGAAATCACCAAGTTCTTCGTAGGTAGCGAAGGTACAATGGTAGGTAATGTAGGCGACGTAGTAACCATCAAGGGTGATTACCTCAACCTGATGCACGGCGTTATCTTCGCTGGTAGCGATACCATCAAGGAGGCTGAGTTCGTTGGTCACGACCGCTACACCATCCAGGTGAAGATTCCGGCAGAGGCTCGTACAGGTGTCATCACATTGACTGACACCACCAAGGACGGAACTTCCCTGGAGACCAAGGAAGAGTTGACTATCAACACTCCTGAAGCTACTCCTATCAAGGACCGCACCATCAAGGCAGGCGAAATCCTCAGCATCAAGGGTTCTTCATTCGACCAGATTGTCAGCGTGAAGTTTGAGGGCGCTACAGTAGATGCAGCCGACTTCAAATCACAGAGCGCAGCAGAGATTACTGTTGCTGTTCCTGCCAAGGCTACCGATGGTACCTTCTATGTAGTAACCAAGAGCGGTATCGAGGTTCCTGTAGGCAACATCATTACCGTGGTTCCAACAGAGCTTGTTGCAACTCCTAACCCAGTGAAGAATGGTGCAGAACTCACCATCACCGGTAAGGATATGGATCTGATTACAGGCATCGCATTCCCTAATGCTGCAACTTCTGAACTCAAGAAGGTAGAGACAACCAAGGTAACTGCCACTGTTCCTGAGGATGCACAGGAAGGCGATATCACATTGAGTCTCGCCAACGGCAAGACTGTAACTGTTGCCTATACTTTGGTGAAGCCAACCGTAGCTTCTTGCACACCGGCAGCTATCACAGCTGGTGAGAAGACCATCATCAAGGGTACAGATCTCGACCTCGTGAAGAGCATCACCTTCCCTGGCGATGTAGAACAGACCGTTGAGAAATTTGCAGCTCAGAATGCCCAAGCCATCGCAGTGACAGTTCCTGCAGCTTGCGCCGGTACAGGCTTCAAGCTTAACCTGAAGAATGGTACAACCATAGAGGTGAAGGATGCATTGAGCATCAAGGCAGCTACCGATCCAGCTATCGCTTCCATCACTCCTGGAGAAGCTACAGCAGGTTCAACCATCACCATCACTGGTAAGAACTTCCAGAACATCCAGAACCTCTATATCGGTTCTTACAAGGTAAACCGCTATACCTCTCGTACCAATACTGAGATTGTATGCCAGGTTCCTGCCAATGCAGAAGTTGGTACCTACAAGATCGTGATGGAAGACCCAGACGGCAACAAGATTGAAGGTCCTGAGTTCAAGGTGGTTCCTGCAGAAAAGGATATCGCTACTATCACAAACAACATGGACAACAGCGCCATCAAGTATCCATACAACTTCACTTGGGATGACACCGGTCGTTTCCGCATCATGAAGGCAGACCTCATCAAGTTGGGTGTCAAGGTTGGTTCCAAGATGCTCTTCTATAAGGAAGCAGGAGCTACCGGACAGGTTCAGATCAACAACGCCAACTGGGGCGGTATTGATACTGTAGCCGACTGGAATGGTGACCAGAACTGTGTTGTGAAGGTATTCGATGCAGCCATGATGGAAGCAGTAAACAGTATCTCTGACGGCTGGAGTGATACAGCCTTCATTCTCCAGGGTGACATGAAGAATGTAACCAAGATTGCCATCCTTCCATAGGATATGGAATATTTAACATAAAAAACGCATTTATGTGAAATATAATTTGTAAATTTGTGGCGTAGTTATATTAACTGCGCCACATTTTTGATTTTAACCAAAACATCAACCCGATATGAAGAAAATAGCATTATCCTTACTGGTAGCTCTGAGCTGCATCTCAGCCAAAGCTGCCGACGGCAAGTCGCTGTTTGTATCATTCAACGATGGAAGCAAGGTAGAGTTTGCATTGAGCACGCTACCGGAAGTAACCTTCGGGAATGACAAGATGACAGTGACTTCAACTGCCACTACTGCCAGTTACGAACTGTGGAAGGTTTCTACCTTCACCTATGGAACAACCACCGGTATCAAACAAGTAGAAACGAACAACAAGTTTGCCTTCGAAGGTGACCGCATCATCGTAGACGGCACCCGCAACCAAGTGAGTGCCTTCGCTCTCGACGGAAAGGCAATAAGTCTCTCTCCAGTCATCGCAGGCGACAAGACCATCATTTCTCTTGATAGTTTAACCCACGGTGTATACATCATTAAAATAAACAACGAATCCATCAAAATAGCAAGACAATGAAAAAGATATTACTCTCACTCCTGGCAGTAATGATTTCATTCACTGCCTTGGCACAGACCGATGGTGACAAGATTACCATCAATAATTCTGAAGGAAAACAAGCTGAATGGAACCTGACGGGCGAAACCAACACCATCAGCAGCATGAAGCATAATGCCAGCAACCAACTGGAAATTTATCTGAAAGGTCTGGAAGACTTCGGTGCTTTCGAAACCTACGACATCAACAAGATTAACAATGTCGTCTTCTCTATCTATCACGAAAGCGAAGTAGGCGATGTGAATCTCGCTGACCCTGCTGCTACAGAAAAGACCAAACGTCTCTACAAATATCTGCAGCTGAACTATGGCAGCAAGACCCTCTCTTCGGTTATCGCCAACGTGAACTGGAACACCCAAGAGGCAGATAAGATTTATCAGGCTACAGGTAAATATCCAGCCATCAACTGCTATGATTTCATCCACATCTACGTACCTAAGCAGGGTTCCAACGGATGGATCAACTACAACGACATCACCCCTGTTACCAACTGGGCAGACCATGGTGGACTGGTATCGCTGATGTGGCACTTCAACGTGCCTAAGACCGAGAGCACCGTTCCGGGAACAGATGGCAGTGGCGTGACCTGTACCCCATCCGAAACCACCTTCAAGGCTGCTAACGCATTGACGGCAGGCACTTGGGAGAACAAATGGTTCTATCAGGAGATGGACAAGGTGGTGGAAGTTCTGCAGAAGTTGCAGGATGCAGGCGTTGTTGCCATCTGGCGTCCTTTCCACGAGGCAGCCGGCAATACCTGTCTGAAATCAGGTGCCAGCTGGGGCAAGTCCTGGTTCTGGTGGGGATATGATGGTGCTGAAACCTATAAGAAACTTTGGCAGACCATGTTCGACTACTTCCAGAGCAAGGGAATCCACAACCTGATTTGGACTTGGACCACACAGAATTACAATGGTGATGCCAATACCTATAACAATGATGCCGACTGGTATCCAGGCGATAAGTATGTAGATATCATCGGTCGCGACCTCTACGGTTATGATGCTGCTAAGCAGGCTCAGGAGTTCAAGGAGATTCAGGCACGCTATCCAGGCAAGCTCGTAGCCCTGGCAGAATGTGGTACTGATGCCAACAGCAACACGACTACAGCCGGCATTGATGAGGCATGGAACGCAGGTGCAAAATGGAGCTTCTTCATGCCTTGGTATGGAAGCAACATGCCATCCAACGACTGGTGGAAGGCAGCATTGAGCAGCAAGAACGTGATTACCCGCGACCAGGTGAACCTGAATGCAAACTATGTAGAGGAAAGTGCAGTAGATGCAGTGAAGAACATGGGCATCGGTACCAACTTCGGCAACTGCACAGATGTAGTTGCCATGTGGATGAACATGAACAGCAACTCTGTTACTGATTTCGAGAAAGCTTGGGGACAGGTTCCTACCACCAAACCGATGGTAGATTTCCTGAAGAAGAACGGTTTTAATTCTGTCCGCATCCCAGTTACCTGGTTCCAGCACATGAAGGAAGACGGAACCGTGGATGAAGCTTGGATGAACAGAATACAGGAAATCGTAGATTACGTCATTGATAACGGAATGTACTGCATCCTGAATGTTCACCATGACACAGGTGCAGACGATGAGGATGTGAAGCACTGGATCAAAGCCGATGAAGCCAACTACAAGGAGAACAAGGAGAAGTTTGAATATCTCTGGACCCAGATTGCCACCCGATTCAAGAACTACGACCATCACCTGGTGTTCGAAGGTTACAACGAGATGCTTGATGTCGACAACACCTGGAATGCACCAAAGAGCGCAAGCAGCTACAAGGGCTTGAACGGTTATGCTCAAAGCTTCGTAAATGCAGTTCGTGCCACTGGTGGCAACAACGAGACCCGCAACCTCATCGTCAATACCTATGCAGCAGCTAGCGGAGACGAGGTTTTGAACAACCTCTCTATCCCTACCGACAAGGTAGAAGGTCATATCGCCATAGAAGTTCACACCTATGGTCCTTGGGACTGGTTTGCCAAAGGCAAGTGGGATGCTTCCTGCAGCAAGGAAATCGCTGATATGTTCACCCGTCTGAACAGCAAGTTCATCAGCAAGGGCATCCCTTGCATCATCGGCGAATACGGTACTCACGGAAGCAAGAGCGTCAGCAAGAACAGTTCTGCCAGCGAGATTCAGGCTGCTGCCGACCAGGCTGCCGACATCGTGAAGCAGGCAAAGGCTTACGGAGTAGCCACCTTCTACTGGATGAGCATCTTCGACGGTACAGACAGAAGTGTGCCACAGTGGACCTTGCCTACCGTGGTAGAAGCCATGAAGAAGGCTTATAACGAATAAAAAAGAAGATGAGAATCAAATATTTATTATTGATTTTTGCAGCACTCATGGCTCTCTCATCCTGCGGTGAAAAGAAAAAGAAATCGTATGATGAGATTGCCATGAGCGGTCTTACTACCCGCACAGAGAATCTGAAAACCAACCTCAAGGCTTTCGCCAACAAGGGAACCCTCATCGGACAGATGTACGGCACCCTAAGCGGAATGGGTTGGAACAGATGGGAATGCGATAGCGACCGCTGCGACATGAAGGCACTCTGCGGTTACCGACCAGCAGCCAACGGTTATGAACTGGGCGGCATCGAGAGCGGAAAGCAGCAGAATGCAGACGGAGTTCCATTCAAGGTAATCCGGGAAGATGTGCTCAATCACTTCCGCAAGGGAGGCTTGCTCATCATGAACTGGACGATGCCGAACTACAACGGAGATGAAGACAAACTGGAAGAATACACCCAACAAGTAGCAAAATATCTTGATACCTTGCAAGATGGTTACGGCATCAAGGCGCCGGTGGTTCTCAACCTCCTTCCGGTAGACGGCAAGGCATGGTACTGTCAGTTGAGTGCGGAAGATTACAGTAAGCTTTATCAGAAGATACAGGACTGCTTATCAGATGAGGAAGTAACGAATGTGGTTTACGGTTATTCGGAGACCTACCGGCCAGGCAAGAAACTGATGGAACGTTATCCAGAACACAATATTGATGTCATCAACATCACTTATCTCCAGTCTAAGGATGCCATTAATCTCCCACTCTACCATAAGAGCATCAAGGACATCGTGGCTCAGGCATTGCCTTTTGCACAAGACCATAACAATGCGTTTGGTATGACAACGGGCATTGAATCCATCGGTGATTCCAGCATCTTCGCTGATATACTCCTGCCAGAACTGAAACAGCATCATATCGCTTACCTGATGTTCGGCAGAAACGCAGGAGAACCTATCGAAGAACATTACTACACTCCTTATCCTGGAGTTTCCAATAGTAAGACCCATGGCTTCATGGAGTTGGTAAACGATGAAGTGAGTGTGTTCCTGGAAAAGCTGAACGGTTTGTATCTGGAACATTAAGACGTAAAGAAACAGAAAAAACAAACGCAGGCAAAGTGGATTTGCCTGCGTTTATTTTTTCCTCACGATGGGTCTGAAAATGCGTCCCGACGCAGCTGTTACTACGTCGAGGACGTAGGATTTCCTACATCGGGACGTAAGAAGCGCTACGTCGGGACGTAATTTAAAGGGCTAGGTTGCATCCCGCAACCTAGCCCCTTGACTTAAACCAATTATTAAACTAAGAGTAAATAAAAACACTCCCTATTACTGAACAAACTTTTTTCTATTCTTAATAACAACGCCCTTATAAGAAGCGTCAACTTGCTGACCTGCAAGATTATATGTCTTTGCAGACTTAGCAGGAGCAAGGATCATAGCGTTGGAAATGCCGGTAGAAGGCTCCTTAGCTGCCTGAATCAGATTGACAGCAGTAACTATAATAAAATGTCCATTCACAAACATACCGGTCTCCTTGAGTTTAGCAACATCCTCTGCATTCAAGATAATCTTATAAGATGTACTACCGCTAGCAACAGAAGCACAACCGTACTCATTCAAATCACCCTTGTTAGAAGATAACGTTTCCTCTGTACCAGAAAAGATTGTTTTAAACTGCCACCAGGTTTCCTTTGTATTAGTATCGGTGGTATAAACAAACTCCAATATGTCGCCAGCGGAAGCATCAGCAAATTTTTCAGCAGGAACATTGAAACCTTCTGCCCAATTACCGAAAACACATTCGCCACTCCAAATCTGAGTAGAAGTAGTTGCTACTGCACTTTCCAATTCTACCTTAGAAACTACAACACACATACCCTGAACGAAAAAGCTGGTAGCCCCCTTAAACTGCTCCAGAGCCTTATCTGTAATTTCAAACTTTGCCTCACCTGGTTCCTTTAAACCTACAGCAGAAGTACCTTCCATATCTACCCAACCGCCATCAGCACCGCTATTGACTTTCAAGAATACCTGAGAGCCCCACTGCCATGCACTATTAATAGAAGCATCAACTTTAGAAACTGTAACTACAATATTATCGCCAGCCTTGGCTGTAGCGAGGTTAGTCAATTCAACACCAATATTTGGCCATGTTGCATCCATTATCTGTTCACCTTCCCACAATGTAGTTCTACTTTGTGCAAAAGAACAAACTGCAGCAAAAGTTGCTACCATAAGAGTAAAAAACTTTTTCATAAGCTTAAAAATTAAATAGGTTTATTAATAACATTGTTAATTGATTTCAGATGCAAAGATAGGACATTTCTGGCAAAAAGCATGATACTTTCATTGCAGATGCTGATACTTTTTTACCAATGTTTCATCTGGCAAGTCTTTAGTTGTTTCCCCGAAGCAATCCGAGGCTCTGAGAGCCCCGGATATCATGGTTTGGGATAGATTTTGTGATAGGTTTCCATACCTATCGCAGCTCCATCCATTACACCTTTAAATATATAAGAGTCGGAGACTACTTCCTTGGCACGGTTGAAGAGCGTCATGTGAGGAAGAGGCTGCACATTGATGTCCCAGACGTATGGAATGAGACCAGCCTTCATTATTTCGGCAGTAACGCAACTGTACCATGCCATCATACTCTCATCATGCAGTTTCTGATTACCTCCATAAAGAGAAGCATCCTTGCGGTTGGCACCATATTCACCGATGACTACAGGATAACCCTTGTCTACGAACTTCTTCTTCATCTTCATCACCTGGTTGGTGATATGCTGATAGGCATCCACATTCTTATTGTCATACCAGATGGTGTTGACGGTACGCCCCTGGTCGTCAGCAGGTGCATGTCCCTTCCAATAGAGTGCCACCTTGCCCCAATCAGCATCCTTATCCATCAGGGTGAAGGTATAGGGATCATAGAAATGCACCTCCGCCATCAACCGGTTCTTAGCTGAATCCTTGAGACGGGTAATATCATAGGTATCCTTCTCTGCCAGATCTATCTCCGTCTTCGGACCCTGAACGATGAGCACACGCTTGGCATTCTTGCCACCGGTAGAACGAACGGCATCCAGGAACACCTGCTCATATTCCAGGAGTCTGTCGGCAAACTCCTTGCTGTCGGGAGCCAGCATTTCACCCTTTGCCTGTGGACTGCCCCCACCTACTCCGGGTTCATTCAATGCCGCAAAGAGTAGGCGCTGATCATAGTCCTTGAACTGTTTGGCAATATTGACCCACAGTTTGCGATACATCTCCTTATGTTCTGAAACATTCACCTGATTGGTAAAAGCATCATGCTCCATCCAACCGCCATCCCAATGTTCGTTGATGATGACACAGAGTCCGGCATTGAGACCGTAATCCACAATCTCCTTGATGCGAAGCACCCAAGCAGGGTCTATCGTCATCTTCTCCTTGTCTACAATATGACCAGCCACCCAAGAGGTGGGAATGCGAAGACTGTTAAATCCCTGCTTCTTCAAGCTCTGGATATAACTCTCCGATGTCTTATCATTCTGCCATGAAGTCTCCGACTTTAACCCGGCGTTGTTGGTAAAGATATCATTCCAATTACAAGCCTCCATCGTATTACCAAGATTGACACCTGGCGCCATATAATGCGCCAACTGGGTTGCAGTAAGTTCCATCTTCGTCATACGTCTATCAGCAGGTGCCACTTGTGCACTAGCCCATGCAAACTGGGCAACTGCCGCCAAAATCATAACTATTTTTTTCATGTTAATTATATAAATTGTTATAGTTTTATGTAGTTACGGTGCAAAGATAAAGAAAAAACGGCTACACCTATGTAGTAATTTGTTAAACAGATACGTACAGAATGTTACAAGGGCATATTTTTGTCTTTTTGGGGAAAGAAATTGCTACACAAAAAGGGCGCACGCCAGAAAATAACACTCTGACATGCGCCCGAAACACTTATGCTAAACCCAAAAACTTCACATAACTTTCTTTATTTAACAGGCCAAGCATACTTTCCAATATATTGGCATTGCTTACAGTGGCACTGGCACGGTTGAAGATGGTCATACTTGGGAATCTACCCAGTCGGTATCAAGCAAATCGCCATTGGCGTCATAGATACTCTTGTACTTGCTCCAGTCGTAGGCGTTCTTACCCGAGTTGATGGCAGCACCCGTCACCAGCTTTTTCTTCACTGCCATTCTGTTACCCTTTCCGAAGAGAATGAAAGGCAATCAGCCCCTTCATTGGGGCTCTTAATATGAGAGCAATCTTCAGGTGATGTTCATCTTCCATCACGTTTCTGAGAGGCGATTCGAAATAGTGGGCAATGCTTCCCACAAACCCTACTTCCTGATTTTCGCCCAAAGAAGCATCCCAAGCTTTCACTCCCGACGTCAACCTGCTGATGTCCTCAACGCTAGCCTTCACATAATCAATATAAGGAACTAGATTGTTACGGTAAAACAAGTCAAAGCTACTTAATATCATCCGGTAGAGCGCCATGGCTTCGTTCAGCTCATCGCTACCGTTTTCATGTTTCTCTCCCTCGGCTATCTGCTGGGAAATGAAAGGACAGATAGAAGCCAGAAAACGATTGGCTAAAGGCTCTTTATATACCTTATTAATAATAGTAGGGTAATCAAGTCCTGACCATGCCAGATATTTCTCCTTGAGAGAAGCAGGAAGTGTTCCCTTGAAGATACCATTCAGAAACAGTTTACCCAATACAGCTCCACTACCCTCATCCCCCAGGATGTACCCCAGCGGCGGAGTATTCATAACGATGTTCTTTCCATCATAAAGACAACTGTTGGCACCTGTACCCAAGATACAGGCAATACCCGGTTTATCACCAAACAGAGCACGAGCTGCACCCAACATATCACCTTCCACTTCTACCCTAGCTTCCGGGAAAGACTGCTGCAACAAGGACTGCATACGAGGTTTCATCGCCTCAGTTACACCACTGCCATAAAAGAACACTTCCTGAGGCTGCTCGTTCAACACCAGTTTATCACAGAGAATCTGCAATATATCAGCATCACTCTGATGAATCGGATTGATGCCTTGAGTATTACAAGTCATCAACACATCCCCCTGGTCACTTATCAGTGCCCAATCGGTCTTGGTACTACCACTATCTGCTATCAGTTTCATCGTCGACTATTCTATTAATCAATACTATTTTTTCCTTAGAACATTCATCCAAGTAACGTCTAAGACACTGCAAATTTACAGAATTTCATTGAAATATCATCATAATAAATTGAAAAAGATACGCCCCAAAGGATAATATCTCAAAAAAGGTTCATGAATCTTTGCTTTTCTCTTCTTTTTTTAATAACTTTGCAGTCAATAACAATAAAACATGTATAATTATGGCAACATTCATAGCAGGACCATGCGTCATCGAGTCGATGGAACTACTGGACACAGTAGCTCAGGAACTCGTTCGCATCAACCAGAAGTTAGGAACCGACATTATATTCAAAGCATCATTTGACAAGGCAAACCGAACCAGCATCCACTCTTTCCGTGGTCCTGGTATGGAAAAGGGTCTACAGATGCTCAGCGATATCAAGTCAAAGTATGGACTTCGCATCACCACAGATATTCATGAGAGTTATCAGGCTGAGGCTGCAGGCAAAGTATGCGATATTCTCCAGATACCAGCCTTCCTCTGCCGACAGACCGATCTTTTGGTTTCAGCTGCTAAAACGGGTAAGATTGTCAACATCAAGAAGGCACAGTTCCTGAGCGGAAGAGATATGAAATATCCTGTAGAAAAAGCCTTGGACAGCGGTGCCAAGGAAGTGTGGCTCACTGAGCGCGGCAACTGCTTCGGATACAATAATCTCGTAGTAGACTTCCGCAACATTCCAGACATGAAGGAGATTGTTCCTAATGTCATCATGGACTGCACTCACAGTGTGCAGCGACCAAGCGCTGGCGATGGCAAAACCGTGGGCGACCGCAAGTTCGTACCAGCCATGGCCATGGCAGCCAAGGCATTCGGCGCGACCGGTTATTTCTTTGAGGTACACCCAGACCCTGATCAGGGAAAAAGTGACGCTGCCAATATGCTGGAATTAGACAAGCTGGAGGCTCTCATAGCTGATTTGCTCGCTTAACAAAGTATATTAATTAACTTGTCTAAGTATATTAGTTTACTTGTCTAAGTATATTAATTAACTTGCCTAAGTATATTAGTTTGCTTGTCTAAGTATATTAGTTCCATTCAATAAAGAACATTTATTTTAGAAAATAATGAATCACAAGATAAACGATATTGACAACATGACAGTCCGCTCGTATGGAGAGCAAGCCCTTCGTGATGAAGCTCAAGCCATACTCGATCAAATTTCCTATATGGATAGTAATTTTGAGAAGGCAGTAGATATGATGTATCATTGCGAAGGAAAGATTATCGTAACCGGTGTAGGCAAAAGTGGACACATAGGTGCCAAGATTGCAGCTACTCTGGCATCAACAGGTACACCTGCTTTCTATATCAATCCTCTGGATGTATATCACGGTGATTTAGGCGTAATGACAGATAAAGACGTAGTTCTGGCACTGAGCAACAGTGGCCAGACCGATGAGTTGCTTCGCTTCATTCCAATGGTACTCCACATGAATGTTCCAATTATTTCGATTACGGGAAATCCCAATTCCCTGTTGGCGAAATATTCCAATCACCATATCACAGTAAAGGTAAAGAAGGAAGCTTGTCCGCTGAACCTTGCTCCAACCAGCAGTACCACTGCAGCTTTGGCGATGGGAGATGCCTTGGCAATAGCACTGATGCAGGTACGCCACTTCAAGCCGCGCGACTTTGCACAGTTCCATCCAGGTGGCGAATTAGGTAAGCGCCTCCTGACTACCGCAGAAGATGTGATGCGCAGCGACGATATGCCAATCATCCCTAAGGAGATGCACCTGGGCGAGGCTATCATCCACGTCAGCAAGGGCAAACTGGGATTGGGAATCTCGCTTGATGAAGACAATCGTGTCATCGGATTGATTACTGATGGCGATATCCGCCGTGCCATGGAGAAATGGCAGGCTGAGTTCTTCAACAAGACGGTGAACGACATCATGACCACCACTCCTAAGATGGTGACTCCGAAGACCAAGATTTCGGAAATTCAGCGCATTATGCATAAGTACAAGGTACATACAGTACTTGTAGTAGATAAGGATAATCATTTGAAAGGCATCGTTGATCACTATGCCTGCATGGTATAATAAAGATGAAAATCAGAGAGATATTATTAGTATTCACGCTATGGCTTGTCAGTTCGCTGTGCAGCGCACAGACAAGCGATTCTATCATAGTCAACCAGCTTCGTGGGAAAGGCGTCAGCTTTTCTCACGATAATTCTGTTACGCTCCTGATGAGCGGACAGGAGAAATTTGATGATATGTTTCAGGCGATCCGCCAGGCCAAACACAGCGTTCATCTGGAATACTTCAACTTCCGCAATGACAGCATCGCCTCCCTACTCTTCGACCTCCTGGCTGAGAAGGTAAAGGAAGGCGTCAAGGTAAGAGCCTTATATGACGGATTCGGAAACTCATCCAATAACAAGCCGTTGCGCAAACGGCATCTCAAGAAAATACGTGCCAATGGCATTGAAATATATGAATACAAGCCGGTTAAGTTTCCATGGGTACATGCCATCTTCAACCGTGATCACCGTAAAATCGTGGTCATTGATGGACAGATTGCCTATACAGGAGGTATGAACGTTGCCGACTATTATATCAATGGTACAGAAGTAGTAGGCGAATGGCATGACATGCACTGCCGCATTGATGGTAGCGAAGTGAATACCCTGCAAAAGATATTCCTCAAGATGTGGAACAAGGTGAGTGGTCAGCATATTGAAGGCGAAGAGTATTACCGCAAGGAGAAAGAAGATTATCTGGTAGAGAATCTCAAGCCCGACACCACTGCTACCGCCTATCATAAAACGGTAGGCATCATTAACCGTGAGCCCCATATCACCAAGGATATCATCCGTTATTTCTATGTGAACGCCATCAACGACGCACAGGATAGCATCAAGCTCATCAGTCCTTACTTCACCCTAAGCCACAAACTGAAGAAAGCACTGAAGAATGCAGTAAAAAGAGGCGTAAAGGTAGAAATCATGCTCTCTACCAAGAGCGATATTCCATTGACTCCAGATTGCGGTTTCTATAATGCCCATAAGCTGATGAAGGCAGGTTGCCATGTATGGATGTACACACCAGGCTTCCATCATACCAAGATTATCATGGTAGATGGAAAGTTCTGTACTGTTGGCAGCGCCAATCTCAATGCCAGAAGCCTTAGATGGGATTACGAGGAGAATGCTGTAATTGTAGACCCTTACACTACAGACCAGCTGGTAAAGCTCTTCGATGGAGAGAAGATAGACAGTTTCCTGCTCAACGAAAAGAACTGGAGAGAATGGCGCACGGGGTGGCAGAGATTCAAGGGATGGTTTGCAGCTACCTTCCTGACCCCTTTCCTATAAATATATAAAAACAGAAGATATGATGAATGAAGAAATGATGAAAGCAATAGCAGGGAAATCAATGCCCGAACTAGCCATTGTAGATAATAATACGCTGGCAGCATTGGGACTGAAAAGTCTGCTGGAAAGCGCTATTCCGATGGTAAGAATCAAAACCTTCGGTACATTCGGTGAATTTGAATCGAGTGTACCCGAGCGGTTCATGCACTATTTTGTAGCAATGCCTATCGTATTAGCGCATCGCAACTTTTTCATTGACGAAAAGCATCGCCATCATACCATCGTACTGACTCCCAGTTTCGATCCCAACTCGCAACTGCAAGGTTTCCACTGTATCTGTACCAACGTACCAGAAACGCAACTGATCAAGGAACTGATGAGTCTGCAACATTCAGGTCACCCCCATGGTGAACATATTCCGATGATGGGCAACTCATCTCCAAAAGAAAAAGTGTTGACTGATAGAGAAATCGAAGTTCTGTCCCTGATAGCACAAGGCAAAATCAACAAAGAAATTGCCGATCAACTATGTATCGGACTCACTACCGTGATTACTCATCGCAAGAATATCCAGGAAAAATTAGGAATCAAAAGCGTTTCTTCACTCACCATCTATGCCGTGATGCATGGATATGTGGATATCAACAGGATTTAAACGGGTCTGTTTATCCCCAATAATGGTGATACCCGGTTATAGCATACCTATATATAGTGATAATGCCTTCCCCGCAAGCAGCAGGGAAGGCATTATCATTTTATAAAAAATAACATTTCAAGGATGACTGTTCCTAAGGAAAAACTAGAGTTTCACTGTGGAAATGTCAACCAGATTGTTCACGATGGCATAAATTGTCAAGCCCGCAGGAGAATGAATCTGAAGCTTTCGGGCGATATTTCTGCGATGGGTAATCACCGTGTTGATGGAGATATAAAGGTGATCGGCAATCTCCTTGTTGGTCATTCCCTGAACCAAAGCCACTATCACATCTTTTTCTCTATCGCTCAACTGTTCGTCGCTCATCGGAGTCTGGTTAATCATGTTCGAAATCTTTGCACTCACATCATTCTGCTTCAATTTAAGTTCAGCATTTCTCACGGCAGGAATAAAGATTTCTTCCTCCACCTCAGAGTGATGCTTCAGCCATTCCTCATTGTTATAGATGTCATAGAGGGTGGCACTAAGCTGGTTGTTATGCAATCCATCCGAAGGCAGATACTTGATGATGATGCTCTTCAACTCCTTCAGCTTCATATCCACCTGCACATGATGCTTCGAGAAGGTCTCGATGTCGAAGTTTGCAGTGGCATTACCATCGATAAGTGCCTGAACATAAGGGAATACCATCTTCTCCTCATACTTCATGTGATTGGTGATACTATGGGCATAATCATCATAAAGTTTCAGGATAAGACGTGCCAGATTATCCTTTTCATCCAGCGCTTCAACCAGTTCCTTACGGATAAACGGCAACTGGAAATCTATGTAATAGGCATGCGATGCCTTGAGATAATGCAAGAGGGTCGGCAGCGACAGGCGGTCGGCATTGTCATACTCCTTGTAACCATTAATCGTCAGGTTTACCACGGACAGGAAAGTATAGGTATCCACCTTCTGCTCGTCGCAAACTTCACGCACAGTCTTGTCACCAAAGCCCAGGTTGATGCCGAAGCTACCGAGGCTCTGCAAGATATTGTAATTGTCTCTAATGATGCTGATCATC
>ULTT01038247.1_pt1 | contig 19339 bp, 16 predicted proteins | sample 1957831 | NCBI WGS metagenome assembly ULTT01 (sample SAMEA4835740, study PRJEB28245) | human gut metagenome | biome: gut microbiome; material: fecal sample | place: Denmark | collected 2008 | reverse complement strand
CTATAAGCAACCTGCTGCTGCCGCGGGTTAAAAACCCGCCCCCAATTAGCCCGCCCCCCAATTAGACCGATAAATTGCAGTTTATTGATTTTATCCACGTACCAACAAACGAGGCTGTGCAGCTCTCTGCACAGCCTCATTTAGGACAAGAACATAACAATCTAGTATTCTACTTAACTCGATGCAAAGGTACAGCGACTTTGGACCTTTGGCAATACCCATAATTAGGTATTTACGAAAATTTCGCTATTTAACGTAAGCGATAGCCGAGGCTAATAAGTGCGCTGACGTTGCGTTGACCTTGCGTGTTGAACTTTCCGATGCCCCAATCAGCTTCAAGGCCGAGCGTAAAGCTAGAGGGAAACTGATAACCTACGTAGGTCTGTACGCCATAGTCGAAACGATGTGTACCAGGTTCGCTGAAGGTCTTCTTCTCATAATAATAACGCTCAGCTCCTCCTTGCTCAGTATCGCCCTTAGTCTTTTGTTTGCCACTGATGCCGTAGGCTACGTAGGGGCCAACTCGGAATACGACGTAGCGGCTCTCGCCTGTGCGTAGGTAGTAGCTAAAGAGTAAGGGAAGCTCGATGTAGTTTTGTGTGGCAGTACAGCTCTTAATGGCTTTGAGTTGTTGACCGTCTTCACCGATGACGGGGTTGTGGTCTTTATCAAAGGCATTGACCAATTGGTTGGGGTCTTTCCACCCCTTGCCGTATATTTCTATGCCAGGGGTGAAGGTGAAGTGTTGGTTAAACTCGAATTCGTACCCCAATCCTATTTTGAATGCTCCTATGACCTTGGCTCGTCCGTAGTGTGAAGAAAAGCCACCCCCTATCTTTAGTTGCAAATTTTGAGCTTGCGCAAAGAAAGGGAATAAGAGTAAAAGATATAGTATTCGTTTCATTGAATTGTGAAGTATTCAGTACACATTCTGTTATATAAGTAGGCTTTTATGACTCAAAGAACTGTCGCCAATCGTCTTTCTTGCGTGACTGCTTGGCTGGAGTGTAGTCGGCAGACTTCTGGGCGTCTTTGCGCTTCGACTTTTTCTCTTTCTTCCACTGTTGCTTCATGGCGCGAGGGTCGGCCGCTTCGGCAAAGGTGCGGCGCTCACCGCGACGGCGTTCGGGCTTCTCGGCACGTCGGTTTGAAGCACGACGGCCATTAGGTTGTCCTTCAACGCGGTCAGCATGATCGACTACAACCTTGCGGTCGCCTACTTTGACGCGCTTCATCTTGCTGAGCACGAGGTCAGCGTCTTCGTTAGGTACTTCGAAGAAGGAGCAATTATTGGTTAAGTCAATGCGGCCGATTTCAACCTTTCCGCCCTTAACGTAACGATTGACGAGGTTGATGATCTCGCGTGCATAGAAGTTGTCGCGTTTACCTAAATTGATAAATAAGCGGGTGTAGCCCTCCTCTGCTTGATGTCCCCCTTCAGCGCCTTTACGACGTTCGCGGCGTGACTTGCGCGTGTCGTCGTCGGTGACTTTGCGGTCGGCAGGTTGCTCAATGACGGGGGCATCGGCATAGTAGCGTAGGAAGTGGCCGAACTCACGGCTTACGATGCGCTTGATTAAGTCCTCCTTTGTGAGCCATTCGAGTTTGCGGAAAATTTCGGGCAAGAAGGGGGCTATCTCTGTATCGTTTACCTCAATGCGTTCGAGTTCGTCCATTACCTTATAGAGCTGTTTGGTACAGATCTCTTGCGGTTCGGGAAGTGTACCCGCTTCGAACTTTTTGCCAATCACCTTTTCGATGATGCGCACCTTGCCCTTTTCGCGTAAGTGAATGATAGAGATGCTGGTGCCTCGCTTACCTGCACGCCCCGTACGGCCTGAGCGGTGGGTATAGTTTTCAACGTCGTCGGGTAAGCCATAGTTGATGACGTGAGTGAGGTCGTCAACGTCCAAACCACGTGCTGCTACATCAGTGGCAATGAGCAGTTGCGTGTGGTGTTGGCGAAACTTTTGCATGGTCAAGTCGCGCTGTGCTTGTGAAAGGTCGCCATGTAGGGCTTCAGCATTATAGCCATCGCGAATGAGGTGGTCGGCCACTTCTTGCGTTTCGAGTCGGGTGCGGCAGAATATGATGCCATAGATGCGAGGGTAGTAGTCGACGATGCGTTTAAGGGCTGCGTATTTATCTTTGGCATGAACGAGGTAATAGATGTGGTTGACATTCTCAGCACCTTCGTTGCGTGAGCCTACTACTATCTCTTTATAATCGTGTAAGTAACTCTTGGCAATGCGTTCGATTTCCTTACCCATGGTGGCAGAGAAGAGCAATGTGTTGCGTTCGGCAGGAACGCCTGCTAAAATTTCGTTGATGCTCTCAGTGAATCCCATATTGAGCATTTCGTCGGCTTCGTCAAGTACGACGTTTTCAACTGCATCGAGTTTGGCCACCCCACGGTTCATGAGGTCGATAAGTCGGCCTGGCGTGGCTACAATTACTTGTGCTCCCTTCCTGAGTGAACGAATTTGGCTTTCAATGCTTGAACCACCATAGACGGCCAGTACGTGGAGATCGTCAATATAGCGAGCGTATTCCTTTAGGTCGCCAGCAATTTGCAGACAGAGTTCGCGTGTGGGGCTGAGAATGACAGCTTGTGTGCGGCGGTCGTTAGGGTTAACCTTTTGTAATACAGGTAGGCCGAAAGCTGCAGTCTTGCCCGTACCAGTCTGTGCTAAGGCTATGACATCGTTGCCTACGCCTAAAAGGTAGGGGATAACTTCTTCTTGCACGGGCATGGGGTGTTCGTAGCCCATTTCACTAATGGCGCGACGTATTTCGGCCGACACGCCTAACTCTTCAAATGTTTTCAATGTATGTAATTTTTAAAGACAACACTCACGAAGGAATAACTGCTGCCACATGATTTTCAAAACGTTTAGGCTACAAAGTTACGCATTTTCGCTGCATTATTCTATTATTCATCTCTATGAATGAACATTAACGAAATATTTAACGAAAAAATATGGTTCCATAACAAATTGCAGTTTATCAAACACAACCATTGTTCCACGTCCTTTCCCAACGAAAAGGGAATTTTGAAAGCGTCAATTGCCCATAATTAAGCATAAACCACTAACTTTGCACGTATACATAATAACAAATCATCAAGAATAGAAAAGTATGTCTGAAAGAAAAGTACGCGTGCGCTTCGCACCAAGCCCCACAGGGCCTCTTCATATTGGTGGTGTACGCACTGCCCTTTATAACTACCTCTTTGCACGCCAACACGGTGGCGACATGGTATTCCGCATTGAAGACACGGACTCTAACCGTTTCGTACCTGGTGCTGAGGACTACATCATCGAGTCATTTAAGTGGTTGGGTATTGAGTTTGACGAAGGTGTAAGTTTCGGTGGCGACCACGGTCCTTACCGTCAGAGCGAACGTCGCGACATCTATCGTAAGTACGTAAAGCAACTACTCGATGCTGGCAAGGCTTACATCGCTTTCGATACGCCTGAGGAACTCACCGCTAAGCGCGAAGCCGTACAAAACTTCCAGTACGACGCCCACACACGCCTTGAGATGCGCAACTCTCTCACGTTGGGCGAAGAGGAGACACAGCGCCTCATCGAAGCGGGCGAACAATACGTCGTACGCTTTAAGGTAGAACCTGGCGAAGAGGTACACGTAAAGGACATCATTCGTGGCGACGTACGCATCATGAGCGACATTCTCGACGACAAGGTGCTCTATAAGTCAGCCGACGACCTCCCCACCTACCACCTCGCCAACATCGTTGACGACCACTTGATGGAGATTAGTCACGTAATTCGTGGCGAAGAATGGTTGCCCTCTGCTCCTCTCCACGTGTTGCTTTATCGCGCCTTTGGTTGGGAAGACACCATGCCTGAGTTTGCCCACCTCCCCTTATTGCTCAAGCCCGACGGCAAAGGCAAACTCTCTAAGCGCGACGGCGACCGTCTCGGTTTCCCCGTATTCCCCTTGGAATGGCACGACCCCAAGTCGGGCGATGTCTCTTCGGGCTATCGTGAAAGCGGCTACTTGCCTCAGGCTGTTATCAACTTCTTGGCTCTCCTGGGCTGGAATCCTGGTACGGATCAAGAAATCCTCTCTATGCAAGAACTCATTGAGCAGTTCGACCTCTCAAAGTGCTCTAAGAGCGGTGCAAAGTTTGACTACATCAAGGGGCAATGGTTCAACCGTGAATATATCATCAATACGCCCGATGCCGAACTCGCTCCTGCTTTTGACAAGATACTCAAAGAGAATGGCATCAACCAACCCATCGAACGCGTTGAAGCCGTAGTGGGTATGATGAAGATGAAGAAGATTAACTTTATCAAAGAGCTTTGGCCCTTGTGCGACTTCTTCTTCATTGCTCCCTCTTATTCTAAGGAAGACAAGTTTACACGTAAGAATTGGAAGGAGAACACGGCAGCTGAGATGACGGAACTTCTCCACCTGCTCGAAGGCCTTGACGACTTCTCTATTGAGAGCCAAAAGGCGGCCATTGACGCTTGGGCTGCAGAAACGGGTTGCAAACCTTGGAACCCCTGGCGCGTTTGCCTCGTCGGTACAGGTAAAGGCCCTGATATGTACGAACTCGCTACCTTCTTGGGCAAGGACGAAACGATTGCACGCATGAAGCGCGCGCTTGAAACATTAATTTGACGGAAAAATAGGGAACGTTAATACATTAATGATGGCGCATTTCGCACGCCTGGTTTTAAACATTAATGTTTCATTAATCTTTCCATTAATCTTATTTGATACGTTAAAATGTAATGGATTGAATAAGATTAACGGAAAGATTAATGAATAAGATTAATGGTCGATTAATGAAACATTAATGTTTAAAATCAGACGCGCGAAGCGCGCCATAATTAATGTCTTAGCGTTCCCCGTTTTGTTGGCCATTAACGTTATACCATGAAAATTCTCCACGTCAACACCTCCGACACCGTAGGCGGAGCCGCCATTGCCGCTTTGCGATTGGTACAAGCTGAGCGCACCTTAGGACACGACGCTCAGTTGCTCTGTCGCGACCACACGTTGCCCGATGATACGGAAGGCGTACTGCCACTACGCACTACCCTGTGGCAACGCAGTTTGAAAGCCGTAGAGCGTATACTCATTATTGTGCAAAACGGACTTTCGATGCACAACCTGTGGCGCATCGACACGGCACAGTTGGGCATCGACATTACGCGACTCAAAGCCTTCAAAGAGGCTGATATCATTCACCTACATTGGGTGAACCAAGGTATGCTCTCGCTGCGCGACATAGAACGCATACTGCGTAGCGGCAAACGCGTGGTATGGACACTACACGATATGTGGCCCTTCACGGGGGTATGTCACCACGCTGCCCAATGTGAGCGGTGGAAGAGCGGCGAAGGGTGCGGCAAATGCCTTTTACTCAAACGCCCCAAAGCGGTAGACATGAGTGCGCGTACCTATCGACGCAAACTGAAAGCCTATCGTGCGGGACACTTCACGGCCGTAGGTTGCAGTCGTTGGTTGGCAGGTTTGGCCGCAGAGTCGCCCTTGTTTGAAGGACAGCGTGTGGTGAGCATTGCCAACGTGATAGATACGGACTTTTACCAACCTACCTTTGCCGAAGGACAACCCTCGCAGGCCAAAGTGCGCCAAGCGTTAGGCATCAACGCTGAAGAACGTGTGTTGCTATTCATTGCACGCGACGTGGCCGACCCTAACAAGGGCATCAGTTTCTTAATCGAAGCACTGCAAGCCATAGCCACCCAACAACCCGAATTGGCCGAACATATTACTCTACTCCTTGTAGGACTCAATAGTGAACGTTATGCTACGGCCTTGCCCTCTCCCGTTAAAGGGCGTGCTGTCAACTATTGCAGCGACGAGGGCCAACTGCGCCAACTCTATCAAGCGGCCGACCTCTTGGTCATGCCCACCTTAATGGACAACCTTCCCAACACCATTGCTGAAGCCTCAGCCTGCGGTCTGCCCACCATAGCCTTTGGCGTAGGAGGCGTGCCTCAAATGGTCGAAACGGGCGTTAATGGCTACCTTGCGCAGCCTGAGCAGGCCGCAGACTTTGCACAAGGTATCATACGTTGCCTTTGCTCCGACAGTCTGCAAGCTATGGCACGCAACGCACGCACCATAGCTATCAAGAATTACTCGCCACGCAGTGTGGCGGAGGCATATTTGAACTTATAATTTTTGAGTTAATCCGAAAAAGAAATGATTAAAATCACCATAGCCACCGTCACCTACAATGCGGCAGCACTCATTGAGCGCACCATACGCAGTGTGGAGGAACAAACCTACGTAGCCGTTGAGCACCTCATTGTCGACGGCAACTCACGCGATAATACGCTTGAGATTGTTCATCACTACCAAGAGCGCAATAGTCGCGCTCGCATTCGCCACGAAATCGTATGTCGCAGCGAACCTGATGAGGGACTCTACGATGCCATGAACAAGGCTATCGACATGGCTACGGGACACTACATTCTCTTCCTCAACGCTGGCGATACACTGCCTGAAACGGACACACTAACACGCGTGGCAGAAGTAGCTCGTACGATTAAAGAAAAGCAAGGCACACTGCCTGCTGTATTGTATGGCGACACCGACCTCGTTGACGCTAAGGGAAACCGCATTGGGCCGCGCCGTCTGCGGCCGCCTCATACGCTGACGTGGCAATCGTTTAAGAATGGTATGTTGGTGTGTCACCAAGCTTTCTTTGCCAATACGACAGTGGCACGCCTTCACCACTACGACCGCCGTTACCGCTTCTCAGCTGACTTTGACTGGTGCATTCGCATTATGAAGTATGCCGAGCAGCACCACCTCTTGTTGGTCAACCTCCACCGCGTTACGGCCAACTATCTCAACGAAGGACTCACCACGCGCAACCACAACGCTTCCCTCTTTGAGCGCTTCCGCATCATGGTGCGCCACTACGGACTCATCACTACTATTGTTAAACACGCTCAATTTCTGATGCGATGAAGCCTTCTCCTTACAATTACGCTGCAGCCTTGTGCGCTCGACGTGAATATTGTGCGGCTGACATCGCACAGTTGCTTTATCGTCATAAGGTTGAGGCGGATGAGATTGAAGCCGTCGTTCAGCGGCTCATCGACGAACGATTTATCGATCACGAACGTTACGTATGTGCCTTTGTAAACGACAAATTTCGCTTTGCTCACTGGGGACGCATCAAGATACGCTATGCGTTGCGTCAAAAGGACATAGACGACAATTTGATTAATCGTGCCTTTGACAAGATGATACGTGAGGAGGACTACGAACAAGCCGTAAAGGATTTTATTAATGCACGTCTCAAGACTACCCATGGCCGCACGCCCTACGAAGTGCGCCAGAAGGTGATGCGTGCAGCCCTCAGCCGCGGCTACGAAATGAACTATCTACACGATATTGATATGGAGGACGTGGATTGAGTAGCAATAGCACTACCAATCATACACCTTATTTTGCTATATATATATTACAGACCATACAGATTATATTAAAAAATCTTATTAACAAGCAAAAAGTTGGTCACTACTCTTGCATCTTTCGCAGAAGTCCGTACCTTTGCATCGTGTTTTTCATAGTATTAGATTTAAGGTTAACAAGGTTGGGATACAGTGGTATCCCATTTTTTTTGCTCATACGTCACATAACGCGTGTTGAAGCACGTTGTTACGTAAGCTATATATCATTACAAAGCGAGCTGCCAATAGTCAAACTATTGACAGCTCGCTTACTTTTTTTAAAAAATGCGGATTACAACTTCGGACCGAATGAGAGGTCACCAGCGTCGCCCAGGCCAGGAACGATATAGGCTTGATCATTTAGAATGGGGTCGATAGCGGCCACCCAAAGCGTTACATCGTCGTCGGGGAAGACGCGGCACAAGTGGTCAATGCCCTCTTGTGCAGCTATAACACAACAGATGTGGAGCTTAGCGGGCGTTCCGTGGCTCAGAAAAGCCTTGTACGAAAGTTCTAATGAACCGCCTGTAGCCAACATGGGGTCAACCATAAGGAAGGTGCAACCATCGAGCTGAGGTGCTGCGATGTAGTCTACGTGGATTTGAATGTCTTCCTTACGTCCTTCGTCGCGATGTGCAGCGACAAAGGCTGAGTCGGCTTGGTCGAACGTGTCAAGAAAACCTTCGTGGAAGGCTACGCCTGCACGCAACACGGTGCCCACCACGATGCGGTCGTCATACGTGGGCACTTCTTTGGTACCAAGGGGGGTTGTAATGGTCTTTTCAGAATAATCGAGGGTACGACTTACCTCGTAAGCAATAGCGCGAGCTACGCGTTGCATATTGCGGCGAAACAAGGTGCGATTGGTCTGTACGTCAACGTCGCGCAACTGCGCCATATAGGAGTTGAGTACTGAACTGCGTTCGCCTAAATTGATAACTTTCATGATGTATCTTTATTATTTTATAAAAATGAGTTTACAAGTCCAATAAACTTATTAAACTCATAAACTCATTAAACTATTCTTCAATTACTTTGCCAAATGCTTTTTGCGGTCAGAGGTGATGTAAATGCCACGCTTGGGCACAGCATTAAGGCGACGACCTTGGAGGTCATAGATAGCTGCAGGACGTTGATTCTTGACAGTTGTCTCGACAGTAGCAATGTCGGCTGTGATGTCTACGGGTTCGATATACCAACGTGAAGCACCAACGTCGGCAGTCCAAGGAACAATGCGTACGCAGTCACCTGCTAAGTGGAGAGAACTATTGCCTCCCGTAGGATTGGTGCAGATAAGGGCACTCTTACCATTCGTATAAGAACTTACGCGATAAGGGCTGGCGGCAGCCTCCGTCGTTACGACAGGCACTTTGGTTTCGTTTGCGCCCGTCTTTGAGATATATACGCCTGTACCTTCACATTGGAGCAACCAAGCGCCACTAACGCTGGTGCTGGGCACGAAGGTGAAGAGAATAGAAGATTCCTTTTCGTCGAATGTCTGAACGCCCGTGCCACTGGTAGTAGCCTTGAGATAGAGCGTACCATTCTGACGCTCTGCGTTGCGAATGCGATACTTGCCTCCAGCTTGAATGCCAACAGTACGCTTACCAGCTTGCACTAAGGCTGCATTGAAGGCGTTATAAGTATCTTGTGAAGGGTTAGCTTCAAATGCTTCAACTGCAGCGGTAACGCCTGCTACAGCGGCAGCAGTATAGCAACCTACGTTGGTACCAACGTTATTTTTTACGTCCTCGGCCTTTGCCTTGACAACCTCTATGGCGTTGGTAAAAACCGTTGAACGATCGTCTTCCGTATTGTAGCTATAAGCACCATTGGTAATGGTCTCTATCGTGTAGTTCTTATAGACGATCGTATAGTCATAGCCATAAGTGCTCTCTTCGTAGAGGAAACCAATGGTGTTGTCCTTCTGTAAGGCCATAGTTGAATAAGCCGAACCCATATAGCTGCACTGGTGATGACCTGTCCAGTTGGCTGCAAGGGCTGCAGGAGTAGCATAGTCGGCCATAGAGGCTAACTCTTTGTAATAGATACCTACGTTGGTACGACCTGAGCCTAAGGGTACTGACTGAAGAATGAGGTGCATCTTCTTGCCGTCGCTCTTGCGCACTACGGGGAGTACCATAACCTCTCCATTGCAGCTATTATCAGTAGCCACTACGCCGTTGTTGTCAGCATTTGAAGTGGCGACAATGTCCCAAGAGCCTTCTGCCTTGGCTACATTGGTGAAGTGGTAGATGTTGTACATACGGCCACCATAGATGCGTGAACTGCAAAGGATTGAACCGTCGGGCAACTCTTCGGCCTTGGGTTCGTCAGCGCCACTGGGGATAGGTGCTACGTTGACACCTCCCAATACGAGCCATGACTGACCAAAGTCGTCAGAGTAGATAACGTAATTCTTGTTAGTTCCATTCACATCTTTGAAAAGCACTGAGCAGTAAAGGCGGAAGTAGTCGCCCACCTTGGTCGTGCTGCTTTGGAAGATGCGGCCTGAACCAATGAACATACTCTTAGCCGTACCAATCGTACAAGTGTCGAACTGTGAATAGATGCTTTCTGAGATGTCGGTAGGAGCGGACCATGTTTGGCCATTGTCTTCGCTATAGAAGCGAGCAATGCCCTGATGATAGTTACGTGTGCCGCTAGGGAACATCACGTCACCTGTGCAACTCATTAATAGCACACGATTGCTCTCACGGTCGGCTACGATACAAGGGTCACCAAAACCTGTCTGAAGGTAGGGCGAAGAGGTCTGTCCCTTTACGTAGTCAATGCCGCGAACGACTTCTTTCATATCGCTCCATGTCGTACCATTGTCAGTTGACACCTTTGAGTGAAGGTCGAGTCGGCCATAACCGATGTCTGAACCCGTAAAGCGGTAGTCAGCTACTGCAATAATATCACCATTATAAGCCTTTGTAATAGCTGGAATGCGGTAATTAGGCTGACCTGTTGAGATGAGCAGGTCGGTCTGTGGTTCATGCTCAATGAAGGTGTAGTCCTTCACGTTGGTAATTGTGATAACAGAGCCATTGTCGTAACCACCTACCCAGAAGGCTAACTTGCTACCACGATTGTTGAGTTTATTGGCTGCAGTGCCGTGTTCGTTGACATAGTAGCCACCTTGAATGTTAAGGTTTTTATTATCAGATGTTTTAGTAGCAGCAGTGAAGTCCCACAGGTTGGTTTGTGTCGAAGCCAATCCACTGACAGTTTGTAGGTAGGCATAGGCCGTACCATCATTGGCGCTCGTAATAGACTTTGGAGCAGCAAGAGCTTTGGTCGTACCTTGCTTCTTGTTGTAGATTTTGAAACCCTCTGTTTCATTGCCCACGAAGCACCAAAGGTTTTCATCGTCTTGGCTCATGAAGCCACCTAACTGAATGTAGTTCTTAGTGCCATTGTCAGAGATACGAAGTTTACCTGCGCCATTTTCGAGCACGTACCACTCCGTGTCAGCTGCAAACTGTCCACCCGTAATCGTAGTCGGCTTAAATGGCACGTCGGCCCATGCTGCACTGGCCACGGCTGCAAAACCTACAACGAATGCAGAAAGTTTTGTAAAAAATGTCATGTAAAAAGGTATTTGTGTTTGTATATTTAGATTTCGGAACAAAGTTAGCACAAAAAACTGTTTTCATGACAAAAAGAAACTGCAATTTATCGGCCTAACGAGAATGAACATTAATGGAATAATTAATGTTCAAAACAAAGCGCGAAGCGCATAACATAAATAGTTAACGTTTAAGTTTAGGCGCGCTTCGCGCGTTGCTTTGAACATTAATTATCATTAATTGAACATTAATTATTTCATTAATTTTTTTGTTAATTATTCGTTAATGATAATTTAGAGGCGAACAGCTATACACTTCAAAATAAATATTCGCAAATTTGCGAATATAAGAAATGCTTACTACTTTTGCATTATGCAAATAGAATTCGACCAAGAATATCTGCGTGAACTTTACCAATTAGGTAAGACGAGTGACAAAAAGCATCGATTTCAGCCTCAAGTAATCAAGGGATATAAAAAGGCCATTGACGTATTGAAAATGGCAAGACGAATTGAAGATTTGTTTCCATTCAAAGGGCTGAACTTTGAAGCATTACAAGGTGATAAAATGGGGTTTTGCTCAGTTAGAGCAAATGGGCAATATCGCGTTGAATTTAAAGTAAGTACTATTGGCGATGAACAAGTCATTACAATTTGCCTCATTTTAGAGTTAAGTAATCACTATAAATAAGCAGCAAATATGAATAAAGTATATAATCCTTACGAATTAGAGCCTTTTGAACCTACTCATCCCGGCGAACTTTTGGGGGATGAATTAGAGGCGCGCGGTCTTACGCAACGAAAGTTTGCCGATACTTTAGGCATCTCCTATTCTGTGCTTAATGAAACGATAAAAGGGAAACGCCCTATTACTCCTGAATTGGCTTTTAAAATAGAAGCAGCCACGGGAACCAAGGCTTATATTTGGGTAGAACTACAAACCCAATATAACTATTGGACAGCCAAGAAAAGTAAAAAGCTATCTGTTCTCTTAGACCAAATACGCAAATCTGTTGCAGTGCTTTAGATATACAAAAGTGCGAACTTTTTGCTCGCATTTTTTGTATAAAAGAATGTTCTCGCGCTCTGCGACTATAAGCAATTTGTCATTAAAACAATTTTACCCACACGATTCGTTACAGAGTCAGATTAATGAAAAAGATTAATGAAAAAGATTAATGGTCGATTAATGAAACATTAATGTTCAAAATCCCAAGCGCGAAGCGCGCCTTAATGTTCATACAACAATCCCCACGAGCTATCAAGCCCGTGGGGATTATATTTTGTATGATGTGCTATGTACTACAAATTAGAAGATAGCCTTCTGTGAAGTAGTGTTACCACCCTTTATTACACGGATGATGAATACGCCCTTGCCAAATGTAGGCAATGAAGCTTCACCGTTAACGGTTGCGCTGCTTACCAAACGGCCTTGAGCGTCGTAAACTTGGGCTACAGCACCGTTAGCCTTTACGGTGAATGCACCATCGGCAGCAGTGATGTCTGCTACGTCAGCAGCGTCAGCCTTTACATCGTTGATACCTGCAGTGAGGTCAGCCTTATCGTTTGAAGTAACCGTCTCACCAAGAGCTGCTTGACAACCCGTCAAGATCTTACCTGATCTGAGGTCAATCAAGAGGGCAGCATACTTCAAGTTTTCATTGTTGACTGCAGGCACCTCTGAAGTGTACTGCAAAGCATTACCATAGTTATCCGTACCTGCAGTACGTGTGGGGTTCTTCAACGTATAAGTGTGCGCAACCTCTTGACCCTTAACGATTGCGGGCAAAACCAACTTGTTGTAGGCAGCTTCAGAAGTAGCGAAAGTAGGATCGTCGATGCTGCAACCTACGTGGTTCATCGTGAAGTCTGACCAGTAGCTGATATTGTTGCCGTCTTCAATGGTTGTAAATTTGCCCGTAGCGAGAGGCTTCACGTCAGAAGGCAACTCGTTGAACCATGTAACGTACTGTGGGTAACCTTTCTTGGTTCCCTCGTTGTAGTAGTATGAGAAGTAGTTGAGCTGCGATACATTCTCAACATTGTCTTCCGTCACTGCGTAAGCTATACCATATTCACCCTCAGCGGCATCGATGGTAAAGTTGAGCTTCGTATTCATTTTGATACCCTGAAGTGTCTTCTTCGGGGTGAAGGTCATGCTGGCTTCGCAAGGCTTTTCAGCCATTTCCTTTACAGCATCTACAATACCAGTGTAAGCGTGGGTCATCTCCTCACGATTAACGAAAGCTGAGGGGAATGAGCTTGCATACTGATAAGCCACTTTTTCGTAAGAACTTGATACCAAAGGATCGTAGCCATAAGAATTGGCATCATAGTCAGCGTGTACAGCAACAGCTACGGCCTTGCCATTTACAGCTTCTACGGCCTTAGGCAGACCTACGATACCGAAGGGACACCAACCGCAAGTAGTGCTGGTAAACTCTTCGATAACGGGCGTACGCTTGTAAGCTTCGCTCAATGCTACAGTGTTAACGTAAGGATATTCGTTGTCGCGACCTGTAGTGTATTCATCGTCCTTACCATTTGCCTTGGTAATAGTGAGCTTACCATTGGTGTAACGACCTGCAGCTTCATTGATAGGAGCGTCGAAGTGGAAAGTTGAAGCACAATAGTACTTCACAGGTTCGCGGAACTTAACTGTACCTGAAGTGGTCTTGCCATCGTTCTCGTAAGTGTAGTCTATTGAGTAGATAGAGTCTGTACCGAAGTTGATGAACTGACCGAGTATTGACTGCGTAGAACCCACAGCACCACGTGCTTGGTCAGCAGCGGCAGCGCAAACGTCCTCTGTACGGAGGCCCGCATCACCTTCTGTTTCACACCAAAGGGCATTGGCAGCTCCTTGACTTGAAAGACTTTCTAAGAAGCCTTCTGCTTGAGCGCTATGACCCCAGATGTAACCACCTGAACCAACTTGGGTCTTGTCTTGATAACATACAACGTTGTAGTAGTCTTTGTATTTGCTATTATCGCTTGAGGCAGCCTTGACATTGGCATAGAAACCTACGACAATGCCTTGCTTCAAGCCTTCAGCAGGAATTACATAGTCACAGTCTACACTGTTGACGGTATTGCCCTTAATAGTAATATCTTGACTCCAAAGTGCTTTACCCACAGTGCCATTTACTTGGTCGATGGTAGAAGCATCGTAAACGAATACTTTGGCATTTGAGTAGACTCCCAACCAGGGGAAGAACTTAATCTTGCCCAACTTGTTGCCAGCGAAACGATTGAGCACGTCGCGGCCGAACACTTGTGCATAACCTACGGCAAATTTTGCTTGCTGAAGGCTAGAAAGTGAAAAAGTAGGAATAGCAGCTAAATTGTTTAACTCATCACCAGACACTTCGTAGCTAAGGTTCTTAGGATTACGTGTTACGCCAGTGGTGGCCATAGGCTTAATGCCTTTAGCATTAATCATGGCGTGTTGGCCTACTTGAGGATTGAAGGTAAGACCCGTCTTGAGCATTGGCATGCTCTTGGTTATCTTACTGCTCATAAGGTTTTGCGCACCAGCGGGTGCTGCCAAAGCAGCAGCTGTTGCCAAAGCAAGTAAAATGTGTTTCATTTGCTTAAATATTTAGTGTTTCTTGTTTCTTTCTTGAGTTGACGAGTTAACGAGTTGACGAGCAAGTTTGTTTTTTGGGTAACTTACCTGTTAACTTGTCAACTTGTTAACTTGTCAACTTGTTAACTCGTCAACTAAAAATATTATTTTACAATTGCCTTACCTGTAGCTACTTGTTGGCCACCTTGGCTGATAGCGTAGAGGTAAACGCCTTGTTGCAAGCCGTTGAGGCTGAGTTGGCCTTGTTGGCTGTTCGTATTAAGGCTCTTGGCTAACTTGCCGTCAATACTATATACGTTGATAGTACGTGCAGCGGCTGCGCTGAAGCTATAGCTGAGTGTGTTATTCTGAACTGAGACGCTCTGACCTTCAGCCTTTACGTCGTTGATACCACTGTCTTCGGTGTAGATGTACTTGAGCTGAACAGTAGCCAATTTATCGTAACCTTCCCAAAAGACAACAGAAGCCGTGTAAGTGCCATATTGGCCAGGAGCTACTTCTGTGTGAAGCTCCATCGTTTTACTTTCACCTGGCGCTAAGACAATACCGTTCTTTTCGGCCTTGTTGGTTACAACGGTGCAAAAGTTGTCAAAGCCACACCAACTAAATATACCAGGGTTGCTAGTACTTAATGTTGCATCGATAGTAATCGTTTGGTCGCTAATGTTGGTAATGGTAGGGTCTACGCGTGAACCTAATGATACCTTTTTACCCATCTGTATAGCATTAGTATAGGTAATAACGCCCACTGTTGAGCAGTCTACTACCTCACCACCGTTCGTAATTTGCAACTTCTGTGCAGAGAGTTGCATCACGCAAGCCAAAGCAAGCGTAAGGAGTGTAAAGATTTTTTTCATATCGTTGTTTTGTTTGTTTCTGTCATAAAAAGGATTGCGCAAATTGAACATTCAATTTGCACATTTGCACATTCTCACATTTGCACATTAGTCAAGCATTTGCACATTGACCAACTACCGCATGGTCAACGACCTGCATCACACCGTCTGTAGCGTTGTAGAAGAATACAACGACAGAAAGTTTAGTGGGTTGCCAAGGCGTTTGATTTTTCCACGAACTGAGGTCGGGCAAGGTGTAAGTGTACTCCTTTTCTACCTCTTGCTCTGCATCGAGCGTGAACGCATCACCATCCATGCCATTGAGCGTAGCGCGGAACACATGGTTATGTTCGTAAGTGTCAGTATACCAAGGGGCAGTAGGCAATACTTGCCATGCCGTTACGCCACTCTCAGTGAGCCATACTTGCAAGTTACCCTTTACGGCCTCGTTGGCTCTCACCTTTACATTGAGGTTGATTTGCTTTGCCTCAGCATCGTAGGTTACACCGTCGCCCTCAAAGCTGAGGTTCACCTTGGGCTGCACCTGCATACGACTGGCTACGGCAGCGGGCCATGTGCTATATGCTTGTACGGCACCACGGTCAATGCTGCCCATGGGGTAAGAGTTGCTGCCCATATAGCGCGTATTGTAGTCACGGCTCTCAGAAGTAGCAAGACCAGCCTCGTCCGTTTCGACCGATGATGACAGTGGGCCACCATGCAAGGCTACTACCACTACGCGGTCAGCGCCAAAGGTTTCTTGCAACTGGTGCGCCGTTTCAGCAGCACGCGGACAGTTCGAGCAGTCCTGACCAGTAAAGTCCTCCAGCAGCACGTTCTTTTTGGCCACAGTCGTTATGGGGTCGTCCCAACGTTCGCCTTCGGCATGTTCGTCACAAGCCGTGAAGCTCAATGCGCTGAGGCCCAATAATAGAATGATGTTATGAAGTTTCATAAAAGATTTTGCGTTTTTGATTCAAGGATTTTAAGCAACGTAATAGGCTGAAAGCCTAACATTTATATAGCCTAGGGTTTTAACCCTAGGTTATGTATATCCCTTGAATGCTGTGCTGAAAGTACAGCACATCGATATACCATATTCTCGCACGTGCTGTACTTTCAGCACAGCTCGTAATAGCACTGGGATACCTAGGGTTAAAACCCTAGGCTATTTAAATGATAGGCTTTCAGCCTACCTTTTCCCCTTAGAAGTTAAACGAATACGATGCGGTCAAGCCCTTTGAGGCGGGCACGAAGCGACATACACCACCCGAACAGTTATAACCAGCGCGCGTCTTGCCATAGCTTACTTGCAGACGGTGCGCACGATGGGTAAAGGTGACGCTACCCGTAATGTAATGTACCTTATTCGTCTTGCCGCCCGTAATGGCAGAGCCATCGGCATTGTGCATAGGCACGTGGGCATTGAACTGATCGCTCACCGTAAACATAAAGTTGGGCAATACAGAGAGTTCGAGCAAGCCAAACCACCAGTCCTTTTGGTCCTGACGGGTGTGGAGATATTGTGCCTCGCCACGGAGCGTTACCTTGGGCGAGAACTGATACTTACCTTCGGCTACAAAGATGTGACTCTTTATAGCATCGTCGCCATGACCCTCTACCACGCGTTGGTTGTACTGCTGGTAGCTATACATAAAGTTGAGTTTGAACTGGCGGGTCAACTTCTTCTCCAATTGCACATTAACATCTTGATAGTACGTCTCATTGCCCATTTTAAAGAAGTGTGACGTAAAGCCGTCTGTACCCATAAGTTCGCCTTCAGGTTGGTGTTGGTCAATAGCGCGAATGTGTGAGAAATTCACCTTCACATTCGTACCATACTTGCCTCCTAAGGCCGTGCGACGCTTGAAGTTGTAGCCCAACTCGGCTTGAAAGGCCCATTCACCAGGTGTCATCTGAGTGGCATAGGGATAGAGGGCAGCCAAGGTGTAGGTGTGCTGCATAGAGAAGGCGGGCAGGTGGTTGATATAGCAAGCGGAGGTGGACTTGAGGTCGCGACGTGAACGGAAGGCCATGTCTTCACTGCGCTTGGCTTGCAACAATACGCTCATGCCGCGCTTAGAGTACGAACCTGAGAGCAAAAGGGTCTTGCCACGCTTATAGATATAGGAGTTGAGTGCAGAAGGGTCTTGGCTCTTCCATGCGTATTCGGCTAAGAAGTTATAGTCGCCCTTTTGCAAGTTAGCGCGCACATCGAAAGCTGCCACGTCTTTGGGCAAACGAAGGCGTTGTGTGGTGGTCTCGAACTCGTTGGTATCGGGATTGAAACCACTGCCAACGGTCTTGACGATGTCACCCTCTTTCTTGCTATAATGGTTGCTTACGGCTGAGAGGCCGAGGGTGAGGCGTGTGCCCAACTCGTCCATGCGCTTCGACCATTGGTCGACGTTGAGTTCGAGGTCGCCACCCCACGTCCAAGGTGAACAGTCGTCCAAACTGCGGTGCTTCCAATAGTAGCGTTGCTGACCGCCTAAGAGTTTGAGGCTGACGCCCTTAATAGGCTTCAAGGCCAAGCGGGCGCCGCGCAAGGAATTATCAATGCCTAACGAACGCTCTTCGTAGGTGCGGAAGATAAGTCCCGAGCCGAATTGGTCGTAGTAGTCGCCCAAGGTGAGTTCGGCCCACTTGTAGTTGCCCTTTACGTAAAAATAGGGCAAGCCCCAACCCTTAAATTCATTGTCGAAGCCAGGCAGGGGGTGGTCAAGATATTCAAGACGCACACCTGCTTGCACATACTTATTTAAGAGGTGGAGTTCGGCATAAGTGTTGGTCATAAACTTGTCGTCGTAACGACCTGTACCAATTTTATCGTCTTCGCTAACGGCTGTGAGTACATCACTTTGTATGCTACCATGTAGTGTAACGCGCTTAGCATCGTCTGCGCCCTCTGTACTTTGTGCATGTAAGGGGAGTGCAGCCGATGCTAAGGTTAAAGCCGTTAATGCGGCAATGTGTTTCATATTTTTTATTTAGAGAGGGAAGAGGAATGTTTTGAGTTTGGAGGTTATGAGTCTTAAAGGAACCTTTTCGTTAAGCCAAATGAGCAAAAGAAAGCTTGCTTTCATTTTGCCATGGCGAGAAAAGGTGCGCAAAAGCGAATATCTAAATATAAACTAACTTTGAAGACCTACATAACCTAAGAACTTGAAACGAACCGTCCCTATTACTTCTTTGCAGCTTCAATGAGTTCTTTTACCTTTTCGATAAGGTGTTGTTCACCGCCTTCGGTATAACCACTACGGCTTTCGGCTATCTTGCCATTGCCGTCGATGACGAATACGTGGGGAATCATGTTGACACCCATTGCACGACGGAAGTCTGAGTTGGGGTCGAGCAATACTTGGTATTCCCAACCTGCGGCGTCAACCATAGGCTTTACCTTCTGCGCGTTTTGTGCCTCGTCAATGCTCACAGCAATTACGCGCACACCCGTCTCGTCTTGCCAATCGGGATATACTTCGTTAATGGCTTTGAGTTCGCGGTTGCAGGGCTTGCACCAAGTGGCGAAGAAACTAATGATAAAGGGCTTACCATCATTGCTGAGGGTTGCTGTATCGATTACTTTACCGTTAATATCCTTCAACTTAACTGACGGCAACTGCGCGTAGGCGGTGTTGGCTACCATGCATAAAAGCAAGAGCACGGCAGCAAATAAGTTTTTTACTTTCATTTTGGTTGATTTTTATCGTATCGTATGGCAAGACGTTGATTATAAACGCTTTTTGCCTACAATTTTGCTGCAAATGTACGCTTTTATCGTGTATCAACAAATTTTATGCAGTTAAATATGCAATAAGGACTGATTTTTATAACATTTAAGGCGATAAGCTACAATTTGGAAACTTAACAT
>ULTT01029393.1_pt1 | contig 19608 bp, 13 predicted proteins | sample 1957831 | NCBI WGS metagenome assembly ULTT01 (sample SAMEA4835740, study PRJEB28245) | human gut metagenome | biome: gut microbiome; material: fecal sample | place: Denmark | collected 2008 | reverse complement strand
ATATATTAATTGTGTATACAGATATAATTATATATAATAAATGATAACACATTGGCAGAGCATATTGAAAGGTAAAAGAATGAGTAAAAGAAATATAACATTTATAATTATGATAATTACACTTATGACATTGCCGTTATCAGCATGTGGAAAGAATAAGAATAACATTTCAACTGATAACAGCCAGAAGCTGCAAAGTGAAAGCGGTCAGGAATATGATGATGGCAGAGATGCACATATGATTCCGGCTGGTGAATCACAGACAACTGGTGAATCACAGAAGACCGGCGAAAAGAAGAATGTACAGGAAAATGCTTCTGATGCGCAGTATAATAACATTAATTCTGAGCTGCCGCCAGTAAGTATCGTACCCGAAAGTACTGCTGCCGCCAGTAGCGATGCGGCTGATAAGGATACTTCAGGAACTGACAATACTTCCGGAACAGACAGTACCAGTTCAGAAAACGATAAAACGGAAAACACAAAGACAGATCCGATAGAGCTGCCATTTGTTCCGGCTTACTAAATATTATATTAAGAGGCAGAAGGCATGAGATATAAAATTAGTGATCTGGCAAAATTATTAGATGTGTCTACTAATACTGTCAGACGATATGAGGATATGGGGTATATATCGGCTGTGCGTGATGAAAACAGTGGATACAGGTATTATGATGATGATGGGATATTCGGCGTACTTAATGCTAAAATGCATGTGAAGTATGGATTTTCACATGAACAGATAGCAAAGATGCAGCATTTTTCATTAGAACAGTCTATTGAGGCATACAAGAAACGTATGGATGAGATGGACAGGCAGATTGCGTATATGACATATTTAAGGCACCGGCTGAAAGATGATTATGTGCTGATGAATAAGGCTGCAGTCAATTCGGACATATATGAAAAGAACAGCCTTGACTTAAGATACGTTCTGTACAAATATGGTGAAAAACTGCTTCAGGAGCCGGAACGGTTATTGCAGGTGAAAGAATTTCTGTATAATTCTCCTGAATTACAACACATATATATGATTCCAAAGGAAGAGATTGAAGAGGGCAGATTTACTATATGCTGTGGAATTGCTGTAAAAGAGGGGCATGTTGAGAAATACAGTCTCAAGACCAATGACTATGCCAGGCATTATACAGCCAAGCCATCTGTTATGGGAATCTCAAGAATTCCGGCAAAATTAAGCATAATGAGTGAGAAGTCTGATGATGAAGTTCGTCAGATTATGATTGGAAAGCATATTACATATATGAAAGAACATAATCTTAAAGTAGCAGGAGACGTGACAGGAATTGTTATAAGCAAGGCATATGAAGATGAAGAAGAGATGTTATATGTGCTGATGTGTGTACCTGTAACTGGAAAGTAATATTATTTTAAAATGTATTTCGTACATAAGGGTATTGTTTTTGTACAGAAGTCTGTTGTATAATATCAAAAGCCTGCGATGTTAACGCAGGCACACTATATTAATTATGAGGTGTATTAAAGATGAGCATGTTCTACAGAAGTACTAGAGACGACAATGTTAAGGTTACTGCATCGCAGGCTATATTAAAGGGGCTGGCAGCAGACGGAGGACTTTTTGTACCAGAGAGTATTCCATCATTAGATAAAAGCTTAGAAGAGTTGTCTAAGATGAATTATAAGGAAGTTGCTTATGAAGTTATGAAGCTTATGCTTGATGATTTTACAGAGGAAGAACTTAAGAGCTGTATAGACAGAGCTTATGATTCTAAGTTCGATACAGAGGAGATGACTCCACTTGTTAAAGTTGAGAATGAATATTTCCTTGAACTTTTCCATGGAGCTACAATAGCTTTCAAGGATATGGCACTTTCTATACTTCCACATCTTCTTACAACTTCTGCAAAGAAGAACAATGTTAAGAATGAAATTGTCATTCTTACAGCTACATCAGGAGATACAGGAAAGGCAGCTTTAGCTGGATTTGCTAATGTTCCTGGGACTAAGATTATCGTCTTCTATCCTAAGAATGGTGTAAGCCCAATTCAGGAGAAGCAGATGGTAACCCAGAAGGGTGATAATACATATGTAATCGGAATCAAGGGTAACTTTGATGATGCACAGACAGGTGTTAAGAACATTTTCTCTGATAAGGAATTGGAGAAGGTTATGAATGATGCCGGATTCCAGTTCTCATCAGCTAATTCAATCAATATCGGAAGACTTGTTCCACAGATTGTTTATTATGTATATGCGTATGCCAAGTTATTAGCTAATGGAGAGATTAAGGATGGCGAGAAGATAAATGTAGTTGTTCCTACAGGTAACTTTGGTAATATTTTAGCTGCATTTTATGCTAAGAATATGGGACTTCCTATTAATAAGTTTATATGTGCATCTAATGAGAATAAGGTATTATATGATTTCTTCACAACAGGTGAGTATGACAGAAATAGAGAATTCGTTCTTACAACTTCACCATCTATGGATATCCTTATCTCTAGTAATCTTGAGAGACTTATATACAGAATTGCCGGTAATAATGCAGCTAAGAATGCAGAACTTATGGCATCATTAAAGTCAGAAGGAAAGTACAAGATTACAGATGATATGAAAGCACAGTTAGCTGACTTCTATGGCAATTATGCTACCGAGGCAGAGGACGCAGCTACAATCAGGAAGATATATGAAGATTGCGGATATGTAATTGATACACATACATCAGTTGCTGCAACTGTATATGATAAGTACAGAAAAGAAACAGGCGATACAACTAAGACAGTTATTGCTTCAACAGCAAGCCCATATAAGTTTACAAGAAGCGTTATGAATGCTATTGATTCCAAATATGATTCAATGGGAGACTTCGAACTTGTAGATGAGCTTAGCAAGATAAGCAATGTCAAAGTTCCTAACGCAATTGAAGAAATCAGAACAGCACCAGTTCTTCATGATATTGTATGCGATTCTGATAAGATGTGTGATGAAGTTAAGAAGATTCTTGGAATCTAATGAAAATATAAAAATCTCCGGACTGTGTAATAATGGTCCGGAGATTTTTTGTTTATCTGTCAACAATTACTCCCTGACAGCCAAGTTCAAGCCATCTTTGATAAAATACAGAAAAATTATAGGTTGTTATATTTTCGTTAAGAGGATCCGCCATATATACTTCATTTTTGGCAGAATCAAATCCAATCATAACAAGGCAGTGTTCCATACCGGGCCAGATAACAAGCTGACCATCCTTAGCAATCCATACAGAAGAACCATAATCAGTGGACTCCATATTCATAGTTGCCCAGACAATAACAGGCTGCCCGTTCTCAACATACTGGCAGAACTGATCAATTGAGGCACCTGATATATTAACGGCATGGGCGCCATACAGATTGGCACAATCAGTGATTACAGGAGCAAAACATCCATAAGAAGCTTTATCAAAAGGTGTTCCTACAAATGTGGTGTTGGGATTAGCATCAGGATAGTCTCCTTTTTCTAGATAATTAGCTGCAATATCAGTTTTATCAGCATCATATCCAAGATAGTTAAGAACCATAGTGAGTGAAGTGACTTCACAGCCGGTAGGTAGCTCCGGTAACTGATTCAGACACGGAAAATTATCTATATATGCTTTTCTTCCGGATGCCAGTAGTTCTTTTAGTTCATTTTCAGAGTGAATTGTATTGTGAAAATCTTTATAAGAATCCTCTGAATTATTATTTTTATTATCTTCCTGTGAATTGTCAGAATTATTAACTTCCCCACGCGATAAATCATCCGATGAAATAGTCCCAACTTGTGTTATGTTAATACTTACATTATCAGGAGAAGAATTTTTCATATCAATAAGGAATGATAATATTGTAACAGATGCAGCGATAAGAGAAAGTATAAGCAGAATCTTTAAAAAAGTTTTTTTTGAACTGTGCTTTTTCATTGTAACTCCTTGGTAAATATCTCTATATATAATAATGATATTTATAGCTGAATTATATAGTATGTTAAGATTCTGTTCAATAAATTTATAAATTATTTATAGAAAAAAGAAATATTGTTGTTGACATCATGTTAGGGTAGTGATATCTTAAATGTATCGATATTAGCACTCCAACTTAATGAGTGCTAACAAGATGAAAGGAGAGGATGCCATGGAGACGGATGGACGACTGGATGACCGTAAGGTTAAGATACTTAAAGCTGTTATTCAGAATTATCTTGATACCGGAGAACCGGTTGGCTCAAGAACGATTTCCAAGCTGACTGACTTACAGCTAAGTTCAGCAACTATAAGGAATGAGATGGCAGACTTAGAAGAGCTTGGCTACATTGTACAGCCACATACCTCTGCTGGAAGAATTCCAACTGATAAGGGTTACAGATTATATGTTGACGATTTAATGGCCCAGAAAGAGGAAGAGATATCCTTAAGAGAACAGCAGGTTGGTGATAAAGAGAAAGAACTTGATTCTATGAAGGATGCCTTATCAGAGAAGGTAGACAGAGTAGAGGAGCTTCTTCAGAATGTAGCAAAGGTTCTGGCGAATAATACTAATTATGCCACGATGATAACAACTCCTAAGGTAACTGGTAATAAGTTAAGATTTGTTCAGCTTTCACAGCTTGAACCGAATAAGCTTCTTGCTGTTATTGTTATGGAAGGTAATCTTATAAGGAACAAGGTTATAACTATCAGCGAGGATATTTCACCAGAGAATCTTCTGAAGCTTAATCTTCTTCTTAATACAACACTCACAGGTCTTACATTGCAGGAGATGCATCTGGGACTTATATCCAAGATGGAGAGCCAGGCAGGTGAGCATATGGGTATTGTTAAAGAAGTGTTAGACGCGATTGTTGAGACTATAAGTAAGGCTGACGACCTGAAGATATACACAAGCGGCGCAACTAACATATTCAAGTATCCGGAGCTTAGTGATTCCGGGAAAGCAAGTGAGCTTATATATGCCTTGGAGGAAAAACAGGGCTTGTCTGGACTTGTTAATGACAAGGATGATTCAGATAAGACTGAAGATGATAACCACGGCATTCAGGTATATATAGGAAATGAAACACCGGTTGAGTCCATGAAGGACTGTAGTGTGGTAACAGCCACATATGAATTGCAGGATGGAATGAAGGGAACAATTGGTATTATTGGACCGAAGCGTATGGATTATGAAAAGGTTGTTGATACCTTAAAAGAGATGCAGACGCATTTGGATGATGTATTTAAGAAAACTTAGGAAAGGTTGGTATTGAAGTGTCAAAGGATGTAAAGAAAAAGAAATCAGAAGAGACAGTTCAGGATGAAGTAAAGAATCAGGAGACTGATGCTAAGAAAAAAGAAGCCTGCGACTGCGAATCAGAATGTAAGGCTGATGAAAGTCAGAATACATGTGAAGCTGATGAATCAGACAAGGCCGAGGCACAGGATGAGAGCACTGAGAGCTCTAAGAAGAAAGATCCTAAGGATGCAGTTATAGAAGAACTTCAGGATAGAGTAAAGAGGCAGATGGCTGAGTTTGATAATTTCAGAAAGAGAACAGAGAAAGAGAAATCTACTATGTTCGAGATGGGAGCCTCAGATATCATTAAGAAGCTTTTACCTATTGTTGATAACTTCGACAGAGGATTTAAGAGTGTGACAGATGAGGAACTTGAAACTCCATTCGCAAAGGGAATGGATATGGTTCACAAGCAGCTTTTAAAGATGCTTGAGGATGCAGATGTTAAGCCTATTGAAGCTTTAGGCGGTGAGTTCAATCCGGATTTTCACAATGCAGTAATGCATGTTGAGGATGATTCAGTTGGAGAGAACATCGTAGTTGAAGAGTTTGAGAAGGGCTACACATACAGAGACCAGGTTATAAGACACAGCATGGTCAAGGTTGCTAACTAGCGATAAGCCAGAAAGCATATGTAACACAAGGTATTAATCAATTTAATTATAGAAAGGACATTTTATTATGGGAAAGATTATTGGTATTGATTTAGGTACAACTAATTCTTGCGTAGCTGTAATGGAAGGTGGTAAGCCAGTTGTTATCGCTAACGCAGAAGGTTTAAGAACTACTCCTTCAGTAGTTGCATTTTCAAAGACAGGAGAGAGACTTGTAGGTGATCCTGCAAAGCGTCAGGCAGTTACTAATGCTGATAAGACAATCTCTTCTATCAAGAGACATATGGGTACAGATTACAAGGTTGAGATTGATGGAAAGAAATATACTCCACAGGAAATCTCAGCTATGATTTTACAGAAGTTAAAGTCAGATGCAGAGAATTATCTTGGTGAGAAGGTTACAGAGGCAGTTATAACAGTTCCTGCTTACTTCAACGATGCACAGCGTCAGGCTACTAAGGATGCTGGTAAGATTGCAGGTCTTGATGTAAAGCGTATTATCAACGAGCCTACAGCAGCAGCTTTAGCTTATGGTCTTGATAATGAGCATGAGCAGAAGATTATGGTTTACGATTTAGGTGGTGGTACATTCGATGTGTCTATTATCGAAATCGGTGATGGTGTAATTGAAGTTCTTGCTACAGCTGGTAATAACAAGCTTGGTGGTGATGATTTCGATAATGCTGTTACACAGTATATGTTAAATGATTTCAAGGCTAAGGAAGGCGTTGACCTTTCTAAGGATACAATGGCTCTTCAGAGACTTAAGGAAGCAGCTGAGAAGGCTAAGAAGGAACTTTCAAGCACAACTCAGACAGAAATCAATCTTCCTTACATCACAGCTACAGCTGAAGGACCAAAGCACTTTGAGATGACTCTTACAAGAGCTAAATTCGATGAATTAACACATGACCTTGTAGAAAAGACTGCAGAGCCAGTTAAGAATGCACTTTCAGATGCAGGTCTTACAGCTTCAGAGCTTTCAAAGGTATTATTAGTTGGTGGTTCTACAAGAATCCCTGCTGTACAGGATAAGGTTAAGTCATTAACAGGACATGAGCCAAGCAAGACTCTTAACCCAGATGAGTGTGTAGCTATCGGTGCTTCTATCCAGGGTGGTAAGTTAGCTGGTGATGCAGGTGCTGGTGATATCCTTCTTCTTGATGTAACACCACTTTCACTTTCAATCGAGACAATGGGTGGTATTGCTACAAGACTTATTGAGAGAAATACAACTATTCCTACAAAGAAGAGCCAGATTTTCTCTACAGCTGCTGATAACCAGACAGCCGTTGATATCAACGTTGTACAGGGTGAAAGACAGTTTGCCAGAGATAACAAGTCACTTGGACAGTTCAGACTTGATGGTATCCCTCCAGCAAGAAGAGGTGTTCCACAGATTGAAGTTACATTTGATATCGATGCCAATGGTATTGTAAATGTATCTGCTAAGGACCTTGGAACAGGTAAGGAACAGCACATCACAATTACTGCTGGTTCTAACATGTCTGATGAAGATATCGATAAGGCAGTTAAGGAAGCTGCTGAGTTCGAGGCTCAGGATAAGAAGCGTAAGGATGCTATTGATGCACGTAACGAAGCTGATTCAATGGTATTCCAGACACAGAAGGCTATGGATGAGGCAGGCGACAAGCTTGATGCTTCTGACAAGGCTGCAGTTGAGACTGACCTTAACGCATTAAAGGCACTTGTTGATGGTTCTGACCCAGAAAACATGACAGATGCACAGGTTGATGAAATCAAGGCTGCCAAGGAAAAACTTATGGAAAGTGCTCAGAAGCTTTTCGCTAAGTTATATGAGTCACAGCAGGCTGCTGGTGGTGCAGGCCCAGACATGGGAGCAGGTGCAGGTCCTGATATGGGTGCTGGTGCTTCTAATGGTTCAGCTCCATACGGTGATGATGTAGTTGACGGAGATTACAAAGAGGTTTAATTGTCAGCAATAACTGACTGGAATAAGGACTGCATGGGGTGTAAACTCCGTGCAGTTTCTGTTGATTAAATAAGAAAGAGGAAGCAATCATGGCAGATAAGAGAGATTATTATGAAGTCCTTGGCGTGCCTAAGGATGCCGATGACGCTGCTATTAAGAAAGCATACAGACAACTTGCAAAGAAATATCATCCTGATATGAATCCAGGGGATAAAGAAGCTGAAATAAAATTCAAAGAGGCTTCTGAAGCTTATGCGGTGTTAAGCGATGCTGAAAAGAGAAGACAGTATGACCAGTTTGGCCATGCCGCATTTGAAGGCGGAGCAGGTGGAGCTGGAGCAGGTGGCTTCGATTTCGATTTTGGTGACATGGGAGATATTTTCGGAGATCTCTTTGGCGGTATGTTCGGAGGCGGCGGAAGCAGACGAAACAGCAATGGACCAAGAAGAGGTGCTGATGTAAGAGTTAATGTAAGAATTACATTTGACGAGTCAGTAAGGGGAACAACCAAGAAGATAGATGTTACATTAAAGGATGAGTGCTCAAGCTGTCACGGTACAGGAGCTAAGCCTGGTACATCACCAGAGACCTGTAGCAAATGTGGTGGCCGTGGACAGGTAACTTTCACACAGCAGTCATTCCTTGGAATGGTAAGAAGCCAGCAGCCATGTCCTGACTGTCATGGAACTGGTAAGATAATTAAGGAGAAGTGTCCGGATTGTTACGGAACAGGCTATATAAGCAGCAAGAAGACTATCGAAGTCAATATCCCGGCAGGTATCGATAATGGCCAGTGTGTACGTATACAGGGCAAAGGTGAGCCGGGAGTTAATGGCGGACCAAGAGGTGACCTCTTAGTTGCTGTTATTATCTCAGCAAGCACAGAATTTGAAAGAGACGGATACAATATATTCTCTAATGTTGTAATAAGCTATCCAACAGCGGTACTTGGCGGTGAAATCAAGGTTAAGACTGTTGATGGAGAAGTATTGTACGAAGTTAAGCCGGGAACAGCATCAGGTACAAGAGTAAGACTTAAAGGCAAAGGTATGCCAAGTGTAAGAAATGCAGCACAGAGAGGCGATCATTATATCACTTTAATAGTTGATATTCCTACAAAGCTTAATCAGGAGCAGAAGGACGCACTTATGGCATATGAAAAGGCGCTTACAGGCAATGAAAGACACGGTAAGAAGAAAGGTCTTTTCGGCAAATAAATACTATAGCTTACATATGTAATGTAAGTTTACACTCACCCCACAATGTGGTAAAATCCTACATTGTGGGGTATTATATTTATATGTATAATTCCTTATTGTAAAGATTGGAGATTAAAGCAGTAATATGAATTTAGAGACAAGATATAACGAACTTAATAAAGATTACGGTGCATATGAGCTTGTGAACATTGAAAAGCTTAATGACCTTAATTCCGTAGGACTTTTATTAAAGCATAAGAAATCAGGTGCGAGAGTTGCAATTATTTCTAATGATGATGATAACAAGGTATTTTCTATAGGTTTTAAGACACCACCGGATAATGACACGGGAATGCAGCATATAATTGAACATTCTACCTTGTGTGGTTCAAGAAAATATCCGGTTAAAGACCCATTTGTAGAACTATGCAAGGGTTCTCTTAACACATTTCTTAATGCAATGACTTATCCGGATAAGACAGTATATCCTGTTGCAAGCTGCAATATGGCAGATTTCAAGAATATTATGGATGTCTATATGGATGCGGTATTCTATCCTGCAATGTATGAGCATGAGGAGATATTCAAGCAGGAAGGCTGGCATTATGAGCTTGAAGATGTAGATGGAGAGCTTGCTTATAACGGAGTTGTATTTAATGAGATGAAGGGTGTGTATTCTTCAGCAGATGATGTGCTTTCAAGATATACATTTGTATCACTCTTCCCTGATTCTGAATACAAGAATGAATCCGGTGGTGACCCTGAGGCTATACCACAGCTTAAGTATGAAGATTTCATTAAGTATCACAAGGAATATTATCATCCTGTGAACAGTTATATCTATCTGTACGGAGATATTGATGTTGATGAGAGGCTTGAATATCTTAATAACGAATACCTCTCAGCTTTTGATAAGAATGATGTCAATATAGATGCCGAGGTAACTTTCCAGAAAGCATTTGACGCACCTAAGTATGAGACAAGAGAGTATGCAATTACTGATGATGAGCCAGAGGAGGATAACACTTATCTTTCTTACAATGTTGTTATCGGAACATCAACAGACCCAGTAAGCTATCTTGCATTACAGATTCTTGATTATGCACTTATCATGGCACCGGGTGCTCCGCTTAAGCAGGCACTTATTGATGCCGGAATTGGAACAGATGTGTATAGTGTGTTAGAGACTTCTGTGTATCAGCCGGTGTATTCAATTATTACTAAGAATGCGAATGAAAGTGACAGAGACAGATTTGTGGGTGTTGTTGAAGACACGCTTTCTGATATTGTTAAGAACGGTCTTAGCAAGAGAATGGTTAAGGCAGGAATCAACTATTACGAATTCAAATACAGAGAAGCTGATTTTGGACCATATCCAAAGGGACTTATGTATTATCTCACAATGATGGACAGCTGGCTTTATGATGAGAACAAGCCATTCATTCATGTTGAGGCAGGAGAGACATTTGAAATAATCAAGAAGAATTCAGAGAACGGCTTCTTTGAGAAATTCATTGAAGACAATATTATTAATAATAATCATGAGGTAGTGTTAAGCCTTGTTCCAAAGCATGGACTTGCAGAGGAGAAGGAAGCAAAGGAAGCAGAGCAGCTTGCAAAGTATAAGGCAACACTTTCCAAGGAAGAACTGGAAGAGCTTGTTAAGCAGACAAAGGCATTAAAGGAATATCAGGATACACCTTCAAGCCAGAAGGATCTTGAGAAGATTCCACAGCTTGAGTTAAAGGATATCACAAGAGAGCCGGCTAAGTTATATATTGACCCTAAGAAGATTGGTGGTGTTGATGTAATCCACCACAATATGTTCACTAATGGAATTGCATATATAATGATGTGCTACGACTGTAAGAATGTGCCTGATGAACTGCTTCCATATATCGGACTTTTAAGCTCGGTTCTTGGACTTATGGATACTGAAAAGTACACATATACAGAGCTGACAAATGAAATCAATATTAACTGTGGTGGAATCTCAACTGATGCTGCCATATACACAGATAATAAGGATTTTGACAAATGTACTATCATGTATGAGGTTAAGGGTAAGGTTCTCTATGACAATATCCAGTTCGTCCTTGATATGATGAATGAAATTATATATAAGACAAAGTTCTCAGATTATAAGAGACTTAAAGAGATAATTGCGAAGCTTAAGTCAAGAATGGAAAGCACAATGACAAGTGCAGGACATTCAACAGCAATGCTTGCAGGTATGGCACAGTTCTCAAGAAATGCATATTATTCTAACGAGATGAGAGGATATGGGTTCTATGAGCTTATACAGAAGCTTGACTCACAGTTTGATGAGCTTAAGGAAGATATCTCAGATAAGTTAAGCAAACTTGTCGATTATATATTCCACAAAGAGAATATTATTGTCAGCTTTACTGCTGATGATAAAGGATATGATGCATTTGCACCTGCCTTCGGAAAGTATGCGGAAGAATTGAAAAAATCGGACATGCCAGCATGCGAAAGAAAGTACACACCTGCAAATGTCAAGACAGGATATACTTCAGCTTCACAGGTTCAGTATGTTGCAAGATGTGGCAATTTCAGGGATGGAGGATATGAATACACAGGAGCATTAAGAGTGCTTAAGGTTATATTCTCGTATGATTATCTCTGGATTAATGTAAGAGTTAAAGGCGGCGCATACGGTTGCATGAGCGGTTCTTACAGAAACGGTGACATGTATATGGTTTCTTACAGAGACCCTAACTTAAGAAAGACTAACGATATATATGAAAATGCAGCAGACTATCTTGAACATTTTGATGTAAGCGACAGGGATATGGTCAAGTTCATAATAGGAACAATCGGTGATATAGATACACCTATGAATCCGGCAGCAAAGGGAACAAGATCATTTGGTGCATACATCTGTAACACAGATTATGAATCACTCAAGAAAGAAAGAGGTCAGGTTCTTGACTGTAATGTAGAAAGAATAAGAGAGCTTGCTCCACTTGTAAGATGTGCAATGGATGAGAATTATTTCTGCGTTGTGGGAAGCAGCAAGGAAATCAATAAAGAGAGTGAGCTTTTTGATAAGATACAGCCACTTATCAAGGTGCAGGGATAATAGAAAGGAAGAATGTATGAATTTAGATGAGATGCTTGCAGCCAGTGGAATTACCGGGGGTGCTAAGGCAGAGAACACAAGAACTAAGACAGGCTTTGTAACATTTATAGGAAGACCTAATGTTGGTAAGTCAACACTTATGAATCAGATAATCGGACAGAAGATTGCGATTACTTCTAACAAGCCTCAGACTACAAGAAACAGAATACAGACTGTATACACTGATGAGCGAGGACAGATTGTTTTCGTTGATACTCCGGGTATCCACAAGGCTAAGAACAAGCTTGGTGAATACATGGTTGGTGCGGCAGAGAAGACAATCAGTGAGGTTGACCTTATATGCTGGCTTGTTGAGCCTACAACACATCTTGGAGCTGCCGAGGAGCATATCGTTGAGAAGCTTAAAGAGTGTAAGACTCCTATAGTTCTTGTTATCAATAAGACTGACACAATTAAGAAAGAGGAGATTCTACCGGTTATTGACTGCTACAGAAAGGAACTTGATTTCGTTGATATTGTTCCTGTGTGCGCAAGAAACGGCAATAATGTTGACGACCTGCTTGATGTTATATTCTCACATCTTGATTATGGTCCGATGTACTATGATGAAGATACAGTAACAGACCAGCCAATGAAGCAGATTGTTGCAGAGCTTATAAGAGAGAAGGCACTTCATGCATTAAATGACGAGATTCCACACGGAATCGCGGTTGTTATTGACAGCTTCAAGGAAAGAAGAAATGCAAGAGGTCCTATAACAGATATCGACGCTACTATCATATGCGAAAGAGATTCTCACAAAGGAATTATTATCGGCAAGGGCGGCGAAATGCTTAAGAAAATCGGAACTAATGCAAGATATGAGATTGAGAAGCAGCTTGACATGAAGGTTAATCTTAAGCTATGGGTAAAAGTTAAGAAGGAATGGCGCGACAGTGATATTCTTCTTAAGAACTTCGGATATGACAAGAAGAAGGACAAATAATATACATGACAGGAGGGTGCGATGGCGGAGGTTACTACTGTTACAGGCATGATACTTTCCGCCATGCCTGTCGGGGAATATGACAGAAGACTGGTTATACTGACTAAGGAGTATGGCAAGATAACTGTATTTGCGAAAGGTGCGAGAAAGCCTAACAGCGCATTGATTGGTGTTACGAGAAGCTTTATATTCGGAACATTTGAGGTGTACCGTGGACGCGAATCATATACGATGTATAAAGCATCGGCTAAGGAGTACTTTGAAAATGTGGTAAATGACCTTAATGCCGTGTGCTACGCCTGCTATTTTGCTGAGATTGCAGATTATTATGGCAGGGAGAATCTTGATGCAACAGAAATGATTAATCTGCTTTATATCACTCTAAAGGCATTGGGCAGAGGTGCTGTAAGCCATGAACTTATAAGATTCATATACGAGATAAGAATGATTGCAGTCAACGGTGAATGTCCGGATTTCTTCACGTGTCACGAATGCGGAAGAGAAGATAATCTGTATGTATATTCATATTCAAGAAACGGACTATGCTGTAAGAATTGTGCTGCAAATGTATATGATGGAATTACACTTTCGGGCTCAACGGTATATACACTCCAGTATATTGTTACAACACAGCTTAACAGGCTGTATTCATTCACCGTTACTAAAGAAGTCCAGGAAGAATTAAGGCTTGTGGTAAACAGGCTGGAAAGCATTGTATTCGATAAAGAATTTAAGTCGAAGGAAATGCTTAATCTGACCATATAAATATTACATAAACTGGCTATGTTATCATATGCCAGTTTTTTGTATATTAAGGGGTAAAGATTTTATGTAACATTCAGACGAAAGGAGAGACAATATGCCGGATAAAAATGTGTCTCATAATAACCAGAAGAAAATAGCAGCAATTAATGATTATTCTGGTTTTGGAAGATGTTCTATTGCAGTTGAGCTGCCTGTTATATCAGCAATGAAGATTCAGTGCTGTCCAATGCCTACATCGATATTTTCTAATCATACAGGTTTTGACAGCTTTTATTTTAAAGATTTCACAGAGAATATGCCGCCTTATATGGCAGAGTGGAAGAAGTTAAACCTTAAATTCGATGGAATTGTAACAGGGTTCTTAGGTTCACATAATCAGATTGCAATTGTTGAAGAATTTTTCAAGAATTTCAAGACGGAAGATAATATTGTTGTTATCGACCCGGTTATGGGTGATTACGGAAATCTGTATCCGACATATACTGATGAGACATGCCGGGAGATGAAGAAGCTTGTAAAATATGCAGATATTCTTACTCCAAACCTCACAGAAGCATGTATTATAACTGACGAGCCGTACAGACCGGATTATTCCAATGATGAGCTTAAGAAAATTGCAATGAAGCTTGTTGCAATGGGACCATCCAGGATTGTTATAACTGGAATCCAGAGAGGCCAGTATATTGGTAATTACTGCTATGAAAAGAACAGGGAAGATTATCTTATTAAGACTATGAAGGTCGGAACACAGCGTTCCGGAACAGGAGATATATTTGCATCTATAATAGCTGCAGATGCAGTAAATGGTGTGAATTTTCATGAGTCAGTAAGAAAAGCATCTACATTTATAAAAAAATGCATACTCAAGGCTATAGAGATGGATATTCCTCTGACAGACGGTGTGCCGTTTGAGGAACTGCTGACTACGTTGAAGTAAAAAGGAGAAGAATTACAATGGAGATATTATATAAGGTTCATAATAATTTATATGTTAATTTAACTAACAAATGTCCATATTCATGTACTTTCTGTTTAAGACAGACAATGGACAGAATCGGAGAGTCAGGCAGACTATGGCTTGAGAGAGAACCATCATATGATGAGGTTATTGCTGAGTTTGCCAGATTCAATATGGATGAGTACGAAGAAGTTGTATTTTGCGGATTCGGAGAACCGACAGAAAGATTCGATGTTCTTATCAAGGTTGCTGAGTATGTCAAGAAAACATTTGGCAAAAAGACAAGAATCAACACTAACGGAGTTGGAAATCTTGTTAATGGCAGAGATATTGTGCCAGATATGGAAGGTCTTATTGATACAATATCTATCAGTCTTAACAATCCACACAAAGATGAATACAATGCACTTGTAAGAAGTAAGTTCGGCGAAAAATCATTTGATGAAATGATAAGTTTCGCAAAGGAATGTACTAAGTATATCCCTAATGTTGTCCTTACAACAGTTGACACAACCATATCTCACGAGGAAGAGGCAGAGTGCCAGAAGCTATGTGATGAGATAGGGGCTGCTTACAGGATTCGTCCTTGGGAAGATTAATGGCAGCAGTTTTATAATGTGACGTGTACGTATATAAAAACAATTCTTTGTTAAATACATTAAAAATATTGACCTTGACATTGGTTCATACTATACAATTGCATTATGAATATTAAATAGTTTTTGAAATAAAAATTATTGATATTCATGCAAATATATAATATAGTGATGCCTTTTAATGGCAGAGGGAGGTCAATATGCGCAGAATAACTAAAAGACGTCTTAGCGGTCTTTTATGTGCAGTTCTTATGCTTGTAACAAGCATAGATGTGGCTGCATTTGCAGCAGGATCAGATGCGTCAAAAAGAAAGATTGACGTATGGGATATGGGTGCAGTACAGGAAGCAGATAATAGTAAATATAATAATAATATTACTGTTTCTGATTGGGATAGTTGTGCCAATGTATCCCAAGCTGGAAAATTTGTTGCTGGAGAGACAACATTTGGTGATCTTACTATTAATCATATAGCCAATGACAGATTGTTCTCAACATCAAGCAAAAACTATGGAACTAATACTTTAGCAACAACAGCATATGATGATGGATATACAGCGGGTGGTATGTATTACTGTAATGGTACAGGAGGAGAGACAAGAAGAAATGTTACCATTAACAATGTAATAGCAGGAGATAAGATAGTTGTATACATGGCATCAAGCAATGCTGCTACAGGAACACTTGTTTTTAAATATCTTGGTCAAGATAATGAACAGGTAGAAAAAGCCAGCTTTACTAACAAGGGTACTAAATATGAATTTGTGGCTAAGTATAGTGGCTCATATAAGGTGTATACAGATGCAGCAGCAGGAAAACCTATATATAACAGAATTGTCAGGATACCTGGAGTTGCAGTAAGTGGAACAATAGATGGCGCACAGCTGAGCGGCTATAAGGTTATGTTTAAGGATGAGGCTAATGGTATTACATATGATGCAGATATAAAGGGAAATACATTTACAGCTACACTTGCAGCAGGCTGTAATTATACAGCAGTATTATCAGGAGTAGCAGGATATGGATTTTCGAATGCTACAAAGAATATTTCGACAACAGTAGATGAAGCTCTTACAGGAAAGTCTGGAGTTACATTAAGCATAGAAGAGAAGAAAGTGTATACATACACAGGAAAGGTTACAGGTTTTGCTGCTGATTACGATACATCTAATTTATCAGTCAGACTTGTAGCTGATTCATCTTCATTAGCAGATGATGTGATTCTTAAGCTTGATTCTGAAAAGGCATTTACAGCTACACTTGAACCTGATGTCAAGTATACAGTTGAACTTATCGGAGTTAATGATTATGAAGTTTTAAGCGGAGGCGAGATAATAAGTCAGGTAAGCTATTCCGGAGATATTGAAGTTTCTGCCAGAAGGTTATATAAGGTAGCAGGAAAGTTTGCAGGACTTGATGGTAATACAGCTGTTACATCTGTTAAGTTTACGAATGTAGATGATAATTATGTATATACAGGAAAAGTAACGACAGATGGATATGAAGTTATGTTAAGAAATGGTTCATATTCAATCGAAGCTGTTGCTGATGGGTATAGAACAACAACACATATAGTAGTAAATGATGCTGATGTGACTAAAGATATTTTAATGGTATCTACTAAGGATAAAGAGCAGATTGAAAGAGTATCTGATATATATGTTGGATATGAAGAAAAAGGAAATATTAATTTTAATACAGTAAAAGAGGCAGTATCAGCAATATCGGCAATGACACCAGCTCCGGATGAAAAGAATGGAGTTACTGTACATATTGCTCCTGGTACATACAGAGAACAGGTTGTTATATCAACTCCTTATGTAAGACTTGTTAATGATGAAAAGTCATCAGGTAAAGAGGTACTTCTTACATGGTATTATGGAATTGGATATGAGTATTACAGCATAGATTCAACCGGTTATTATAATGCTGAAAATGCATATGATAAGTATGATAAAGCTGCTGCTTCAAAGTGGGGATGTTCAGTATTGCTTAAAAATACAGCAACTGGTTTTAGTGCTGATGGAATTACATTTGAAGCTTCTTTTAATCGATATATAACAGATGAAGAAATAGAAGATGGTGTAAGTCCAACTGATACGAAGCTTCCAGAAAGAAATTACTCAACAGATGTTACATCAAAAGCAGCAACTGAAAGAGCAACAGCAATGGCTATAGAAGCTGATAAGGTAGAATTTACAGATTGTGCATTCCTTGGAAGCCAGGATACATTATATACAGGTAATTCTGCAACTAATATGTATTTTAAGAACTGTCGCATAGAAGGTAATACAGATTACATATTTGGTGATGGCAATGCAGTATTTGACGGATGTGAGCTTAGATTCTTTGGTTATAGTACAGGTTCTGTTGGCGGATATATTACAGCACACAAGCCAACAGCAGCAACTAAGACAGGATATGTGTTTAGAAACTGTACTATAACAGGAAACGATGAGCTTGAGGTAAATGCAGGATATCTTGGAAGACCTTGGGGACAGGATGCGAGAGTGACATTCCTTAATACTAAGATAAATGGCAGTTACATAAAAGATGAAGGATGGTTTGATATGTCTGGTAACAAACCAGAAAAAGCAAACTATAAAGAATATAATTCTGTTTACACAGATGGAACAGCAGTTGATATGTCTAAGAGAATTACAGGAGTTGTGACAGATGACAGCGTTGCAAAGAAAGATGTTGTGAATGATTATCTTTCTGGCTGGACACCTTCGGATTATGTTGCTGATGAGAACACAGTGATATTTGAAAAAACACCATATCTTGTTGATAATGGAGATATCAATGCGCCATATCCAGGACATACTCTTACTGTAGTATACTCACTTGGCAATGCAAATGATGCATCTGATGCATCAGTAATCCGTTGGTATATTGTTGATAATGATGGAAACAGGACTCTTGTAAAAGCAACAAGCGCCAATGTAGACAATACATATAAAATCACAAAAGATGCAATTGGAAAGTATATTGAAGTTGAAGTTGTACCTGAAAACATAAGCGGAATAAAGTCTGAAGCGGTAAGTTATAAGGCAGATGCATATGTAAGGGAAGGATATGAAGATCCAACGGGTTCAACAGATATAGAACTTGGAGATGGAGTAAATGTATTTTTAGCAGGTGATTCAACAGTTAAGGATTATTCAGCATCAGGTATGTATATGAGTGGCAAGGCTCAGGCAGAAGGTTCATGGGGTGAATATTTACAGGCATTCTTTGACTCTTCAAAGGTTAAGGTACAGAACTATGCTAATGGAGGAAGAAGCAGCCGAAACTTTATTAATGAAGGATCATTAGATAAGATAAAAGCCAATATTAAAGAAGGCGATTATCTGTTTATACAGTTTGGTCACAATGATTGCGCTAATGGAAAAGGATATCTTGAAGATAGATATGTACCACTTGGAGAACCAGATGCTAACGGAATATATCCGGTAACAGCAGGAACTAAAGTGGCAACACCATCATCGCTTGCTTCAAAGTATGGTGACAGCTTTTATTCGTATGACTGTGGAGGCACTTATAAGTGGTATCTCACACAGTATATTGAGACAGCGAGAGAAGTGGGAGCTATACCAGTTCTTGTAACACCAGTATCAAGACTTTATTATACAAATGATGGAAGTATCAAACCACATCATGATTCAACAGATACAACAACAGGAACACTGGTAACAGAAAATAATGCATATGTTGAAGCAGTTAAACAGCTTGCAAAGGAACAGAATGTGTTGCTTATTGACGGGTTTGAGATAACAAAAAATATGTATGAGGAAGCATACAAAGCAGATGAAAAGGCAGCTAATGGCAAATCTGTTAATGGTATGCAGGTTATGTCAGCAGGAGATAGCACACATAGCAATAAGCTTGGTGGTTTTATAACAGCAGAACTTTTTGCACAACAGATTCAGAATATGAATATATCACTCTCAAAGGCTGTCAAAGCACCATCAAGGGTAGCGGGCGTTAATCCAGATGGACAGCAGGTATTTGTTGTTGATAAAAATGGAACACTTACAGCAAAAGCAGCAGATTCAGATGGCAGTTTTACAGTTGATGCAGTTTACTGGACAACAAAAGGTCAGAGTCTTTTAAGTGCTATTAGTGCAAAAAATGAAGAGCTTAATAAGAGTGATAATCCGG
>ULTT01023524.1_pt1 | contig 19659 bp, 18 predicted proteins | sample 1957831 | NCBI WGS metagenome assembly ULTT01 (sample SAMEA4835740, study PRJEB28245) | human gut metagenome | biome: gut microbiome; material: fecal sample | place: Denmark | collected 2008 | reverse complement strand
GGTTTATTCCATTGCCTCGAACCGGGCAACCAGAGATAAATGTGTTGGTAGGTGCCCCAATGCGCCTCTGAAAAAGTGCGAGGCAAACACGGTTTCGTCGGCAGTCTCGATACCGGGCTACCGCAAACACAACTCCGCACTACCGGGTTGCGATGCACGCACGGTTTCGTCGGTAGCTTCGATACCGGGCCACCAGAGATAACCGTATCCGTAGCTGCGTCAATTCGCCTCTAAAATCTCTTTGAGGGTGAGGTCGGTGCCGGAGACGGGGGTCAGCTTATTGCCGCCGCAGTTTGGACAGCGCAGACGCTCGAGGTCGGCGACGAAACGCTCGCCGCATTCGATGCACTGAGCCTCGCCCTCGACGGTCTCGACGATCATATCGGCAGCGTCAAACTCCGTGCCGTCGATGACGGCCTGCCAGCAGTCGCTCAGGAAGCGGGGGACGACTCCGGAGAGCGTCCCCACCTCGACGGTGATGCTTTGCACGTTTTGAAGCTGTTCCTCCTCGGCGACATTGCGCAGCATTTTCAGCAGCGCATCGCAAATTCCAAGCTCGTGCATTATTTTTTCACCGCGTTTTTGACCAAGCCGCCTGCGCGCTTGACAAGTCCCTCGGCGACCTTGATGGGCATGGTCTCGAACGTGCCGGCGTGCCAGTCGCGCACCTTTTTGAGATGGATCGCGTCAAACTTGCACTTGGTGGTGCACAGACCGCAGCCGATGCACAGATACTCGTCGACCTTTGTCGCACCGCAGCCGAGGCAGCGCGCGGTCTCCTTGCGCACCTGCTCCTCGGTGAAGGTCACGCGCGCGTCGGCGAAGGTCTTGGCCTTTGCCTCGTTGTAGCCGGGCATCTGGCGCTTGCCGTGGTCAAAGTGCGATATATCCAGCAGCGCGTGCTCCTTGTCCAGAGCCTTGTAAACGCGCCTGTCGCGGCCCATGGTGAGGGTCTGGCCGGGATGCACATAGCGGTGCAGCGATATGGCCGCTTCCTTGCCGGCCGCTATCGCGTCGATGGCAAACTTGGGACCCGTGTAGCAGTCGCCGCCGACGAAAATGTCGGGCTGAGCGGTCTGATAGGTCAGGCCGTCGGCTATGGCAGTGCCCTTCTTCGTGGTCTCGAGCGCGCCGACGTCGAGCGTGCCCCAATCAACGACCTGGCCGATGGCCGCGATGACGGAACTGACCGCGATGGTCTCGAACTTACCGGTTCCGACGGGCTTGCGGCGGCCCTTTTCGTCAGGCTCGCCAAGCTCCATGATCTCGACCTTGAGCGCCGTGACCTTGCCGTCCTTGCCCTCGATGGCGACGGGCGCGTTGAGGAAGCGGAACTGCACGCCCTCTTCCATGGCCTCCTTGACCTCCTCGGGGTCGGCAGGCAGCTCGTCGGCCGAGCGGCGATAGATTATGTAGGTGTTCTTTGCGCCCAGACGCACCGCCGCGCGGCACACGTCCATTGCGACGTTGCCGCCGCCGACGACTGCGCAGCTTTCGCCGATCTCGGGCTTGTTGCCGAGGTTTACCTCGCGCAGGAAGTCAACGCCGCCGAACACGCCGCCAAGCTCCTCGCCGTCGATGTGCAGCGACTGCGACTTCTGTGCGCCGATGGCGAGGTAAAAGCCCTTGTAGCCCTCGCTGCGCAGCTGCTCGATGGTGATATCCTTGCCGACCTCGACGCCGCACTTGAAGGTGACGCCCATATCCTTGAGAATATCGATCTCGGCGTTGAGAACGTCCTTTTCAAGGCGGAAGTTGGGGATGCCGAGGGTCAGCATGCCGCCGGGCACGGGGTTGCGGTCGAAAACGGTGACCGGGTAGCCCTTGTTCGCGAGGTAGTATGCGCAGCTCATGCCGGCAGGACCTGCGCCGATGACGGCGATCTTCTCGGTGTACGGGCGGCCGATCTGGTTGACCATCTTGGGCACGAAGCGCGTGTCCTCGTGCAGGTCGTGGTCGGCGATAAAGCGCTTGACCTCGTCGATCGCAACGGCCTCGTCAACGCTTGCGCGAGTACACTCGTCCTCGCAGCGCTTGTTGCATATGCGGCCGCAGACCGCCGGGAAGGGGTTCTCCTTTTTTATAAGCTCAAGGGCCTCGGTGTATCTGCCCTGAGCGGCGAGCTTCAGGTAGCCCTGAACGGGAACGTGCGCGGGGCATGCGGCCTTGCAGGGAGCGGTGCCGGTGTCAAGGGTGTCCTTGAAATTCTCGCGGTAATCGGGATTGAAGGTTTTCTTTACAAAAACAGTGTTTGTCAGCTTTGCGTAGCCCGGAGGCGTGAGGTCCTCGCTCGAGCACAGCTTCTGGCCGAGCTTGAGCGCATTGCCGGGGCAGGTCTCGACGCACTGGGCGCAGGCGACGCACTTTGCCTCGTCGATCTCGGCGACGAAGTTCGAGCGGATGGCGTCGCGCGCACCGAACATGAGTCCTGCGCGCAGGCCGAAGCATGCGCACGAGCAGCAGTTGCAGATAGCGGCGCTGTCGCCTGCCTCCTCGATGTTGGGGATATCGTGCATCAGGCCGTTTTCCTCGGCGCGCAGGATGATCTCCATCGCCTCCTCGCGCGTTATGCGGCGCGCGCGGCCCGAGCGGATCTAGTGCTCGGCACCCTTGCCCATCTGGACGCACATATCCTCGTCAAGATGTCCGCAGCCATCGCCGATGCTGGTGCGCGATGCGCGGCAGGAGCAGGGCGAGACGGAGAAGGTGTCGTACTTATTCAGGTAGTAAGAAAGCTTTTCGTAGTCGCTGACGCCGGGGATGTCCTTTATCGCGCTCTCGACGGGGATAACGCGCATCAGGCCATAGCCGTTGGGAAGCACGGGGCCGAGCAGCTGCATGCGCACGCGCGTGTACTCCTCAAAGGCTCTGCCGACCTCGGGGTGAGCGGCCATAAGCTCCTTGTTGTTGACCATCATTTCCAGTATGCCGGGCGCGAAGATCTGCATGAAATAGACGTCCTCGCCGAGCTTTTCGTCAAGCGTGCGGCGGAAAATGCCGTAGTAGACGAGGTTATCGAGCAGGGGCTTTATCTCCTCGACGGTTTTGCCGACCTTCTTTGCAAGATACTCGGCCGTGCGCTCCTTGCGCAGGCCGGCGGCGATGGCAATGTCTGCCTCGTCATCGGAAACGATGTTCGCCATGCAGTAGTATTCGGGCGCGTTCTCGTCGATCTTGACGACCATACCGGAAACGCCGCCGATCACCTTTGCAAGCTTGACGATCTTGGGTCTGAGTTGTGCCATAATCAAATTCTCCTCTTCCTTAATTATTAAATGCGCTCACCGGCCATGCCGGACGCAAATATTACATGATGGGGACCTTGACTCGGGGGGGATGTGATGACAAAAGCTCATCTGTCGAAAATTCAGCGCGTCTGTTTGGCGCGCTGTAATGATTATTAATTAACACATTGTATAGTCTCACTCTATTACATAACCCTCCGTTTGTCAATACACGGTTTTTTAGAGGCGCTTTGACGCACCTACGGATACGTTTTTTGCGGTATCCCGGTTCGGAACAACGATGGAAACCATCACGTTTCGCATCCCGGGAGTTTGTGCTATATCAGTTCAAATTTTTATTTGCAGCTCTTTGCCTCCCCTGTCAGGGAGAGGCGGGTCAGCCGCGCAGCGGATGACCCGGTGCTTTTCAGAGGCGCTTTTTTCATTTTTCAACGAACGGCAAATAGAGCCGGTACATAATTTCATCAAATCAGCGTGAGAAAATCTCTCGCCATATCTTTGATGGAATTATGTACCGGCTTTAAAATTCGGTCGTGGAAATCAGGCGAAAAGTGACGGGCTGCACCAACCGAATGTATGTTCGCCGGCCGAGGTAGTGCTTTCCTTACCGGCGACCTGATACATGGTGTCGTTGGAAATTATATCGGTAATCGTGAGATGCTTTTTGAATATCTCCGCAAGTTCCTCAGCCGGCATAAGGTCTGCCGACACGTGCTTCGCCGCACCGCTGTGGTGCATATTTATCCGCTCACGGCTCATTCCGTGCGCCACTGTAAGTATCCCGCCGGGGGCAAGGGCATTAGAAAGCCGGGCTATAAGCCGCTCGGCATCCGGGAAATGCGGAAACGCATTATATATCACAATGGCGTCAAAGGCTTCACCGAAGTTGAGCTCTTCAACATCCCCGCAAATGAAATGAATATTCTCTGCCTTATGGGTTTCGACAGCGATTTTAATCATTTCCGGCGAGATATCTACTCCCGTTACGGATGCGACTTCGCGCTTAAGATAGTCCGGTATAAGCACTCCCGTGCCGCAGGCGACATCCAGCACCCGGCTGCCGGCTTTTACTCCGGCGTTATCAAGGATCTTATCTATTATCTCATCGCTTCGCACCATGTCCGCATTCCAACAAGGCGCACAACGGTCGAAGAATTCAATTACTTCGTTTTTGTCTATCATTTTTCTCCTCCATTTCCTGTATTTTCTCTTGGGCGCAGCGCTGCCGTTCACGCTCGGCTGGAAGCGGCACGGGATCGACAGCGTTGAGTTGTGCGATATAGCAGATGTGCACGAGCTTGGCGCTGCGCTGTCGGAAATAATGTCCTCATGTGCGGAATACGGTGTGGCGTCCGTGTGCGAGTGTCTAAGTCCCGATCAGCTTCGGCTCAGATTTGCGCACGTAGCCGTTCTGACAGGAGCACGCAATGCTGATAGTGCGCTTTTCTTCGGTGGAGCGGTCGTTACCACTCTGCTTGTCGTTTCGGATGAGAATGGCGTTCGGAGTCCTGACGCGATAGCTGAAAATATGCTCATCATAAGAAAGGATGAGCTTGAACGGGGTATGGTGCAGCTTGAGCTTTGATATATCAAACACAAACAAAAACGGACTTTCATTCCGGCAAACGGGCGGCACAGCGGCAGGCTCGGAAGAAAGCAAACATTTTTTATCCGCAGTCTGTTCGGCATTGATCTTTTTCTCGTTTCTCGGAGCTTTTATGAATAAGACATACCGTTACTTCCTGCAACCTTGACGGCAAGCATATCCAGATAGCACAGGATACGACCAAAACCAAATCGAGCCTGAAAACGCTTCCCTTGTTCCTGCGTTCAAAGAGAAGCTGCTAAAGCTCAAGGAACAGCAGGAAGAATACCGGCGGGTATGCGGACGATGCTACAACAAAAAGTATTTGGAGTATATCTGCGTAGATGAGATGGGGACATTGATTTCTCCGCACTATCTCACATCATCATTTCCGAAGCTGCTTGAAAAGAACAATTTGCGTCACATTCGTTTCCACGACCTGCGTCATAGTTGTGCTCCGCTGCTTCTGGCCAACGGTGTTCCTCTCAAGCAGATACAGGAATGGCTCGGACACAGCGATTTTTCAACTACGGCAAACATCTAAGCACATCTGGATTACAGCTCGAAGCTGACCTCTGCGGATGCAATGCTCAATGGCTTGGGCTTTGTGCAGAATTGAAAAAGAAAAGCCAGTAGCCGGGAAAACCGACTACTGGCGAGGTTTCTGGCGGAGCGGGTGGGATTCGAACCCACGGAACCTTGCGGTTCAACTGATTTCGAGTCTTGTTCGCACTTGGCATTTCCGTGTCTGCTGTGGTCGGTGACGGCAGCTTTGGAAACGGCGAAAGCCCTTGTGCTGCAACGGATTTTGGACGCGCCGACCGGTATTGACCAGCTCCATATCAGAAAAAACCTGAGTTCAAATTGAAATGAGAAATGCCCCAAAACGACCAGCTTTTTGCACGCTGGCAAGAAAATACGCAAGAAGAAAGCCCTTGTCCGGTATGGCTTTGCGAGCGGCCTCCCGGATAAATGCAAGAAAAACCGGCTCAAAACAAATCACACGAAGCACCCTTTCGGACCGAAACACAGAAAGGAGTCTTCGTTATGAAATACGACGCCAAGGAATTCAAAAGATACCCAGAGATTATGAGCAAGGAGCAGATGCGGATCGCCTGTCACATCAGCAAACGGACGGCTCTCTATCTTCTCCAATTCAACCTGATTCCCCACACCTTCACCGGCAAGAAAACCCGCTGCTACGCCATCAAAAAGAGCGATGTGATCGCTTTTATGAACGACCGTGAGGTCAACCCGGAAAAATACATAGCGCCGAAGAACTGGTACAAATACGGAGGCGAAATAGTTCGGCCCTATAAAATTCGCATCCAACCGCCGTGCGCCAAGGACGAGAAGAAGCTCCGGCGCTACTATGAGAGCAAGCTGGCTGCGCTGCCGGATGTGATGGATGTGGCCGCCGCCGTGGACTTCACAGGCTATAACCGACGCACCGTCTGCCAATGGATTCGCGTGGGGAAGCTGAAGGCGCTGTCGCTGCTGCAGAAGTACATGATCCCCAAATGCTATCTCATCGACTGGCTCTGCTCAGACGATTACAACAACACAAACCGAAAATCCCGCCGGCATATCGATATGCTTTGGGAGGCGCAGAAATGGAGAGATTGATGCGGACATTTTCCCTTGTTTTCTCAAAAAGAGGCACAGGGGCATCATTCCCTTGGCGTCTGTTGAAAAAACGCCGATTCTGTGATACTATAATAACAATAAGCCGAGCGTTTGCTGAAGCCACCGAAAAGCCGGGAGGGAACAAAAATGAGCAGTAATTTCCTCAACGATGAAAACAAGGGCGATATCATCATTTACCAGTCTGAAAGCGGCGAGACAAAAATTGATGTCCGGTTTCAGGATGAAACTGTCTGGCTGACACAGGCACAGATGGAGGAGCTTTTCCAATCTTCCCATGCAAATGTGGTTGAGCACATCAAAAACATCTATTCCGAAGGTGAGCTGGACGAAAGTTCAACCTGTCGGAAATTCCGACAAGTTCGCCGCGAGGGAAATCGCAATGTGGAGCGCGAAAGACTATATTATAACCTGGACATGATCATCTCTCTGGGCTATCGCATCAGGTCCTCCATTGCAACGCAGTTCCGCCGCTGGGCTACCGAGCGCTTGAAGGAGTACATGATCAAGGGCTTCGCCATGGATGATGAGCGCCTGAAGAATCTCGGCGGCGGCAGCTATTGGAAGGAGCTTCTTGACCGCATCCGGGACATCCGTTCCTCCGAAAAGGTGATGTACCGTCAGGTCCTCGACCTCTACGCTACTAGCGTGGACTATGACCCCAAAAGCGCCGAGTCGGTGGCTTTTTTCAAAATGGTGCAGAACAAGCTGCACTATGCCGCCCATGGCCATACCGCCGCAGAGGTGATTTTTGAGCGAGCCGATGCCGAAAAGCCATTTATGGGGCTTACCGCATTTTCCGGGGATTTTCCCACGGCGAAGGATATTGCTGTTGCAAAGAACTATCTCTCTGCGGACGAACTGAAGATACTGAACAATCTCGTTTCCGGATATTTTGACTTTGCGGAAATTCAGGCGATGCGCCGCCGGCCCATGTGCATGAGCGATTATGTAGAGAACCTGGACCGCATCCTTGCCTCCACCGGAGAAGCCCTGCTTACCGACGGGGGAACCGTAAGCCACACGCAGGCGATGGAGCAGGCAAAGGCGGAATACAGGAAATATCAGGTGCAGAATCTTTCTCCCGTGGAGGAGGAATATTTGCAGACCATTCGCAGCATCGAGAAGGCGGCAAAAGAGGGCGAAAAACGCTGACTCTGAAATGCCTTCACAGGGAAGTGATCCTCTTTGGGCCGGTATACTGCGGGTATGGATAGGGGCTGTCGTAAATATTCACAGGAGATTGTATATGGGTAACGAACAAGCGGAGATCGATGGCCTCCGCTTGCTTTATATGTTGGCTTCTGTAATTAGTCTGGAATCGATTCCTTGATTAAAGTCGACAATGCGCTTCCTTTTTGATGGTTTATGAGCCCCACGCCAAAAATGCAGACCTACTCTGGGCATGTGGCTTATGTGCGGGATTCACCGGGATCGACAACTACATACAGAAAGAAAATAAGGGCTTATCGGCTGACAGCGCTCTACCATGCGCTGTTGACGATAGGCCCTTATTATCCTGCTGCCGGACTGGCACCGTGAGATATGGCGTTTTACGGTCAAAAGAATGCGTTTCACCGTGAAACGCATTCATGAGGAAAAAACAGATTTCTTTTTGTCTCTCTCAATATATCTCGATATCTCATGTACCGAGGTATCATAAGTTTTGCGGAAAAGATTTATTCCGGCTCTTTTACTAGATATTCAGCCAAATAGGCTGGGACACAGTTGATCCAGAAGGTATACAGCCAGTCGACCTGAATGGTTTTGGAATCCAGATAATACTTTTCAAAATAGCGCGTAATACCACACATGAAGAAACGGAGCACTTCTCTCAATTCCGGCGTTATCGCACCCGGAAAATGGTTCCATTTCAGCAGCCTTACAAGATCCTCAACGCCCTTGTTTTCTATTTCGGAGCGCAGGTCATTCTGCCCGTAATAGGATAGAGCGTTTCCGAAGCCCTTGAGGGTGCCGTTATAAAGAAAGTTGTCCTTGCAGCAAGTAAAAAACGTTTCGAGAGAGTTTCGCTTCCCATCCGTATACCACAGAGGCTCGACAGTTATCCGATAGAGATAGGCAAGCAACTCGTTTTTATCCCGAAAGTGATTGTAAAACGTCCTGCTGCTAAGACCGGAGAGCCCCACGATATCCCCGACAGAAATACTCTCAAAGGAGTTGCTCTCAAGCAATTCCCTCAAAGCCAATGCAAATCTCTCTTTTGTTGATGGCAGAGCTTTCACGGTACCCCCCCCAGTTTCTGTTAGCATAATAAAATTTTAACACAGTTTTTGCAGAAATACAAGAAATGAACGATTTGATAACGGCTCAAAACGGGAGAATTAAATTCAGAAAAAAGGATAATTATGAACTAATACAGAAAAGTGGAAGATTGTGAATGTATTTTGCCCCATGTTTGTTTTAAAATTAACACGTCAAACGTGTGAGTCATGACGCACAACAAATCAATCAGACAGGAGGTAATTGAATTGGAGACATACAAGAGCAATTACATTCAGAAAAACTACGTGGAAGGCAAGGTCATTATTATCACCGGCGCCTCCAGCGGCTTCGGCAAGCTGACTGCAAAGCGAGCCGCAGAGATGGGCGGCAAGATCGTTCTGGCGGCACGCAGCGAAGAGAAGCTGAAGGAGACCGTGGCGGAGATCAAGGCGGCGGGCGGTGAGGCCAGCTACATCGTAACAGACGTGGCGAAAAAGGACGATGTTTTCGCAATGGCTAAATTCGCGGTAGATACCTACGGCAGGATCGATGTGCTTGTTAACAACGCCGGGACGATGCCGCTGGCCTTTTTCAGTGAGCATGAGCAGGCGCTGGACAAATGGGAACAGTGCATCGACATCAGCATCAAGGGCACTATTTTCGGCATCTCCGCCGTCTATGACCAGATGATCAAGCAGGGACAGGGACAGGTGATTAATGTCTCCTCCATCTACGCCAACTTCCCCGTTGCGGGCGCAGGCGTGTATCAGGTCGCAAAGATGGGCGTGCAGTATCTGGCGGAATCTCTGCGCAGCGAGTGTCAGGGCAAAATCAAGGTCACGACCATTAAGCCCACCGGCTTTATGAAGACCAACCTTTCCAGCAGCGTGGTCGATCAGATGGCAATGATGCCCGCAGTGGCAGGCCCCCTTGAAATCCTCAGCAACTGGGTAGAAGAGGCTCCGCTGCGTCCCGATTTCCATGACATCAACAGCATGACCTACAACGATCCTGATCCACAGGTCTTGGCGGACAATATTATTTATGCCATCAATCAGCCTTGGGGTGTCAGCATCGGTGATCTGACCGTGCGCGCTTCAGGCGAATCCTTTGTCATTTGATTAGGAGGTGTTTCGATGAACAGCTATAGAACCGAAAACTACATAAAAGACAAGGTCATTGTCATCACCGGCGCTTCCAGCGGTTTCGGCAAAGAGACCGCAAAGAAGGCCGCCGAGTTGGGCGGAAAGGTCGTTCTGGCCGCGCGGCGTGAGGAATTGCTCCGGGAAATTACGCAGGAGATCCGTGAAAGCGGCGGCGAGGCTTCCTACATCAAGACCGATGTTCGTGTGAAAGATCAGGTCAATGCCATGGCGAAGTTCGCCGTGGACACCTACGGACGCATTGATGTGCTGGTCAATGATGCCGGCACAATGCCGCTTGCCTATTACAGCGAACACGCAATTGCCATGGAAGCATGGGAGCAAAGCATTGCTACCGCGATCAATGGTACACTGTACGGCATCGCGGCGGTCTATGACCAGATGATTGAGCAGGGGCAGGGACATATCGTGAACATTTCCTCCATCCTCGGCAACTATCCCGTGAGCGGTTGCGGGGTCTATAATGTGACAAAGGCCGCCGTCAGAATGCTGGGCGACAGCCTGCGCGTAGAATCCCGCGGGAAAATCAAAGTTACCAACATCAAGCCCACATCCGTGGCAAATACGGGTCTGGTCTCTACAGAAGTAGATTATAATGCAGGTCTGTCCGGCATTTACGGGAAAATCATTGACGCATTTATGGGGTTGGCGATCCCCGATCGTCTTGACACGGAGAGCATCCATTGCTTTGACTTTTCTCCGTCTATTCTGGCGGACAACATCATTTACGCCATTGACCAGCCTTGGGGCGTGAATATCAGTGAGCTGACTGTCCGCGCTTCCGGTGAAGCCATGTTTGTATAAGGAGGTCACATCATGAGCCATAAATTTTTGGAGCCTATTAAAATCGGTAATCAGACCGTGAAAAACAGAGTGATGTTCCTTGCGATGGCAAAGAATATTTCTAATTTCGACGACAGCGTATCCGCAAAAGACATCGCCTATGTGGAATCGGTCGCCGCGGGCGGCGTGGGGCTTCTTGTTCCCGGCGCAATGATCGTAGACCCGGAGTGGCCTTCTGTGCTGCCCTTGCAGCCGGGCATTTATGATGACCGCTTTATCCCCGGGCTTCGCAGGCTGGTGCTTGCTGCCCATAAGTACGACGCAAAGATCCTGTTCCAGCTTTGGCATCCCGGCGCAACCAACTATTCCGGCATTGATCCGAAGACTGTGGACGAGCTGACGAAGGACGAGATCCACGCCATTCAGGACAAGTTTGTGGCCGCTGCCAAGCGTGCTATGGCCGCCGGTGCGGACGGCATCGAGTTCCAAACCTGTCATGGCTATCTGGCCTGCCAGTTCATTTCTCCTCTGTTCAATCACCGCACTGATGAGTACGGCTGGAATAAGGTAGAGGATCGCACCCGTTTTGCCACGGAGATTTTGACCCGCATCCGCAAGGTCATCGGACCGGATAAAATCATCTCCGTGAAAATGCAGGGCTTTGACTACCCCAAGAGTGAAGGTCCCAACGGCAACGACGGAATCACGCCGGAACAGGCCGCCGAGGTCGCTCCCTATCTGGAAAAGGCCGGTGCGGATATGATTGCAGTGTCCGCCGGCGGCACAATATATCATCAGGACGATATTATGTCCGGCGATGTGCATCGTGCCGAAGGCTGGAAGGTTCCTGCTGCTACCATGGTCAAGAATGCTGTTTCCGTTCCCGTAGTAGCTACCGGCAGCATCCGTCACCCGGATTTCGTGGATCAGATCATCAATGACGGCAAGTGCGACATGGTCGGCATGGGCCGCGGCATTCTGGCTGAGCGCGAATGGGTAAAGAAGTGTGCCGAAGGTCGCGAGGATGAGCTTCGCTACTGCATCTCCTGCATGAATTGCTTCAATGTCAATCCGTTCAGCTATGAGCAGACGAACTGCTCCGTGAACCCCTTTGCCCTGCGCGAAGGCTCCAAGCGCCCCATCGTTCAGGACGGGGACGGCCGTCTGGTGGCGGTCATCGGCGCAGGCCCCGCGGGCATGGAAGCTGCGGTCACGCTCAAACAGCGCGGCTTTGACGTGGTGGTGTTCGACAAACGCGATGAGATCGGCGGTAACCTCCATGTTGCAAAGAAGCCCCCCTTCAAGGGCAAATTTGAGTGGGCTATCGACTATTATAAGTCCATGGCAAAGAAGCTGAATATCACGATGAAGCTGGGGAAGGAGGTCACGGCGCAGGAGGTTCTGGCTCTCAAACCCTATTCCATTCTGGTTGCAACCGGCAGCAACGTCATTTCCATCCCACTCGAGGGGCTGGATCAGGTACAGACGGTTCAGGCGCACGACGTGCTTGCCAACGACATGCAGTTTGCAAACAAGAAGGTCGTTGTCATCGGCGGTGGCATTACCGGGCTGGAGACTGCGCTGTATATCAACCGTCAGGGCACTAATCAGGTTTCCGTGGTGGATATGCTGCCCGAATGGCCGGTGGATATGCTGGATATGCGCTATCAGAACGAAGCGCTGCTGGAGGTCCGCCACTGCAACGATCAGGGTGTTGCCCTATTTTATAATAACAAGGTTGTGAAATTTGCCGACGGCAAGCTGTTCATTGAGAGCACCAAGGACGGCGAGGTGAAGGAGCTTCCCGCAGACGTGATCGTTCTGTCCGTGGGTGTGAAGCCCAACGACGCACTGTGGCAGGAGCTGCTTGCTTCCGGCCATCCCAGCGTCTGGAAGGCGGGCGATGCCATCGCCACCGGCAAGATCAACAAGGCAGTCCTCCACGGCAGCAAGTTCGGCTACAGCCTGAACTGAAGCATAGTAAGGCGCTGTTCTTGCACACCCTTTAAAAAGATACGATAATCAACATGGCAATGCCCGGCTCCAAAACAGAGCCGGGCATTGTGCTGCATATTGCTTTACCAGCTTTTACGGTAAGCCGGGGCGACGTCGTATAAAATCTCCATATCCTTTCTGGTTTTCTCCCGATAGGAAAAAGCCCCTTTTCTCCGGCACCATTCATATTGAGCGGAGATCGCGACCTGAATCCCCAATGAAACAAGCTCAGCTGCGTTTCCCTTGTTTCGGATAATACCGGATTTCTGACAGTTCCCGATGAGCTTGACAAACCAGTCGTTGAAGACATAAACGGCGTCCATAATGCCGATGGAACGCTCCAACTCCGCTTTCAGCAACTCCAGCATAAGCTGGTAACCGCCGCGTTCAGACAGCTCCACGTAATAATTGAACAGAATCATGACCCGCTCAAAGTCATTTTCTGCGGCGATAAAGGAGGAGAAGTCTTCTTTAAACTGGTTCTGAAAGTCATTGAGAATAAAGCCGATGATCTGATCCTTATTGGAAAAAATCGAATAGAAGGTCACACGGGAGACACCGGCCTGCTCACAGATGCTGTTAACGGAGACAGACTCGTAACCCTTTTTACGAAATAATTCCATTGCCGTATCGGCAATCAAACTTGCCGTTTGGTGTTTGCCGGTCATCTTTGTCCCTTCTTTTCAAAAAATCTATGCTTACATTTTAGCATATTTGTAAAGCTGTTTCAAGCACAATGAAATTCTTCGTATGCAAAACACATACATGGTTTTTGTGACAATTTTAGAATGCTTTTCGCCGATATTGACATTTTTCGGCGATAATCTAAAATGAAAACAGCTTAGACATTTAATTAACAAATCAAGGAGGAAAAAGAGAAGTGGCACTGCTGAACTACAAGAAAGGAAAGACCGTGTCCTTTCAGGGGAAGGGAGAAAAAGCAAAACCCGTTTCCCTCGCCCAGTACATTATGCACTATGCCTACGGGGCGAGTGAGCCGACCATCCTGAAGACCGGCGATATCTTGATGCGCGGCTATGAGGGAGCGACGACGGAGGAGAAGCGGGAGTTTTATAAAAAGCTGATGGCTAAAATGGAGAACACCTCCAAGACCGGCAACTACTTTCTCCCGCATGGCATTATCCTAAGCCAAAAGGCTGCCGAAAACGTCATAGACTTTGTCTATACAGTAGAAGTCGGCGCAGGTGCGCACGTTTCCGCAGGCCCCTGTATCTGCGAGGTGGCGCTCAAGAAGTATCCGGAGGGCGTGACAGAGCCGGAGATCAAGGATCTCACACTCTATTACGGCGCGGACATCTATGAGAACCTGCCGCTCGGTCATCATCCCGTGACAAAGGAGGAGGCAAAGGAGATCCTTGCCGACATGCACAAAAAGGGCTATGTCCACAATGTCCTTTACATGTTCGGCAAAAAGTCCGGCGCGTTTGTCATGTGCAACTGTGACAGGGAGGTGTGCGCGGTCGTCAAGGGGACGCGCATCCTCGGGCCGGGGATCAACTGCGAAAAAGGCCCGGAGGTGATCAAGCGCGACAGAAGCAAATGTCTGGGCGCACAGGAGTGCGGCATGTGCGTGAAGCGCTGCCCCTTCGGCGCAAATAAGATCAAGGACGGCATGGTCATTTTTGACAAGGAAAAGTGCATGGGATGCGAGCTGTGCGTCGCCACCTGCAAGGGCTGCGCCCGGGAGCTGGAGGAGCGCAAGGATTATGGCTATGATGAAGTAATGCATAGGGAGCTGCTGCTGGCCGGAAAGTACGGAAGACCCGAGCTGGACACGGTCACCCTTGAAGATAACAACAGGGAGGAATAAAAAATGGACTATTCAATGCTTCTCTCGCCGATGAAGATCGGCAATCTGGAAATCAAAAACCGCACGGTCATGACCGCCGCCGAGTTCAGCATGGGTCAGGCCAACGGCAAGCCCACGGAAAAGCTCATGGACTACTATGAGGAGCGGGCCAAGGGTGGCGTGGGACTGATCATCCCGGGGATCTGCCGCGTCAACGACATGTACGCGACATCTTCCTTTACCCAGCTTGCGATGAGCCACGACTACCATATCGAGCCGATGCGCGAATTCGTGGGGAGGATCCACAGGCACGGCGCGAAACTCGGCATTCAGCTGCATCACCCCGGCCGTCAGGGCTATGCCAGCAGCGTGAATTCCCTGCCGATGATCCTGCCGCTGGTGGAGAAAAAGCCGGAGATTATGGAGATGCTCTACAAGGCGACGCCTACGATGATGGCGTTGGAGGAGAAAGGGATCTGCCAGCCGGTCGCCGCCCCGTCCGTTTGTGAGCGCAGCTATCATGTCCCAAGCCCGATGCGCGCGATGACAAAGTTCGAGGTTAAGAGAACGATTCAGGATTTCATCGACGCGGCGGTCCGCTGCAAAAAGGCAGGCGTTGACCTCGTGGAGCTGCACGCGGCCCACGGCTATCTGATCCAGCAGTTCCTTTCCCCAAATACCAATCACCGCAAGGATGAGTACGGCGGGAGCTTTGATAACCGCCTGCGCTTTATCAGCGAAATCATCACCGGCATTAAGGCCGCCTGCGGAAAGGACTATCCGCTGATGGTGCGCCTGTCTGCCGACGAGATGTATGACCGGATCGGTAAGCCCGGAAAGGGCTATGATCTGGAGGAAGGAAAGCGGATCGCAAAACGGCTGGAAGAGCTGGGTGTTGACGCGATCAACGTATCCTCCGCCTGCTATGATACTTACAATTATTGGCTTGAGCCCACGTCCTTTGAGCCGGGCTGGCGGGCCTATCTGGCAAAGGCGATCAAGGAGACCGTCAAAATCCCTGTGTGCGCGGCCAACTTCATGCGCTCTCCCGATCAGGCGGAGCGGCAGCTTGAGGAGGGAGTGCAGGACTTTATCGGCTCCGCCCGCACCTTTATCTGCGACCCCTACTGGGTGAAGAAGACGGAGGAGGGACGCACCAACGAGATCAAGCGCTGCATCGGCTGCCTCAACTGCATCGAGAGCTTCACCTACGGGGCATTGAGCGGAAAGAACGGCGAATGCGCGCTCAATCCCGCGGTCGGACAGGAGCGGTTTTTCGCCAACATGCCGAAGGACGGCGAGGGGCGCAGGGTCGTTGTTGTCGGCGCAGGCCCCGCCGGTTTGATGGCGGCGGAGATCATGGCGAGGCGCGGCTTTGCCGTGACCGTTTTTGAGAAAGAAGAGAAGGCCGGAGGACAGGTGAAGACCGCCTCGACCTGCCTGCTCAAAGGTAAGCTCTACTGGTCGATCGAAGACCTGATGGCAAACGTGGAGAAGCTCGGCGTAGAGGTAAAGCTCGGCACGGAGGCCACGGAAAAGGCCATCGCCAAACTCAAGCCCTATGCCGTCGTCATCGCGACGGGCGGCGTCCCGGTAAGACCGCGCTCAATCAAGGGCATCGACCTGCCCAATGTCTGCACTGCGCCGGAGATCATTATGGGTGAGAAGAAGATCAGCGGCAAGATCGTCGCGGTGATCGGCAGCGGCATGACGGGGCTTGAAACAACGGAGATCCTCAACGAGAGCGGAAACCATGTGGTCGTCGTTGAGATGGCGGAGGAGATCGCACCGGGTACTTGGTTCCAGCTGAAGGATGACGAGCTGAGCCGGATTCAGAAATACGACACGGAGTTTATGCCGGGCAAGCGCCTGATGAAGATTACGGAGGACAGCGTGATCCTCGAGGACGTCAGAACCAGTATGCTGACCACGGTGACGGTTGACGAGGTCGTCTTGTCTCTGGGCGTCCGCCCGGTAAACGCGCTGGCAAAGGCGCTTGAAAATCAGTACCCGTATGTGGTAACGGTCGGAGACGCGTGCAAGAGCGGGAGGATCGCGGATGCGGTACACAGCGCGTATGACGCGGTCATGCGCATTAAGTAAGGAAAGAGGGGTTTGAAATGAAGAAAACATATAAGGCGCTTCTCTGCGGCGCGGCGGCTGTCGCGGCGGTCGGTATCGCATACGCAATGGACGAGCGCTTCTTTGAAAAGGCAAAGGATAAGCTTACGGTATTCAAGTGCCGCGCGAACAGCAAAATCATGGAGCAGGCGCTCCCGCTTACGGACGCCATGTTCCCCGGCCCGAAGGTGGTAAGCGGAGCGGACAGCGCAAAGAAGATCCCGGAGGTACTCAAAGAGCTGAACGCGAACAAGGTCATGATCGTGACCGGCCCAACCGTCGGCAGAACCATTGTCCCGCCCATCGCGGAAAATCTTGAGCGCCATGGTATTGGCTACACGATCTATGATCAGGTGGAGGCAAACCCCTCGGTGAAGACGGTGGAGGCGATCCGTGCGCAGTATCTGGAAAACGGCTGCGACGGCTTCCTCGCGATCGGGGGCGGCTCCCCCATGGACGCCGCCAAGGCGGCAGCGGCGCGCGTTGCCAAGCCCAATACGCCGATCGGGAAGATGGCGGGCCTGATGAAGGTCATGATAAAGGTCGCTCCGATCGTTGCCGTCCCCACCACGTCCGGCACGGGCAGCGAGGTCACAATGGGCGCTGTGATCTCCGATCATGACGAGCGCCACAAGTACGCGATCATGGATCCCAACCTCGTCCCCAAATATGCCGTTCTCGACCCGAAGCTGACGGTGTCCATGCCGAAATTCGTCACCGCGACGACGGGTATCGACGCGCTGACCCATGCGGTAGAGAGCTATGTCACGTGGGCGTATAACAACAACGCCAGCAACCGCAATGCGGAGGAAGCGGTGGTAAAGATATTCAGAAATCTCAAGCGCGCCTATGAGGACGGGAACGATCTGGAGGCCCGCGAGGCCATGCTCATCGCCTCCTATAAGGCAGGGCTTGCCTTCAACCACACCGGCGTCGGGTATGTTCACGCGATTGCCCACGCAATGGGCGGCATCTATAACACCGCGCACGGGCTCGCGAACGCGGTCATCATGCCGATTGTTCTGGAGGACTACGGCACGGCAGTCCATCCCCAGCTTGCGCATCTTGCGGAGATTACCGGCGTGAAGACGACCGGCAGCGACGCAGAGAAGGCAAACGCCTTTATTGCTGCGATCCGTCAGATGAACAGGGAGATGGGGCTTCCCACGGGCTTTGACTTCATCGAGCAGAAGGACTTCCCGCAGATCATCAAGTGGGCGCTGGCAGAGGGCAACGGAACCTATCCCGTGCCGGTAATCTACAATGAGGCGCGCATGAGGCATGTCCTCAACCGCATCGTTCTGGAAGCCTGAACATGCACGAGCTGGGTCTGATTATAGACGTCGTCGAGAAGGTTGACCGGATCGCCGAAGAACAGAACCTTAAGAAAATTGATAAGGTGGTTCTTCAGGTGGGCGAAGCGTTTTCCGTTGTCCCGCAGATGATGAAAGCTGTGTACAGGCGTTCCATACCGGGGACCCGGCTGGAAGGCTCCGCACTGGAGATTGAAATCATAGAAGCCTCAGCAAAGTGCCGGAACTGCGGAAGCGTCTTTAATCCCTTCACCTGCGACGCACAGTGCCCCTGTTGTCAGGAGAGCGAATATACCGTGCTCTCCGGGAAAGAGTTCTTAATTAAAGAGATACTGGCTTGTTAGCCGAAGCTCCCCGGGCAGGCCGCTCGGGGAGCTTTGCAAAAAGGAGGACAAGATTGTTATGGAAAATTATCGAGTGATAGAGATCAAGCAGAGCGTATTTGCGGACAATGATCAGGACGCAAACAGGCTCAGGCAGGAGCTGAAGGAGAACAAGACCTTCCTACTGAATTTGATGTCATCCCCAGGCAGCGGCAAGACAACAACATTGAAGCAAACGATTTCCCGCATGAAGAATAAGTACCGTATGGCGGTTATGGAGGCGGATATCGACTCGGACGTGGACGCTGCGGCTATTGCGGATACGGGGATCAGGACGATTCAGCTCCACACCGGCGGCATGTGTCACCTTGACGCCGACATGACCCGGCAGGGATTGAGAAGCATGGGAATCCAGAATGTGGATATTGCCATCCTTGAAAATGTGGGAAATCTTGTGTGCCCCGCGGAATTTGATACGGGCGCGGTAAAGAACGCCATGATCCTTTCCGTGCCTGAGGGGCATGACAAGCCGCTGAAATACCCGCTTATTTTTCAGGTCTGCGACGCACTTATCATCAACAAAATTGACGTTCTGCCATATTTTGATTTTGATTTGGAAAAGGTTATTTCTTATGCGCATATGAGAAATCCGGAGTTAAAGATATTTCCCATTTCCGCAAAGACCGGCGAAGGGGTCGACACATGGTGCGAGTGGCTCAGTCAAGAAGTGAATCTATGGAAAAGTAAATAGGAAACGAATTGATTTCTGCACTTGCTCAGTTTTGAACAAGTGCATTTTTTATTCAAGTGCAAATGCCTATTGAATCGGTTTATACTAGACACTCGTAAAAAGGTTTAATTATAAACCTTTGGAATACTGGCAGATCTGCGATGTAATTGGAATTCGGTTTACCCGTGTGGTCAAGACAGCTTTCTGGATTAAAAGACTTAGAAACACCGATTACCCAACTGTAATTGTGCTTGATTTTTTGAAGTGTTCTCAAATCTTCTCGCCCAGATTTCATAATCTTATATTCAAGGGAACCATCCTTAGGCAAGTAGGCATCTTGCCCCAAACGCTTGTCTCTGACCAGCTCAGCAAACATCCGTTTTTCCGCTTCAACCATATAGTCTTGTATAACGCCGACGGTCAAGTTCTCAAGTTTGGTACCGGGAGATGGACGGTAAACCAATCGAATCATAACTATACTTATATGTGTGGTAGCTTTTCCCCTTGGTTTCCTTTTCGATGATCTCCATTACTTTGGGCATTATCCTTGCCTCCTCAACTATCCATTATTGATAACACTTGCTTAGTAGCTGTGGATAATAGCTATATGCTATGGCTTAAATTATAAGCGAGTTTTTTTGTTTTTTTAATTCTATACCCACCAGGACAACAGATAGCACAAACGCTGAAAAATCAGCAACAGGCCCCGCTAGCAATACTCCCA
>ULTT01031586.1_pt1 | contig 19894 bp, 15 predicted proteins | sample 1957831 | NCBI WGS metagenome assembly ULTT01 (sample SAMEA4835740, study PRJEB28245) | human gut metagenome | biome: gut microbiome; material: fecal sample | place: Denmark | collected 2008 | reverse complement strand
CTTCCGTTAGTGCCTTCGCCTGCAGTCTCTTCCGAAGAGTATTCTATAGCTTCCCATCCCGTCTTGTTCATCAGGTTGTCGACGAACAACTGTTCCTTCTCAATGCGTGCCTTCTCATTGGCTATGGCTGTCAGCACACGGTCGTTGAGTGGAGTGATGTTGATAGTGTCTACGGGAGTGTAGTCGGTGGCTAATGCAACTGTTGTCTTGGTCTTGTTTGTTGATGTGTATCCGCCTGTCTGCATGAAGAAGGTGCGGTCGGCAGGGTTGTCGGTAGTGCCCTGTCCGTAGTCTGTGCGTGCTCCGGTGTTGTCGCCTCCGTCGGTATGACCAAACCCAACGCTGTTGCGGTTGTACCATTTGCCGTTGCTGCGTGCTCGCATATATCCGTTACGATAGTAGGCTATACGGTTGGCCTGACCCGTCGAGGCGTTGTAGTTTTCGAGGAATGAGTACCATGCATCGAAGTATGTAGTCGAGTTTCGCTTGCGCACGGTAGCCATATACTGCCATCCCTTGCCGTCGAGCGCATTGAACCATGCTGACACGAGCATGTTGTGCTGTGTGTGCACGGTGGGTTTGCCGTTCACTTCGGTAGTGTATGACGTAGTTTCGGGGCGACAGTTGGTTATGAACTGTACGTATTTTCCTGGAGTCCAGTATGGACCTTTGCGGTAAGTCTGCACACCGGTGCCTTCATTTCCGAATCGGTTGGTAGTGGTCAGAGGGTCCCAATCCACAGCACCTGCACGCATATATTCGGGCAGGTTGGGGTCTTCGTCGGTAGAGCCGTCGTCCCACATCGAGAAGAGCACGTCGTGTCGTGGCGAGCCGTCGGCTGTATATCCGTTCATCTGTATGCCCATATATCCGTTGAGCACGCCGAGCGCCATGGCATAAGTGCCGATGATGTCCGACTCCTGGGGTAGCATTATCTCCATGAAGCACCAGTCGTAGGCGTCGCCTTTGGGTGCGTTAGGGTCGGTAGAACCCCATGTGGTGAGGTGTACTGATGGTGATGACAGGTAGTTGGCCAAATAAGGAGCCTCCTCTGTAGTCGACTTGAATTTGAAGCTGCGTATTCGGGTGATGTTCTGATTGCCCGACAGGCATTCCAGGCGGTAACGGTAATAAGCCGGATGTTTGAAATTGATGTCGCCAATGGTTGTCTCGGCATCGCTGCCCGTACCATTCACTTGAAATTCCTTATTGAAAATCTGTGTGTTGGGCGAGTTTGGGTTGACTACAGTGAGTCGGAATTTAGCTGTAGTGCCTTGCTTTACGTTCATCTTGATAGCGCTCGTCACCGTTCCAATGGGATGATGAAAGTAATAGACTGCGCAAGCGTTGGCATCGGTCCACGCCGTCAAGCTGTTTTGATTCATTGGGATTCCGTTTGAGTCGCGCCGTTCGCCGGGAATACTGATGCCCGAGGCTCCAGGCTTGCCATCGAGTGTTTCTACATAGCCATGAGCTGCCGACAGTTCGGTTTCGTACACAGTGGCATACGAGTTCATGGCGCACAGCGTGAGAGCTGCGCCAAATACCATTTTCCTAAAGTTAATCATAATATAGTATAGTTTGTTTAAAAAAGTAGGGTTTATTTATAATAGCCCACAAAGATACACTTTTGTCAGAGAAAAGAACTAAATACTATCAAAAAAAATCTTTAAATAGAATTTACCAAACAGAATTCTTTTGTGTAGGCGTGTGTTATGATAGAAAAGCCCCTCTTATTCTGTGATTATTATGGCTTTATTTATGCCACAAGTTATGTTTGTCTCAGTACTTGGCTAAGATTACTGCAGTACTTAGGCCGGAATACTCTAGTACTTGGCTAAGATTACTGCAGTACTTAACGTAAGTACTGCATGCTGTAGATGAATGTAAAAGCATGTATTATATAGGTGTAGCTTATGGCGTTAACCCATATATGATTAATATATACATATATTGCCACTCTTCAAAAGATGAACTACGAGTATGTTCATATTGAAGAGAAGAAGAACCTGTCTGCCAATTTCAAACGCCAGTTGGAGAAACCACTAAAAAAGGAGGTAAACACAGACTTCTATGTGCTGACCAATGAAGAAAAGCCTATAGAGCCACGCACCTACCGCAACTACTATCATAGACTTATGAAGCGTCTTGATATACCTCGGCTGAAATATCACGGACTGAATCATAACAAAATATTTTATTGGTTGAATATCAGTGAGTTAAGCACATTGAAGAATGTAACTGCTAATGATTTAGAAACGAGCTATATTCTTTTTCTTTCACAACTTTGCAATATACAAAGAACGCTTTGATTTCGAATGCAAAGGTATTTCTATTTTTAAGAAAAAAGCAGTGTTTCCTATGTCAAGAACTTGATATATATGTCATTTTATGGAAAAACTATTCATAACTTCATGCAATATTTCTGAAGTTCGGTCGTTTATTCTATATAAAATTGTAAGTTTGCATACAAAACATTTGTAATATGAGCAAAGATATAAATAGATTGAAAGTCGTATTGGCTGAAAAGAAGAAAACAAACAAATGGTTGGCAGAGGAATTGTCCAAAGATCCTGCCACAGTTTCTAAATGGTGTACTAACACATTGCAACCAAATGTGGAGACACTTGTTGATATAGCCAAATTATTGGATGTCGAAATCCAAGATCTATTTTGGCCGATAAATAAACAACAATAGATGAATATGGATATAGTATTATTGATAATAGCAATTTGCTATCCTTTTATATTTAAATATCTTGAACAGTATTTCGTACAGAAAGGGAAAAATGCTGCTCAAAAGGAAGATGTGCGTGATATTCAATATGAAACGAAAAAAGGAGAAAACATCGCAACAAAAGAGGATATAGAAGAAATAACTGCACAGATTGAAAATTTCAAAAATGAGATTTCTTTTGAGAATCAACGCAGACATGAGTTCATTAAGCAACGAACAGAACGCTTGTTGAAAATTTTGTATCTTACAGAGAAATTGAATGAGCAACAAGGAATTTTGTTGTACAACTTATATGACAAGCATTCCTCGCAACGTCTTCTTTCTTTAATTGAACAGATAAATGGCACGTTATTGTCATTTTTACATGAATGTAGAATTATCTATGTTACTGTTCAAGACGAGGATTTGAACAAAAGAATATCCCAATTGATAAAAGATTCTCAGGTTTATGCTGGCTATATGTGTTATATAGCAAGTAACGCTTCAAGCCATTTGACAAATTGGAAAGATTTTCTTGATTTGGCAGAAAAGCATAATGGTGCAACTCAACTGTTGAACGAGGCTATAAAAAGTCAAAATAGTGTAGAGCAAATACGAAAAGAATTTGAGAACAATATAAATGGTAAAAAAGAAACTTTGTATGACAGCCAAATTAAGTACCTTTCAAAATTGAATTTATTGTTTGGTAGTGACTTTCATCTAAAAGGATAAAATATACGATTATGAACAAGCAACAACTCGCAAATAAAATATGGGCATCTGCCAACAAGATGCGCTCTAAGATTGAGGCTAATGAATACAAGGACTATATTCTTGGTTTCATTTTTTATAAATTCCTTTCAGAGCAGGAGGTTAGGTTTGCAAAGGAAAATGACCTCACCGATTTGACTCAACTCATAGAAGAGGATGCACAAACAGTCAATTGGGTACAAAACAATCTGGGCTATTTCATTGCTTATGACAACCTTTATTCCACTTGGACAAGCAAATACTTTGATTTCCAAATTGCCAATGTACGTGATGCCTTGTCTGCTTTTACAAGATTGATATCTCCTACTCACAAGAAGGTGTTTTCTGGAATATTCGACACATTGCAGACTGGCTTGAAGAAGTTGGGCACTTCTGATGCAGAGCAAACTCATGCTGTGAGTGATCTTCTTTCGTTGATAAAGGATATACCTATGAATGGAAGACAAGACTACGATGTGCTTGGATTCATCTATGAGTACCTTATCAGTCAGTTTGCTGCCAATGCAGGAAAAAAAGCAGGTGAGTTTTATACACCTCATGAAGTTTCCTTGCTAATGTCAGAGATTGTGGCTTACCATCTTAAGGACCGCTCGCAGATAGAAATCTACGACCCAACGAGCGGCTCGGGCTCACTTCTTATTAATATCGGCAAGTCGGTGGCACGCCATATCCAGCAGGACAACTGCATCAAGTATTACGCACAGGAGTTGAAGCAGAATACGTATAACCTTACTCGTATGAATCTTATTATGCGTGGTATCGTTCCTGACAATATTATTGCAAGAAATGGCGACACGTTGAAGGACGACTGGCCTTATTTTGATGAGAATGACAAGGAGAACACTTATCATCCCCTGCATGTAGATGCTGTGGTAAGCAACCCACCGTATTCACAAAGTTGGACTCCACCACGCAAACCAAAGAATGGAGAAATGGGCGAAGTCAATCCTCGTTTTGATGATTACGGCATTGCACCGAAAGGAAAGGCTGACTATGCTTTTCTGCTTCACGACTTGTATCATCTAAAAACAGACGGCATTATGACTATAGTGTTGCCTCACGGTGTTCTTTTCCGTGGAGACGCTGGCGACGGCTCGGAAGGAAGCATACGCCAACAACTGATAGAGAATGACAACATTGAGGCAATCATCGGTTTGCCGTCAGACATTTTCTTTGGCACTGGTATTCCTACCATTGTTATGGTGTTGCGTAAGTCACGTTCTACAAGTGATGTGCTTATTATTGATGCATCCAAAGGATTTAAGAAAGAAGGCAAGAAAAACAAACTGCGGGCTTCTGACATCAAACGAATCGTAGATACTTATGTCGCCAAGAAAGAAGAACAAAAATTCTCTCGGTTGGTGTCTAAGGAAGAAATTCGTGCCAATGGGTATAATCTCAACATCCCTCGATATGTCAATTCTTCGGATGATGTTGAGACTTGGGACTTATATGCGACAATGTTTGGAGGTGTTCCAAAATCGGAGCTTACTGCTATGAATGATTATTGGCAGGCTTTTGCTGGCTTAGATGATTCGCTGTTTAAAGCAACTGACACGCCACAAACAGAGTTCAAGGTGGAAGACATTCGCAAGACGGTAGAGAATTATCCATCCGTGAAAGGTTTCAAAAATCTATATGCAGAAAAGTTTGGTGGCTTTAGTGGAATGTTGCGTCATCATTTGCTTGACAATATGCTTTCTTTGAATATTGCAGCAGAGGAAGATGCGATAACCTTTTACATATTTAAGCAACTGGAACAAATGCCGCTTGTTGACCGTTTCGAGGCTTACCAACTGTTTGCCGACAAATGGCAAACAATATCGCAAGATTTGGAAATCATACAGTCGGAAGGCTTTGAAGCTACTCGTGTGGTCGATGCCAACATGGTAACAAAGAAGAAGGACGACAAGGAGTATGAGGTACAGGATGGCTGGATTGGTCGTATCTTGCCGTTCGAACTTGTACAGACCACTTATTTGAAATCAGAATGGCAAGCACTTCACAGCAAGGAAGAACGCTTGGATATAGTTGGCTCGAACTTGGAAGAAACTTTGGGTGAACTGGCAGACGATGAACGTGATGGCATCACTAATGATGATGGCGCACTTGACAAGAAGAGTCTTGAAAGCAAACTTGCCGAGGCTTTGGAAGAAGTGGAGACACCTGAAATTTTGGCTCTCAACGAATACCTCTTGCTATCAAAGAAAAAAGACAAGATGGCTTTCATCGAAGCACACGACGAGATTGATTGGGATTGTGTAACGACCTGCAAAGACGGAACATACGGTAAGCCTGCAGCAAATACCCTTATCAGCAACTATCGTGCAAACTTCGATTTCCCCGAGGGCTCTTATGAGGCTCATTTGATTAAGCTCAACAGCCTGCTGAATGAGTCAAAGGTGTTGAAGTCTGAGATAAAGGTGACTTCAGTGGAGTTACATGAGCATACCAAAGTAACGATAGAACAGGAACTGACTGATGAAGACATCATGTCGTTGCTATCCATGAAGTGGATTGAAAGTCTTTGTGCCCATTTATCTACTTTGCCTCAGACTATCATAGACGATTTCACCAATAAACTTGTGGCTTTGCAAAAAAAATATGCCACAACGCTTGTTGATTTGGAACATGATATTCATGATGCCTCTGTGCAACTTGCAGATATGATTGACGAGTTGACAGGAAATGAGAATGATATGGCTGCATTGCAGGAGTTTAAGAAAGTTTTGGTAAACGCTTAATGAGAAATTGTTATGGATAAGAATAAGAGAATTCCAAAAGTAAGATATAAGGGATTTGAGGATGAATGGGAGAATATGGACGCTTCTGAAATCTTCAAAACATATTTTGATAAAAATCACCCAGACTTGCCAGTCCTTTCTGCATCGCAAGAATATGGTATGATAGTCCGTGAAAATGTAGGATTCAACGTACAGCATAATAAGGAAAATGAGGCTGGGTATAAAAGGGTTCTTCCTGGGCAGTTTGTTATTCATCTTCGTTCTTTTCAAGGTGGTTTTGCCCATTCTACAGTTGAAGGAATCACGTCGCCAGCGTATACCATTATAGAGTTTCGTGACAAAAGCCAACAAGATGACATCTTTTGGAAATACGTGTTAACGTCAAAAGAGTTTATTAAACGACTTGAAACAGTAACTTATGGTATCCGTGATGGGCGCAGTATCAGCTTTGATGATTTTTCGGAACTGGAATTTGAAGTACCAAGCCTTAAAGAACAGCGTAAAATAGGAAAGACGCTAACAGTCATTGACACCCTCATTCGAAAATTGGAACAGAAGTTAGAGAAGTTGCGTAACATCAAACAGTCGCTTCTTAATCAGATGTTTATAAATGTTAATCGGGGGGGTACACACCGCTGATTAGATTTAAAGGATTTGAGGATGAATGGATGACAATTAAGTTATGCGACATCTCTAAGAAAGTTATAGAAAAGAATGCTACGTCTGTGTGTCGGGATGTCTTTACGAATTCGGCTGAATTTGGAGTGATAAACCAACGAGACTTCTTCGACCACGATGTTGCTAATGTAGATAACATTCAAGGATATTACATAGTAAGACCAAATGACTATGTCTATAATCCAAGAATATCAACGACAGCTCCTGTTGGACCGATAAATAGAAATAAATTAGGTTGTTGTGGAGTGATGTCTCCTCTTTACTATGTGTTTAGAGTAGAGAAACAAAGTGATGGTATTCTCCATTTTCTTGACTATTACTTTAAAAGCAATATGTGGCATGATTTTATGTTCAAGAATGGAAACTCGGGTGCTAGGTCTGATAGATTTTCAATTAGTGATAGCACATTTTCATTAATGCCAATTCTTTATCCCCAAAAAGAGGAAGAGCAGTTGAACATTGGACAGGTGTTTATTAACATGGAAAAACTTATGCGAACAGAGTCGATAAAACTCTCCAAGTTCCGCTCCATGAAGCATTCATTGCTTCAAAAAATGTTTGTATAACAAATAAAACATAATAGATATGGGATTCGACTATGAACTAGATTTTGAGGAAGCTCTCATCAAACTATTAAAAGATAATGGATGGACAGGCAAGATGCTGAACTATCCAACGGAGGCTCAGCTCATCAAAAATTGGGCAGAAATTCTGTTTAATAACAATAAAGGGATAGACCGTCTGAATGGACAACCCCTTACTGATGGTGAAATGCAGCAGATTCTTGACGAAATCAAGGATTTGCGCACACCTCTTGCGATCAATGGTTTCATCAATGGCAAATCGGTCTCTATCACTCGTGACAATCCTGCAGATACCTTGCACTTCGGCAAGGAAGTGTCGCTCACCATATACAACCGTTTGGAGATAGCAAGCGGAAGGAGTTTTTATCAGATAGCTCGCCAACCCAAGTTTGAGCGTCATTCCCAAATCTTGCCTAAGCGCAGAGGGGATTTAGTGTTGTTGATAAACGGTATGCCTGTCATACATGTAGAGTTGAAAAGCAGCAAGATGCCAGCCATGCACGCAGTCAACCAGATAACGGAAAAGTATATTCCAGAAGGAGTGTTTACTGACAGCATCTTCTCTTTGGTTCAACTATTTGTGGCAATGAATCCTGAGGAAACAATGTATTTTGCCAATCCTGGAATAGATGGCAAGTTCAACAAAGCCTTTTGTTTTCATTGGGCAGACTCCCTTAACAACCCCATAAACGATTGGCGACAGATAGCCTCTACTTTTCTTTCCATACCAATGGCACATATGCTTATCGGCTTCTATACCGTTGCCGACCAAGCAGATGGAGTGCTGAAAGTTTTGCGAAGCTATCAGTATTATGCAGCAAGCAAAATAAGCTCAATAGTTGCAAAATGGGATTGGAAGAGCACTGAGCAGAAAGGAGGGTATGTTTGGCATACAACAGGAAGCGGAAAGACCATGACCAGTTTCAAGTCTGCCCAGTTGATAGCCCAGTCAGGAGATGCCGATAAGGTGGTGTTCCTCGTTGACAGAATAGAATTGGGCACACAATCATTGGAAGAGTATCGCTCGTTTGCCGATTCTGTGGATGATGTACAGGCGACGGAGAATACGGACATACTGATAGCAAAAATGCGTGATGACGACACCAAGAAGAACCGTCTCATTGTAACTTCCATCCAAAAGATGAGCAAGGTCAACGCAGAAGAGTATCCAAAGAAAAAAGCAGATATAGAGCATATTGCTGCCAAGCGAGTGGTGTTCATCATAGACGAATGCCACCGTTCCACCTTTGGCGATATGCTCATAGGCATCAAGCGAACATTCTCTCATGCGGTATTCTTTGGCTTCACAGGAACACCAATCAACAATGAGAACCAGAAGAAGCTAAACACTACGCAAACCATCTTTGGTGAGAAACTGCATACTTATTCCATTGCCAATGGTATCATAGACAAGAATGTGTTAGGATTTTACCCTTATATGTGCTCTACATATAAGGACAAAACATTGCGCCGTTGTGTGGCTTTGGAAAAAGCAAAAGCACAGACAGAGGAAGAAGCATTAGCTGATGAAGACAAGAAAAAGGTGTATCAGTACTACATGAATCCAAGCAAGGTAGCCATGGCTGGGAAAATACAACCTAACGGTTCATACCTTAAAGGTATAGAAGATTTCATACCATCTTCGCAGTACAATTGTGACAAACATCATCTGAAAGTTGTGGAAGACATCAAGGAAAATTGGGTGACACTCAGTTTAAATAGTAAATTCCACGCCTTGCTTGCTACGGAAAGTATTCCAGAAGCAATTGCTTATTATCGACTTCTGCGCAAAGAGATGCCAACATTGAAAGTTACAGCTCTATTCGATCCGAATATAGATAATACAGGAGGACAAACGTTTAAGGAAGAAGGACTCATAGAGGTGCTTGAAGGTTATAAGGAGCAATTTGGCAAAACTTACACTATGTCGACCCATGCTGCGTTCAAGCAGGATGTTGCATTGCGCCTTGCCCATAAGAAACCTTATAATGGAAAGGACTTTACAAAAGACAAGCAAATAGACCTTCTTATAGTAGTGAATCAGATGTTGACAGGCTTTGACTCCAAATGGATAAATACGCTCTATGTAGATAAGGTGATGGAATATGAGAACATCATTCAGGCTTTCAGCCGTACTAACCGTTTGTTCGGACCAGACAAACCTTTCGGAGTGATACGTTATTATCGCTACCCCAACACCATGAAGCGTAATATTGACAAAGCTGTGGCAATGTATTCTGACAATAAGCCTCTGAAACTTTTTGCAGATCCATTGACCCATAATCTGCAACAGATGAATAGTATTTATACAGAGATAGAGTATCTGTTTGTACACGCTGGCATCAAGAACTTTGAAAAGTTACCACAAATGGAATCTGAGAGAGGACGTTTTGTGAAGCTGTTCAATCTATTTAATAAGCATTTGGAGGCAGCTCGTATACAAGGTTTCTTATGGGAAAAGTCTCATTATCATCTCAAACAGCCACATGGCGGTTTTGCAGATATAGATATGTTGATAGACGAAGAAACATATAAGGTGTTGTTGAAGCGTTATCAAGAACTATTGAAGCCAAGCAATGGAGGTGGTGGAATTGAAGAACCGCCATACGACATTGAAACTTACCTTACAGAAATAGAAACTGGGCAGATAGATGCCGACTATATTAATGAACGCTTTGAAATCTACTTGAAGTTGATAAACAAAGGCAATGCTTCAGAAAAGGAGCGACAGAAAGTGATGCAGGAATTGCATAAATCTTTTGCCTTGTTGTCGCAAGAAGAACAAAAGTTTGCTAATATTTTCTTGCATGATGTAGAAAGTGGAGATGCTGTACTTGACAAAGGAAAAAGTTTCCACGACTATATTGTGGAGTACATGAATCAAGCAAAAAATGCCAAGCTGCATCAAGTGGCAGAAATCTTTGGCATCAATGAACAGAAGCTAAGGGAAATTATGTCTTCTGCTGTAACGCCTGACAACTTGAATTCGTATAATCGATTCTCAAAATTGAAAGCAACTATAGACAAGGATAAGGCAAAGCTTTTCTTCAAACTAACAGAGGGCGTGGAATTACCTCCTTTTAGGATAAATCAAAAAGCGGAACAGTTTTTGCGCGATTTTATATTGAGTAATGGCGATATGGATATTCCTGAATATGGACGTAAGTTGTCGGATATAAATGAAGATGCTCGTATTGTGGAGTTTGCAGACACTTTAATGGCTATGCACAATGGCATCTCTGTACTTCTTTTAGAAAAAGAATGCATTGAGAGATTTGGGGAAGAATATTCTGCGATGTCTATGCCTGATTGGTTCAAGGTTATTTATGACTACATGAAAACCAAGACACATAGATATGATTTTAAACAGGACGATATTGTTTATTGGAATGTTGCAGAAGATAAAACAAAATAAAGCGACACGTTTGTTGATGCGGCTTTTGATAAGTTGGCAAATGTGTGTGATAAATCAATTATAAACAGCATAAATAATGGATAAAATAACTCAGATAACACGAAAGGAAATATTTTCATTACTCGCTAATGGGTATGATGATATTACTGGTTGGGGAGAGAGCAGGCATGTGTTTTTTAACTATTATGGAACTCTATCTTGTACCGAGTTTCTTGGTCGTCTGTACAATTTAGAAGAACTTCCATCATTAGATAGTCGTTTGAAAAATGCTGCAGAGGATATTTATCGTCACACAGTATTGAATCCTAATGACTACCCCGAGGATTGGTTATTTACCGATTCTCGTTTTCCTCTATGCAATGGAACAGACAAGCAATTATTAGATTTTTTGTGCGAGGTGTTTAATCCAGAGGTTCGCGATGAACAAAGTAATTGGAAAATTTTCTACGAAAAAATAAACAATCTAATTGGTGCTGATGGCTACGAGTTTTACATAGACCATATTATATCCAATAGATTAGGCTATGGCTGGAGGCGAAAAGGAGACAGATTTCGTATTATCACAAAGCCAGAACTATCTTCTTTGATTGGACTGTTTAATCGTGGAGGATATGTATTGGATTTTAGTTCTTCTGCTTTTGATGACTTTACAAAAGAAGTTGTAGGTTTTCGACTAACAGAGTATTATGGTCTGTCTAAAGGGAAGTCTCTTGTCGCTTTTACAGAAGAAGGTAAGGAAAGTGATATTGTTAAGTTATTTGTTGCCTTGTTTGATTATTATGTTTCTAATTCTACTTATGACAAGGAGATGAATGGAATTGCTTATCAAAAGATCACAGATATCATAAAAAGAATTCGCTCGGGAATTGTAACAATAAATGAATTTGCTAAGGAACTTGAGTGCCAATTCTCCAGTGAGTATATGTCTGCTCAAATATCAATCATGATGAAAATGACCAAAGAAAACCCTACAGAAGCCATAGGAAAGGCCAAAGAGCTAATTGAAAGTTGTTGCAAAACTATATTGGAAGAACGTAATATGCTACTTTCCAAAGATGAAACATTAGGGCAATTAACTAAAAAGGTCATGAAGTTATTAAAAGTAACACCACATGATATAGATGATACAATACCTGCTGCAAAGGCAATGAAACAAATATTAGGAAATCTAAGCGCAATAGCTGAAGGAATGGCTACTTTGAGAAATTCATATGGAAGCGGACATGGACGTGCTGCTTCGTATAAAGGGTTAGAAGAACGTCATGCCAAATTAGCTGTGGGCAGTTCAATAACATTGGTTGAGTTTTTGTGGTGTACTCATGAAAGAACAAAAGACAAGAATAAGGTCTAAAATGGCACATGAGGATTTTTCGTAATAATAACAAGAAAAGAATTTAAAATGAACATAAATGAGTTAATAGGCGAAGCAACAGCCTACGATAAGAAGCAACAACTCGAAGTCAAGAGACCAAAGAGTTGGCTAAAAAGTGTTTCAGCCTTTGCCAATGGTGAGGGCGGAACATTGGTGTTTGGTATCAGTGACGACGACCAAGTGGTAGGACTTGCTGATGCAGAAAGTGATGCGGAGAGAATAAGTGAGGAGACAAAGACCAAGCTTGATCCGACACCTGCTGTCAACCTCGAATTTAAGGAGGTGGGCGGCAAGAAGCTTGTGCTGCTTCATGTCTATAAAGGACAAGAGACACCATATTATTATATAGGTGACAAACAACGATTGGCATTTGTGAGAGTCGGTAACGAGTCAGTGGTAGCTGACAGACTTCAATTGAAGAACCTTGTTATGAGAGGTGCTGGTCGTTCGTTTGATGCTATCCCATCACCATACAAGTTTGAGGATATGTCTTTCTCCAAACTCAAATCTGTTCATTTTAAGCGATTGAACCAATCGTTTGATGATAGTGATTTCGTTTCATGGGGAATAGTTGACAATGACGGGAAACTAACCAATGCCGGTGCATTATTGGCAGATGAATCCCCTATACGCCATTCTCGTATCTTCTGCACACGTTGGAATGGACTTGACATGACGAGTGGTTTGGGGGAGGCTTTGGATGATGCCGAATTGGAAGGTAGTGTCATCAGTCAATTGCAAGATGCAGTTGCTTTTGTGAGAAACAACTCTCACAGAAGATGGTGGAAAGAAGCTGAATATCGAGAAGAACTGCCAGATTATCCAGAGCGTGCCGTAACCGAAGTGATATGCAATGCAATCATTCATCGTGATTACATGGAACTTGGCAGTGAGATACATATAGATATGTATGACGACCGCATGGAAGTGTATTCCCCTGGTGGCATGTTTGATGGACGATTGATACAACAACTTAATCCTCTAACTGTGCCGTCGAAACGTCGCAACCCTTTACTTGCAGACTTTTTCCATCGCTTGAAACTTATGGAGCGTAGAGGAAGTGGAATGAAGAAGATAATTGGTGAGTATAAGCGTTTTGAAAACTTGGAAAATTATCACGCACCAGAGTTTAGTTCCAATGCAACAGAATTTCATGTTACTCTATGGAACCTCAATTATGGGGAGGATGTCGTAAAAGACAACCTTCATGTCGTAAAAGAGACGGATGATGTCGTAAAAGATGTCGTAAAAGATGTCGTAAAAGAAAAAGCAAATGCTACAAAAGAATTTGCTAAAGCACAACGGCAAATTTATAAGTTGATTTCGCAGATGCCCCAAATCAGTGCTGCGCAAATGTCAGAGAACATGGGGATTTCTTTGCGACAAGTGCAACGATACCTCAAGCAACTTTCCGACCTAAACCTAATTGTAAGAGAAGGTAGTCGCAAAAATGGCATTTGGAAAATCTTGGATGATGAATACGAAGACTTCTTTAAAAGAATATAAACGATAACAACAGGTGGCTATATCCATAATAATGGGTTAGTCACCTTCTGTTTTTATTTTAGTTGATTTGACAATGCTATGGAAAAGGTTTTGAGTTACTCAAAACATACCTTGCTGTGTCTTTGTGGACACAAGCGAAGTACAAAATAAAATTTGGTTTCTTGCGGAGCATCAAGCCCGGTTCTTTATCAAAATAACACGAATGCTATAAGAATTTACCACCATGAAACACTGCTGACGTATAGATTTACTGATTCATTGTCGTACTGTTGTATTGATTTGATGCCGTATAACAATAGATAAATATCTCTATAATGAAGTAATTGCTGATGGTCTCTATCGGCACACCCTCTTCGAGAGTAACGAGGCTGGTGAACGAATGCCGTCCGACATGATAGACCAGATTCATGCTAATGCCTGTAAGGACACGGAGATTTTTCATGTTGGCTCTTAAAATGGCATACTCCTACCAGGGAAGCAGAGTCTTTCTTGTAGGATCCTTGTATTTCTCCAACATGGCAAGTGCCTCTGGCAGCAACTTTACACGTGCAAGCATCTCGTTCTTCTTACGGTGGTATTTCAGCCAAAGACTTCCATCTTCGTCACGAAAAAGGTTTTCTTCCGTAATGGAGACCGTATCGGTATAAGCCGTGCCTGTATAGCAGGCAAAAAGAAAAAGGTCACGGGTCAGAGCCAGTGACTTTCTTTGTTCTGGTATCTCGAAGTCACGGATTTTCAGAAAGCCCTCACGTGTCAGAGCCTTTGGCGTGTTGCTCGGTCATGCCAACATCACAACAACACTCAACCTATATGTTCACCCGAACATGGAACAGAAGAAACGTTGTATCACCAAGATGTTCAAGTCTCTTGGAAAATAAAACGAAATGATAGGGTAGAGGCAGTTCTCTACTTTCTGAACATTCCCACTCTATGGCTCACACCCTTGCGGTTGAGTGTACGCAGAACGTATACTCCTTGTGGCAGAGTATTGACGTTGATGGTGCTTGTGCGACGATAGGGCAGGGTGGTTATAGCCATTTGCTGCATCGACTCTGCTATGAGGAAGTCGGCATCGGTCAGTGCTGTACATTTAGGCAACGTTACGTTGAGGTCGTCGCACGGCAGCATGGCTTTGCGGCTTATGCTTTTGTTGCAGCTGTTTGAACCGACGGGTGCTGTGTAGTCGTCGCAGGGCTGCTGTAGTGCAGCGCTTTCGTTGCCATAGCGGTCGGTGGCGCATACGGCGTAGTACATGAAGCTGTTGTCGGGTATGGTCAGTTGGCGACTTTGGCGACGTGTGGCTATAAGATTGCGTGCGTCGTCGGTGTCTACAGGATATTCTGTCGAGCCGTACACGTTGAACAGTATCATTGTAGTGTCAGCCACGTTGTGTCGCCACGACACAGTGGCTGTGCCGTTGCCGTTGGCTGTGATGCTGAGGTTTTTAGGCGCGTCGGGGCGTACATTGCTCTGCCATGTCATAGGCGGAATGAGCGATGCATACTGCGAGTATTCGTTGCGGGCATACTGATATATACCCTTGGTGTTGTCGGTGAAGAATTTTGAGCGGAAATAGGCGTGGCCCAATCCCTCGGCACGCAGAAACTCCAGTTCGCGTGTTATGTCGCTCAGAGGCCAGTTGCGCTCGCGTGGCGACATGAAGTATATGCCCAGTCCGGGCACAATGATACGTCCGTGGCTGCGCTCCTTCCAGTCGAGAGCGAAGGGGAAGAAGTCGTTGTCGCGAAAGTACATCATCGGGAACAGCTCGTCCATCAGTCCGTCGCGCAACCAAAGTTCGGCATCCTGGCAGACCTTGGTGTTGGCGTTCCATCCGCGGCTCCAGTATCGCTGCGTGTCGTCATACTTGCCTATGGGCGAGCAGCTCATCTTCACCCACGGCTTTATGCCCTTCACACGACGGGATATAGTACGTACGATGCGTGTAATGTTGTCGCGTCCCTTGTCGCGTGACAGGGTCTTCAGTTTGGGTAGTTCTTCGGGATAGCGTATGTAGTCGAGATGGATGCCGTCCACGTCGTAAGCGCGGGTCACCTCGGCACAGATATTAGCCAGATAGTCGGCAGTCTGCTGCGTCTCGGGATTCATGTATCCGTCGGCCTTGATGCGTATGATGTTGCGTGGCATCTTCTTGCGCAGCTGCTTGCATCCCAGTGCGTCCCATTTTCCTACAGGCATGGTCACAATCCATGCGTGCAGTTCCATGCCACGTCGGTGGCATTCGTTGATGGCAAACTGCCGAGCGTCGTAGCCCGGACTCTTGCCAGGGTGTCCCGACAGACATCCGTCCCACGGCTCGTAAGCCGAAGGATATATCACGGTGCCGCGCACACGGGTCTGCAGCAGTACGGTGTTGATGCCGGCAGCCTGCAGCTGGTCCAGAATCTTGCGCAATTCGTTCTGCTGTTTTTCTATCGAGCGTGCCGATTGGGCGTAGGTGTGGGGCCAGTCGATGCCGCCAATGGTGGTGAGCCATACGGCGCGCACCTCATGCTTGGGTGGTCGTGCAGTGCAGGCTACGGTCTGAGCCATGCTGGTAGGGATACATGTTGTCAGTGCCAGCAAGGCAATGATAAGTGAAAATATGTATGGGCGGTTTTTTCTCATTTTGTGTTCGCTTTTTTGCAATTGAGCCACAAAGGTAGCCATATTTTTCTGTTTCGGACGGCATATTGTCTTGTTTATGAAATATATTATGTAAATTTGCAACTATTCAAATCAAAAACAATCAGATTATGAGAAAGAAATTAATGGCAATGGTTGTGGCTATGTTTGCAGCCGTTACAGCAAATGCTCAGTTTGAGGAGGACAAGGTATATGTAGGTGGCTCGCTTACTGGCTTTAATATGAAATATACAGGATCGGAGAAGTTCTCAATCGGCACACAGGCTCAGGCTGGTTATTTCGTTGCCGACGACCTTTTGCTTCTCGGACAGTTCAACTATGATCACTCTGGCAAAAAGGAAATTGCAGATAAGTTCTCGGTTGGTGTCGGTGGTCGCTACTACATTGAGCAGAACGGCATATATCTTGGCGTAAACTGCAAGTATGTACATGCCGGCAAGAAGTTCAACGACATCATGCCGGGGGTAGAGGTTGGCTATGCCTACTTCCTCAACAATTCGGTTACGGTAGAGCCGGCTATCTACTACGACCAGTCGTTCAAGAACCACAAGGATTTCTCGACCATCGGTCTGAAGATAGGTGTTGGTATTTATCTGTTCCAGCAATAATCACCGCTCTTAGGTCAGACTATATCTATATTTCATACTGATGGATAATGCATATCCCTCCAAACTGCTTGAGAAAGCGGTGGGAGAATTTTCTAAATTACCGGGCATAGGTCGCAAGACAGCCTTGCGGCTTGTGCTCAACATGCTGCGCCGCTCGGAAGAAGAAGTAGAGGAGTTTGCCGGTGCTGTGTCGCGACTGCGTAAGGACGTCAAGTACTGCCGCGTGTGCCACAACATCAGCGACACTGACGTGTGCCCGATATGCTCCGACACCCATCGCGATGCGTCGACAATATGCGTCGTCGAGAACATACGCGACGTAATGGCGGTGGAGAACACTCAGCAATATGGCGGACTGTATCACGTTCTGGGAGGAATCATTTCGCCTATGGACGGCATAGGTCCGTCAGACATCGAGATTGATTCGCTCGTGAAGCGTGTGGCAGACGGAGGAGTACGCGAGGTGATACTGGCACTCAGCTCCACTATGGAGGGCGACACAACCAACTTCTACATATCGCGCAAGCTGGCTCCATACGATGTGGAACTGAGCGTCATAGCGCGTGGCATTTCTGTAGGCGACGAACTGGAGTATACCGACGAGGTGACTCTGGGACGCGCTATTATTAATCGTACTAAAATGACTGGAAAATGATAAGACATACTCGCAACGTTCTTATGCTTGTGTTGGGCATTGCGGTGGCTGTATCGCTTATAGCTGTGGTGCTCTACGAATCGGATACGCTGCCCGTAGGCGTGCTGTCGGGACGTGGAGGTAGCGATGAGTTTGTCCTCACTATGCTTATGGAGCTGCTTACGCTGTGCGTCATTCCGCTGGCGCTACGTCTGTTCCGCTTCAAAGCTATTGCCGCCCGCCTCACCTCGGCAGCAGAATTGTTGCGCTGGGGCATGGTTCGTATGCTTATGCTGTGTTTGCCCATGGTGGCAAATACCTTATTATATTATATATACATGAACGTGGCATTCGGGTATATGGCCATAATATTGCTGCTCAGCCTGTATTTCGTGCTGCCTACCATGGCACGCTGCGAGGTAGAGATAAATGACGGCACCAGTACTGCCGACGACACGCAGGCCGATGCAGAAACTGAAAAACAGTAGAAAATGGTGAAACTGTCGGTAGTAATAGTTAGCTATAAGGTACGCGCCTATGTAGAGCAATGTCTTATGTCGCTCTTACGCTCGCTGCGTGATATAGACGCTGAGGTGTTTGTCGTGGACAACAATTCGCACGACGGCACCGTCCAGCTCATACGTTCTCGTTTTCCGCATGTCAAGGTTATGGACAGCAGCCATAACCTCGGCTTTGCGCGTGCCAACAATGCAGCCATCCGACAGAGCACAGGTGAGTACGTGCTCTTGCTCAATCCCGACACCATAGTGGCGGAGGACACCATAAGCACCGTACTCGATTTTATGGATGCCCATCCCCAAGCGGGCAGTGCAGGTGTGGCAATGCAGTGTGTAGACGGATCGCTCGCTCCCGAGTCGCGTCGCGGCCGCCCAACGCCAATGACGGCTTTCTACAAGATGTGCGGCCTGTGCGCCATGTTCCCACGTAGCCGTTTCGGCCGTTACTATATGGGCGGAATGTCGTGGAGCGAGGCAGGACGCATTGACGTGGTGAGCGGAGCCTTCTGTATGATGAGGCGTTCGGCGCTGGATAGGGTAGGACTGCTCGACGAAGACTTCTTCATGTATGGCGAGGACATCGACCTCTCGTGTCGCATAGCCGATGCCGGCTACGAGAATTGGTACATCCCGGCACACATACTGCACTACAAAGGCGAGAGTTCACACCAGTCGTCGTTCCGCTATGTCCACGTGTTCTACAATGCCATGCTCATCTTCTTCCGCAAGCATTACGGCAGTGTGAGCCATCTTGTGGCGCTGCCCATCAAGGCAGCCATAGTGTTGAAAGCCACAATAGCCCTTGTCTCTATGCAGATGCGTGCCGTGAAGCGTGCTCTCGGCTTTGTCGACTCGCAGCACATGCGCCGTGCCGCCTATGTATTTATATGCACTAAGGACAGCGAAGCCAAGTGTCGTGACATCGCCTTGCGCAACGCCCTTGAGGCTACGTTCGTAGTAGGCGATGCACATAAGCTGCCACAAGGCCATGCCTGCATGCCATTGCCCGACGCCCATAAGGTGTACGTGGTATACGATACCGACGCATTCGCATTCGGACAGGTGCTGCGCCTGTTCCGTGAGAATCAGCATAAGGGAGTGTCTATGGGCACATTCAGCAGCAAGACAGGCAATATAATCACTTATGAGGAGGTCTTGTCATGAGCGAAATGAATCTTACCAAGGTGCGGTTGAGGGCTATGGAGCCTGAAGACCTCGACTTTCTGTACAATATCGAGAACGACCGCGAGCTGTGGAACGTGGGCAACACAAACGTGCCCTACTCGCGCTATGTGCTGCACGACTATATAGCCAACGCCACAAACGACATATACAGCGACGGCCAGGTGCGCATGATAGTTGAGAATGCCGAAGGGTGTACGGTGGGAATGGCCGACCTCTTCGACTTCAATGCCAGCCACAGACGCGCCGAACTGAGCATCGTCATTATGCGAGGCTTTCGCCGTTGTGGGTATGCTGAGGCTGCCGTGCGCCATATGCTGAGCTATGCGCAGCGCATTCTGCACCTCAATCAGGTGTATGCCGTCATCTCCGTAGACAACAAGCCATCGATTGCTTTGTTTGAGAAATGTGGCTTTATAAAGTCGGCAAACCTGCAAAAATGGCTCTTCGATGGCGAAAAATACATAGATGCAGTAATTATGAGTAATTTTTTTGAAAAAATATGACAAAAAGCTTTGTC
>ULTT01012104.1_pt1 | contig 21125 bp, 18 predicted proteins | sample 1957831 | NCBI WGS metagenome assembly ULTT01 (sample SAMEA4835740, study PRJEB28245) | human gut metagenome | biome: gut microbiome; material: fecal sample | place: Denmark | collected 2008 | reverse complement strand
GGTTCGGCGGCGGGCCCATCAGCCCGGAGAGCCGTAAATGTATCGAAAGCTGGAAAAAATACTGCCCGGATTACAAGATCATCGAATGGAACGAGCAGAACTTTGAGATCAGCCAAAACCGCTACGCGCAGCAGGCCTACGAAGCAAAGAAATATGCCTTTGTGTCGGACTATGTGCGGCTGGCAGTGCTGTATGAGTACGGCGGCATCTATCTGGACACGGACGTGGAGCTGGTGCGCCCGCTGGATGAACTGCTGGAGCACAAGGGCTTTATCGGCATGGAGCACAGTGTGCCCTCGCCCTACGGCCGCACGCTGCTGGTGAATACCGGCTCCGGCGTGGGCGCAGAGCCGGGCTGCGAGATGATCGGCAAAATGCTGGCAGGCTACCGCAATGCATCCTTTCTGCAGGAGACCGGCGAGCCGGATCTGTGCACCTGCACCCAGCGGGATACCCCGCTGTTTACCAAGGCCGGTTTGCAGCAGAAAGACGAGCAGCAGGAACTGGACGGCTTTCTGGTGCTGCCCACCGACTGCTTTTCCCCCTTTGATTATGTGACCGAGCGGATGCACCGGACCCCGCGCACCTTCGGCATCCACTATTACAGTGGCAGCTGGCAAAGCGGCAACAAGGCAAACCGCTGGTGCAAGCGCTTCAAGTGCACCAAAGTCGGGCGCTGGTGTATGTGGCTGCGGCAGTGTTCGCCCCGCTGGCTGCGGGAAAAACGGCGCAGCCTGCATAACCGCTGCCGCCTGCAATGGAAAAAATGGTTCGGCTGCCGGGGACTGCAATTTGGCAGCAGCATCCTGCTGGACAGGGAACTCCGGCTGCGGCTGAACAGCGGCTCCCGGGTGACGCTGGGCGACCGGGTGGAGAGCGACGGGCGGATGTCCATCACCACCGGATATTCCAGCCAGCTGAACATCGGCAGCGGGGTCTACTTCAACGATGGCGCGGTCATCAGCTGCCTTGGAAAGATAACCATCGGCGAAAACACCCTTTTCGGCCCCGGGGTGAAGATCTTTGATAACAACCACCGCTTCAGCCGGGAGGAAGGGGTCAGCCGGGAATGCGATGCGGGCTGCATCACTGTGGGGCGCAGCTGCTGGATCGCCTCGGACGTGGTGCTGCTCAAGGGCACGGACATCGGCGACAACTGCGTCATCGGCGCGGGCTGCGTCATCCGAGGCGAAGTGCCCGCCGGTTCCCTCGTGACCCGCAGCGGGGAGCAGACCACCCGGCCAATCGAGACAAGATAAGGCATCCCCTCTCGTAAAGATGTGTTCATCGCGGCCCGTAGGCCGCGATGAACACTCAAATTTAAAAAAATCATTCCGCTGCGCATGGCCAGAGCAACGCGGAGGCCATTTGAAATCGTTGTTCTTAGAAGAACTGCTGCACAACGCTGTGCGGCAGTTCTTTTTTGTCCCGCTTGCCCTTTTTGCGCAGGAATGCTATACTTTAGCGATAAAGGACAGTGCGCTGTCCGCAGGTTTTTCGGAGATAAGGAAAAGCGCTTATGCGAATCGGACTGATCGAATTTTTGCTCATACTGGCCATTGCGTCCCTCACGGTAGGGCCGCGGGTGGCTTTGTTCGTGGACCGGTGGATGTGCCGCGCCAACCGCGCTAACGCCATGGCGGCGCGCCGCCGGGCAGAGTATGCCGCACAGATGGCCGCAGAACGGGACGCCATGCTCAAGCGGTTCCGCACCGCCAGCACCGTGTTCGGGGTGGGCATTTTGCTGGTGCTGGTGTACGCGCTGGGCTTCCGCCCCATCGACACCCCGCCACAGACCTATAAAGCCCCCGACCTCCGGCAGGAGACGGGCGCGATGCAGACGGCCGTTTCCACCGACCGCAAGACCCAGCTGGAGCTGGGGGAGTATCAGGGCGTGGACTGCATCCGCGCAAAGGATGGCCTGTTATATGCCGCTGCGTGGAACGGTGCTGCATTGAAAAAGCGCACCAGCGATCTTGTGCGCACCGATGGCGGGCACGCTGCCGCCATCCTGAGCGTGGAGGGCGAGCTGACCGGCTTTGCCTTTGATGCCGCCGGGGATGTGTGGCTGACCCAGCTGACCACCGCCGGAGGTATCTTGTGCCGCGCAAAGCACGACAGCTGGGGCGCAGCGGTGGAGCAGGTGGTCACCCAGCTGGACGGTGCGCCGCTGGGGGCGGTGTCTGCCGTGGAGGTAAGCCCGGCGGGCAAGGTATACTTTGCGGTGGCTGCGGCGGCAGGCGCGGAGAACGGGCTGGAAAGCGCCCTGCGCACCGAGCTGCTGGCGCACACCGCCACCGGCTGCGTGTATGTGTACGACCCCGCCGCCCGCACAGTGGAAAAAGTGCTGGGCGGGGTGGCAGGTGCTGCCGGTCTGGCGCTCAGCCCGGACGGCAGCACCCTGTATGTCTCCGACCTTGGCAGCCGCTGCATTTGGGCGGTGGACGCCGCTGCCCGGGAGCTGACCGCCGGGGGACGGGGCTGCACCGCTGCCTTTGCCGGTCTGCCGGGCTATCCCGGAGCGCTGGCTGTGGACACGGACGGTACGCTGTACATCAGCTACCGCTGGGCGCGCAGCGGCTGGCTGGAAAAGAACGCGGACAGCACCCTGCTGCGGGGCATTGCCCTGCGGGCGGGGCAGAATACGCAGGAGCGGCTGTTCCGGTGCACCGCAGATGCCCCCTGCGCCGAGGCGGTAAGCCTTGCCACAGGGACTTGGGAGCAGACCTTTACCGGCCTTGCACAGGACAGCTGCGCGGCGGTGTGTCCGGTGGAAAGTAAAGTATATTTCGGTGCAGCAGGGGCAGACAGCCTGCTGGCTGCAAACCGATAAGTGAGGTGTTTTTTGTATGACCGAAGCATTTGCAAAACAGATCGAGACCGAGGCACGGCAGGCAATGACCGAGCTGGTGGCCGCGGCAAAGCTGAAAAAGGGAGACGTGCTCGTGGTGGGCTGCTCCTCCAGTGAGATGGTGGGCGGTCACATCGGCAAGGATTCCAGCATAGAAGCCGCCCGGGCGCTGTACGCGGGCGCTGCGCCGGTGCTGGCGGAAAAAGGCGTCTGGCTGGCAGCCCAGTGCTGTGAGCACCTGAACCGCGCCCTTATCCTTGAGCGGGAAGCCGCAGAGAAGTACGGCTGGGAGGAAGTGTGCGTCGTGCCCCGTCCCCATGCGGGCGGCAGCTGGGCCACTACCTGCTGGAAAAACTTCAAAGACCCGGTGGCGGTGGAGGAGATCCGCGCCAACGCGGGCATGGATATCGGCGGCACCCTGATCGGAATGCACCTGAAGCGGGTGGCAGTGCCGGTGCGGCTGAGCCTTAATAAGATCGGCGAAGCAAACATTCTGTGCGCCTACACCCGCCCGAAGCTGATTGGCGGCGAGCGCGCCCGCTATACCGAGGAGGACTGAGCCAGATGGCAGAAAAAACGTTGGAAGAAATGCGGCAGGCCGTGGCCGAGATCCGGGAAAAGATGGCCGCAGCCGCCCGGGAAGCCGGGCGTGACCCGGCAGCGGTGCAGCTGTGCGCCGCCTGCAAGACCCGCGCGGCGCAGACCATTGCAGCCAGTGCGGGTTTGCCCATTGATGTGTTTGGCGAAAACCATGTGCAGGAGCTGTGTGCAAACTACGATGCCGGAGCTTACTGCGGTAAGCCAAGCCATTTTATCGGCCATTTGCAGACCAATAAGATCAAAAAGGTACTGGGGCGGGCAAGCCTGATCCAGAGCGTGGACAGCGAGCATCTGCTGCTGGCTATCGAGAAGGAAGCCGCCAAGGCCGGCATCGTGCAGGATATCCTGCTGGAAGTGAACATCGGCGGGGAAGAGAGCAAGACCGGTGCCGCGCCGGAATTGCTCTGGCCGCTGCTGGATACCGCCGCTGCACAACAGCATATCCGGGTCAAGGGTCTGATGGCGATCCCGCCTGTGAACGACGATGACGCCCAGAACCGCCGGTATCTGGCGCAGGTGTATCAGCTGTTCGTCCGGGCAGGGGAGCGCGGCTACCACAACGTGGAGATGCAGACCCTTTCCATGGGCATGAGCGGCGATTTTGAGAACGCTATCCGCGAGGGCGCTACCCTTGTGCGCATCGGCACCGCCATCTACGGCGCGCGGGATTACAGCAAAAAGTAACGATAAAAACGGAGGAACCATGCCGAAAACTAAGACCAACGACCCCGGGGCGCACCACGCAAGCAGCGGTGCGCTGATCCGGCGTTTTCTGCCGTATCTGGCAAACTATAAGATGGTGCTGTGCCTTGATTTGTTCTGCGCAGCACTGACCACCCTGTGCGATATCGTGCTGCCCAAGATCATGAGCACCATCACAAACTCTGCCATGGGGGTGGGCATCACCCTGACGGCGGGCATCGTGCTGAAGCTGGCGGCACTCTACTTTGTGCTGCGCATCATCGACGGCGCAGCCAGCTACTATATGTCCAGCATCGGCCATATCATGGGCGTGCATATCGAAACGGACATGCGCCGGGATGCCTTTGACCATCTGCTGCAGCTGGATCACACCTACTACAACAACACTAAGGTGGGCACCATCATGGGGCGCATCACCAACGATTTGTTTGATGTGACTGAGTTCGCCCACCACTGCCCGGAGGAGTTTTTCATCGCGGGCATCAAGATCGTGGCGTCCTTTGTCATTTTGTGCCGCGCCAGCATCCCGCTGACCTTGGCAGTGTTTGCCTGTGTGCCGCTGATGGGCGTGGTGTCGGTGTACCTGAACGGCCGTCTGCGGGCGCGGTTTCGCCAGCAGCGCGTCCAGATCGGCGAGCTGAACTCCACCATCGAGGACAGTCTGCTGGGACAGGGCGTGGTCAAGGCCTTTGCCGCCGAGGACGAGGAGCGGGAAAAGTTTGCCAGGGGCAACCGCGCCTTTGAGCAGATCAAGACCCTTGGCTACTACGCCATGGGTGCCTTCAACACCTCCACCCGCCTGTTTGACGGGTTGATGTATCTGGTGGTCATTCTGGCGGGCGGGCTGTCGCTGGTGTACGGCAAGATCACCGCCGGCGACCTTGTGGCCTATATGCTCTACGTCACCACTCTCATCGCCACCATCCGGCGCATCGTGGAGTTTGCCGAGCAGTTCCAGCGCGGCATGACCGGCATCGAGCGCTTTGCCGAGATCATGGACACCCCGGTTGCCATCAAGGACGCCCCGGACGCCGTGCCATTGCAGCCCGGCCCCGGCGAGATCCGGTTCGAGAAGGTGTGCTTTGAGTACCCGGACGACCACAACAAGGTGCTGCACGACGTCAGTCTGGACATCCGCGCCGGAGAGCGTCTGGCGCTGGTGGGTGCCTCCGGCGGCGGCAAGACCACCCTGTGCAACCTGATCCCCCGCTTTTACGAGGTGACCAGCGGCCGCATCCTCATTGACGGGCAGGACATCCGCCGGGTCACCCTGAAGAGCCTGCGGCAGGATATCGGTATCGTGCAGCAGGACGTGTACCTGTTCAGCGGCACGGTGGCGCAGAACATCGCCTACGGCAAGCCCGGTGCTACCCGGCAGGAGATCGAAGCCGCCGCCCGTCTGGCGGGCGCGGAAAAGTTCATCCTTGCGCTGAAGGACGGCTACGACACCTATGTGGGCGAGCGCGGCGTCAAGCTGTCCGGCGGACAGAAGCAGCGCATCGCCATTGCGCGGGTATTTTTGAAGAACCCGCCCATCCTGATTCTGGACGAGGCCACCAGCGCACTGGACAACGAGAGCGAGATCCTTGTGGGACAGAGCCTTGAAAAGCTGGCGCACGGCCGCACCACCCTGACCATCGCCCACCGCCTGACCACCATCAAGGACTACGACCGTATCCTTGTGCTGGGCGAGGAGGGCATCGTGGAAGAGGGTACCCATGCCCAGCTGCTGGAAAAGCAGGGCGTCTACTACCGCCTGTGGAACCAGCTGCCCGCAGAGGATGGGGAGTAAAAGCGCCTGAAATACAAAAAGACACCCGAAAGGGTGTCTTTTTGTCTCTTGTCAAGGAAAGTGAACGGGTTTCATCTCTAGGTGCCCACCGATTCATCTTGTTTGGTGTTTTGCATCCACCGCACCAGCACTTCGGCGTCCTGTTTGCCTTTGGCGTACATTTTTTCAAGGCCGGCGCGGTTCTTGGTCAGGGTGGACATTCCCTCGGTGCTGTCCGGGGCGATGATGCAGACAAGGCCCTGTCGCTCCAGCTCCCGCGCCCGCTGGACAGCCGTGTTGTACCGCCATGCCCGGCGGCGCAGCCCCTCGGCTGCAGCGGGGTAATGCGACTGCAGCAGGTGTGCCAGATGCTTGTCCCGGGCATCACTACTCGCCAGCCCGATGGGCTTGGTCAGGATGAGAGCCACCCGGTCGCAGCCGTGGGCAAAGGCCCATTCCAGCGGGACGGGGTCGGCCAGGCCGCCATCAAAATAAGGCACGCCGTCGATGACGCAGGGCTGGTCGATGACCGGGATGCAGCAGGACGCCATGAGGATGCGGTAGTCGTCCGGGTGGAGGTCTGCCTTGGTGAAATACTGCGCCTCGCCGTTCTGTGCATTAGCGGCCACCACGCAGAGCTCTGCCGGGCTGCGGGCAAGCGCCGCGTAATCCAGCGGATTCTCGCCGCCTGCATTGCTGAGGGTGCCGTAGACATAGCCCAGATCGAGATAGGAGTGCTTGCGGATGAGGTTGTGCACGCTCATGTACTCCCTGCGGAAGGAGTATTCATCGTAAAAGGGCTTGTTCCGCCCATGCTGGCCTGCCAGATAGGACGCCATATTGGCGCTGCCCGCCGAAACGCCGATGCAGAGATCGAAGCGGAGGTCCTCCTCCAGGCAGCGGTCCAGCACGCCAGCGCCGTAAATGCCCCGCAGGCCGCCACCCACATCGATGACACCGTATTTCATGGTCTGTTCCTCCATCGTTTAATTCCATTTCCCTCCCAGTATAACGGGACGGCGGGAAATACTCATTGAGCAAACGGCGGGATCTGATGCAATTTGCGGCAGAAAGCAGGATCTGCCGCAATGGGGGCAAACAAAAACGGCCAGCGTATCATGTGCTCTGTGATATGTACCCCGCCTGTGGAACCAGCTGCCCGCAGAGGATGGGGAATAAAAGCCCTTGAAATACAAAAAAGACACCCGAAAGGGTGTCTTTTTTCGTATGGGCCAGGCAGGACTTGAACCCGCGACCAAGCGGTTATGAGCCGCCAGCTCTGACCAGCTGAGCTACTGGCCCACATGGGTGCTGCATTGCTGCAACACGCACTAGTATAACAAAAACCGCGCAAAAAGGAAAGCATTTTCCGCAAAAATCATTTGGTGCGGTGGGCATCCAGCTTTTGCAGCATAAATTCGTCCAGCATGGCGGGCGGGAACAGCGGCTCCTTGTAGCCAAAGGCCTCCCGGATAAAGATCAAAGTCACCACGGTCTGGCGGCCGGGGTCCAGCCGCAGGGTGTACAAAGTGTCCAGCGGCTGCTGGCTGGGCTGGTGCAGCGTCAGGTGCAGCAGAAAGCTGCCGTCGTTCTCCCGGCGGCACTCGTAGGCAAAGAGGTCGGTGTCGCTGCGGGTGTCCAGACGGTCAAAGCACTCGTCCAGCGCAAGGCCGGTGCGGAACTCGGACAGGCCGGCGGGGCCGTACTGGCTGCGGCGGGTTGTCTCCCGCCGGGAGAGCAGGTACACGATGATGCCCAGCGCACAGGCCAAAAGACAGACGGAAACGACAGCGTTCATGGAAAGACCCTCCCCAAAAGAGTTTTCCTTATTGTAACACAACCTGCGGGGGTTTGTGCTATAATATTTACAATTCTTTTTTAAATTTTTCTGCAAACCGGGCGCAAACGCCCGGGGGAGGGCTTCATGAAGCTTAAATTTACACGCAAGACATGGTATTTCTTTTTGCTGGCTGCAGCGGCAGTGTCCATGCTGGGCGGCTTTGCCGTGCTGGGCGGAATGGATTTTTCCGGGCTGGAAATGATCGTATTCTGCCTTACCGGCATCGCGGTGCTGTTTCTGGCGGCGCAAAAGGGCGCACCGGCAAGGGAAAAGCGCAACTACACCGGCGTGTTCGTGGTGCTGATGCTCAGCAAGCTGGGTGCCAGCGGCTGGGCGGGGGATATCTGCTCGGCGCTGGTGTGGCCTGCGCTGCTTGCCACCGAGTACGAGCGCGGCAAGCCCATCCAGCGGCAGCTGCAGCTGGTGAGCGCCGCCGAGGTGCTGCGGCTGGTGTTCTGGATGCTGACCAAGTACGCGGGCATGAGCGGCCTTGCCTTCTGGACGAATATCATGTTCGTGCTGTTGACCTGCGCCCGGGGCTGGGCGGGGCTTACCCTGTATAAGACGCAGGAGGAGACCCTGTGACCCAGCGCCGCAGGACGTCTAAAGCCAAGGCGAAACGCCGCTTTGGCCGCCGGGCCTTTCTGGCCGGGGCGGGCGTTGCCGCCTGCGGATTGGCGGGGTGGTATCTGCGGAAAAAGGGCAACGCAGAAAAGACCGCCGCCTCCGGGCAGGATACACCCCCGGCACCCAACCCTGCCCTGCCTGCCGGAGAGTGGCGGGCGGTGTGGGTGAGTTATCTGGACTGGGCGCTGCTGGATTTCTCCACCGAGGACACCTTCCGCGCCGGGGCGGCGCAGCTGCTGGACAATTGCGCCGGGCTTGGACTGAACACCGTGCTGGCGCAGGTGCGCCCCTTCGGGGATGCGCTGTACCGCAGCAGTTTGTTCCCGTGGAGCCATCTGTGCACCGGGGTGCAGGGAAAAGACCCCGGCTTTGACCCGCTGGATGTCTTTCTGACCGAGGCGCACCGCCGGGGCATCGGGGTGGAGGCGTGGGTCAACCCCTACCGCCTGCGCTCCTCGGCGGCAATGCCGCCGAATCTGGCAGAGAATAATCTGGCAAACACTCACCCGGACTGGCTGTGCACCGCCGGGGAGGGGCTGTACCTGAACCCCGCCGTGCCTGCCGCCGCTGACTATGTGGTGCAGGGGGTGGCAGAGCTTGTGCAGAACTACCCGGTGGACGGCATCCACTTTGACGATTACTTTTACCCCACCACCGATGCCGCCGTGGACGCGGTGCAGTTTGCGGCAAGCGGCGCAGCCGACCTTGCCGCGTGGCGGCGGCAGAACGTTACCGCGCTGGTGGCGAAGGTGCACCGCACGGTAAAGGCGGCAGACCCGACCTTGCGGTTCGGCATCAGCCCGCAGGGCAACCCGGACAACGACCTTGACCAGCAGTACAGCGATGTGACCGCATGGCTGGCGGCGGGCGGGGAGGAAAAGGTCATCGACTACCTCTGCCCGCAGGTGTACTGGGGCTACGGCTTTACCCTGCAATCCGGCAGCACCCGCTTTGCCTTTGAAAACATCGTCCCGGCGTGGCTTAGCTACCCTCGGGCGGGGGATGTGGCGCTGTATTTCGGGCTGGGCGCATACCGGGTGGGCACCGGGGACGGCGGCGCGAACCCGGACAGCGTATCCGGCTGGAGCACCGGCAGTACGCTGGCGGCGCAGGTAAAGGACTTACGGCAGCAGGCGGCGGGCGGCTGGGCGCTGTACCGCTACGGCAGCCTGTTCGGGGCGGAGGCACCCGCGCTGGCCGAGGCCGAGTGCGCAGCGCTGCGGGCGCTGAATACGTGAAAATTGTGCAGAAACAGGCGGCAAACCGCACAAAATAAATACAGGTATCTTGTGCAGAACGGCAAAATGCGGTATACTTACCCTGTATCTGCCTGTTGGCAGAGACGCACGAAAAAGAAAAGTTTCTTTGTTTCTATGAGGAAAGCTATGAAGATGAAAAAACAGCTTTTGGCACTGCTGCTGGCGGCGGTGATGGTGCTTAGCCTGACCGGCTGCAAGGAGACCCTGAAAAAGGTGGCGCAGAAGGTGACCGGCCACTCCGAGGAAGTGCAGGAGGAGGACACCACCCGCTGGGCGGAAGCCACCACCGACCCGCTGATCATTCAGGGCATTGCGGATGCCTCGGCAAAGTATGCCACCGCCACCGCAGACGGCTGCCTGTATGCGGTGTTCAACGGCATCTGGAGCCGCAACACCGGCTACTTTACAGTGCCGGGCGGCAGTTTGAACATCATGGCCTGCGGCACCGCCGAGGGCACCCAGAAGTTCAAGGTTGCACTGTGGAAAAAGGTGGACGGCGGCGCAGAGTATGTGCCGGACAGCACCTACTATATCAAGACCGATGGCACCGACTACCGCTGCACCATTTCCGGGCTGGACCCGGCGGCGCAGTACCGCGTGACCATCTCGTATGATTCCAGCCGGTACTACCTGTACGGCCTGATGAAGGTGGAGGGCATTGCCGGATGACGAACCAGACGAAAAATTCAATGCTGCTGATGCTGTGCGCCCTGATTTGGGGCACAGCCTTTGTGGCGCAGAGCGCCGGCTCCGGCATGGGCGCGTTCTCCTTTCTGGCGGGGCGCAGCTGGATGGCGGTGCTGGTGCTGATCCCCACAGTCAAGGCGTTTGACGCCTTGCACCACCGGCAGGGCAGGCCGGACGGCAAGCCCAAGAGTTCTGCCGAGCGTAAGCAGCTGCTGAAAGCCGGGCTTGTGTGCGGTACGCTGCTGTTTTTGGCCAGTGCGGCGCAGCAGCTGGGCATCACGCTGGACCCCTCCACCGCAAAGGCGGGCTTCCTGACCGCCATGTATGTGGTGCTGGTGCCGGTGTTCGGCCTGTTTCTGGGGCGCAAGGGCAGCGCGCAGCTGTGGGTGAGCATGGCTATTGCCGTGGTGGGGCTGTATCTGCTGTGCATGAAGGACGGCTTTGGCAGCATCCAGAGCAGCGATGGGCTGCTGCTTTTGTGTGCGGTGCTGTTCAGCTTCCAGATCATGGCGGTGGATCATTTCTCCCCGCAGATGGACGGCGTGCGCCTGAGCCTTGTGGAGTTTTTTGTGGTGTCGGTGGAAAGCACCGTGGCGGCGTTTTTGTTCGAGCAGCCTGCCATGGCAGAGTTTGTCACCTACGCCGGGCCTATCCTGTACTGCGGCGTGATGTCCAGCGGCGTGGCCTACACCCTGCAGATCTTAGGTCAGCGGGACCTGAACCCCGCGGTGGCCAGCCTGATCATGTGTCTGGAAAGCGTATTCAGCGCTCTGGGCGGCTGGCTGCTGCTGCACCAGAACCTTTCCTTCCGGGAATCTACCGGCTGCGTGCTGCTGTTTGCCGCCGTGGTGCTGGCGCAGCTGCCCCTTGGCCGCCTGATGCGGAGCAAGGCCTGAGATGCCGGCAAAGCCGTGCGCCCAGCTGCGCAGCGTGGAGGGCATCCAGTACGAGCTGGTGCGCAAAAAGGTAAAGCAGCTGCATCTGCGGGTGCGCAGCAACGGCACCGTGATGGTAAGCATCCCTTTGACGGCCAGTCTGGAGCAGGCTGACCGTTTTGTGCTGCAAAACGCCCAGTGGATCCGGGATACCCGGGTGAAGAACATCACGAAGCTCAACAGGGACAACGCCGACCTGCCGGATAAAGCCACAGCACTGGCCTACTTTACCGCCATGAGCGATAAGGTCTACCCGGCCTTTGCCGGGGTGCTGGGCGGGCAGAAGCCTATCCTGAAAGTGCGCAGCATGACAAGCTGCTGGGGCGTGTGCTGCCCGGCTAAGCGGCAGATCACCTTTGCCTTGCAGCTGTATAACCAGCCTCCTGCGGCGCAGATCTATGTGGTAGTACACGAGTACTGCCACTTTTTGCAGCTGAACCACAGCCCGGCTTTCTGGGCAGAGGTGGAAAAGCTGCTGCCGGACTGGAAGGCCCGGCGGGAGCTGCTGAAAAAATAATCTATCGTAAAAACGGAGGGAAATTCCCTTGGAAAACGAAAAAAAGACCGGCGATAAATATTCCAAACTGGCCGGCAATACTTTGATCTTTGCAATCTCCAGCTTTTCGTCCAAGCTGCTCACTTTGATCGTACAGCCCTTTCTGACCTACGCCATGGCGGAGGTCTCGGATCTGGGTCTGTCCAAGATCCTGAGCCAGTACGCAAACCTGCTCATCCCCTTTGTGTCCATGGGCATGTCCAACGCCATCATCCGCTTTGGTCTGGACAAGGGCAACAGCGAAAAACAGGTGTTTACCAACGGCCTGCTGACCATTCTGGGCGGCTTTGGCATTCTGGTGCTGTGCTGGCCGGTCACCCAGTTTTTGCCGGATATGGCGCAGTACGGCCTGCTGATCTACATTTATGTGCTCATGAGCTGCCTGCGCACCCTGTGCACCCAGTTCGTGCGCAGCCGCCAGTGGAATAAGCTTGTGGCAGTGGACGGCGTGCTGTGCACCGTGGCGACCATGGCGTTTTATGTGCTGTATCTGGTGGGCTTCAAGTGGGGCGCCAACGGCTACCTGCTGGCCATTATCAGCGGTGACCTGACCAGCGTGCTGTTCTTGCTGTTCACCGGCAAGCTGTGGAACTATGTGGAGCTGAAGGGCGTCAACAAAAAGCTGTGGCGGCAGATGCTCAACTTCTCGCTGCCCATGATCCCGGCGCAGATCAGTTTCTGGATCATCAACGCCTCCGACCTGTTCTTTGTGCGCGAGATGTGCGAAGGGCTGGACGAGCGCACCGGCAACGCATGGAGCGGTCTGCTTTCCACCGGCTACTTCCTGCCCACCATCCTGACCACGCTGGGTCTGATCTTCTACGATGCGTGGCAGCTTTCCGCCGTCACCGAGGAGGAGGAGCGCGCCCGGTTCTTTACCAAGATTTTCCGCACCTATTCCAGCGTGCTGTTCTGCTGCGCGGCGGGCATTATCTGGCTGTGCCGCCCGGTGATGCACGTCATGAAGTCCAACTATTACTACGCATGGCACTTTGTGCCGTTCCTCGTGCTGGCTTCCACCTGCAGCTGCTTCAACCAGTTCATGAACAGCGTGTACGTTGTGACCAAAAAGTCGCAGCGCAGCATGGTCACCATGATGGCGGGTGCCATCAGCAACTGCATCATGAACTATTTCTTCATCAAGCTGTGGGGACCTGTGGGCGCGACCTATGCGTCCTTCCTTGGCCTTGCGCTGGTGTTCACCCTGCGTGCGGTGGACGCCCGCCGCATGATCGGGATGCGCGTCCACCCGGCGCGGGTGCTGGCAAATGCCGCTGTGCTGGTGTTTGAGGCCTTTGTGCTGTTGGCAGAGCCGCCGCTGTACGGGCTGTGGACGGGGCTGATCACGCTGGTTATCATCCTGTACAACTTTGCGGGCGTATGGGCCATGGCACGGGTGCTGCTGCCCCGCCTGCTGGGCCGCCGGGGCAAGGCGCTGGTAGCCGCCGTGGACGGCTGGCTGAAGCCGAAAAAGGCGTAAAGCGGGACGATTTGGAATGCGCTCCGCATTTGCTTTGCGCATATTCAGCGGAAAAATTATTTATAAGTTCGGAATACCGGAGCGTCTGCGGACGCTCCGGTATTCCATTTTCACGGGGAAGGACATAAAGGTGAGTAATATATTTTTACAATTTATGGAATATGCTCAAGTTTTTTCCTTCTGCGGATTGACGGCATAGCCCTGAATCCGTATACTATAAATATATCTTGCACAAAAGTGTACAAACAGGATACAGACGAAAGGCGGTGGACATCATTCTCAGACGATCGCTCCCCAAGCTGCGGGAAAAGCTTTTGGAGGCGCTGCAGGCGGTGCTGCCCATTGTGGCCATTGTGCTGGTGCTCTGCTTCTCGGTAGCACCGGTATCGCCCAGCATCCTGCTGTGTTTTTTGCTGGGCGCTGCCATGATCGTGGTGGGCATCATGTTCTTTACTCTGGGTGCAGAGATGAGCATGACCCCCATGGGCGAGCGGGTGGGTGCAGTCATCACCCGCAGCCGCAAGCTGCTTCTCATTCTCGTGCTCGGCTTTTTGCTGGGCTTCCTTATCACCATCTCCGAGCCGGACTTGCAGGTGCTGGCAGATCAGGTGCCCTCCATCCCCAGCGGCACGCTGATCCTTTCGGTGGCGGCGGGCGTGGGCCTGTTTCTGGTCTTTGCCTTCCTGCGTATGCTCATCGGCGTTGCGCTGCCGAAGTTGTTGCTGCTGTTCTATGGGCTCATCTTTCTGCTGGCGGCCTTTGTGCCCAAGGAGTTCCTTGCCGTGGCGTTTGACTCCGGCGGCGTGACTACCGGCCCCATGACCGTGCCCTTTATCATGGCGCTGGGCGTGGGCGTTTCCGCCATCCGAGGCGACCGCCACGCGGCAGATGACAGCTTTGGTCTGGTGGCCATGTGCTCCATCGGCCCCATTCTGGCGGTGCTGACGCTGGGCATCGCGTTCCGCGCAGCGGACAGCACCTACATCCCGCCCGTTCTGCCGGAGGTGGCGGACTCGGTGGAGCTGTGGCAGCTGTTCCGGGAGGGTCTGCCCACCTATCTGGCCGAGATCGCCCGCTCGCTGCTGCCCATCGTGCTGATGTTCGGAGCATTTCAGCTGATCGCCCTGCGGCTGGACCGCCGCACGCTGGGGCGCATCGGCGTGGGTCTTGTGTATACCTATATCGGCCTTGTGCTCTTTCTGACCGGCGCAAACGTGGGCTTTATGCCCGCCGGTAACTATCTGGGTCAGGTGCTGACAGGCGGCGGGATGCGCTGGGTGATTATTCCCATCGGGATGCTCATCGGCTACTTCATCGTCAAGGCCGAGCCTGCGGTCTATGTGCTGAACAAGCAGGTGGAAGAGGTGACCGACGGTGCCATCTCGGCGCAGGCTATGGGTCTGGCGCTTTCCGCCGGTGTATCCATTTCGGTGGGTCTTGCCATGGTGCGGGTGCTGACCGGCATCTCCATCCTGTGGTTCCTTGTGCCGGGCTATGTGTTCGCCATCAGCATCTCCTTTGTGGTGCCCAAGCTGTTTACCGCCATCGCGTTTGACGCGGGCGGTGTGGCTTCCGGCCCCATGACCGCTACCTTCCTGCTGCCGCTGGCGCAGGGTGCCTGTGTGGCAGTGGGCGGCAATATCGTCACCGACGCTTTCGGCGTGGTGGCGATGGTCGCCATGACCCCGCTCATCACCGTGCAGATGATGGGTCTGGTGGCGCAGCTGCGCACCCGCAAGGCACGGACGGCGCAGCCCGCTGCGGTGCTTGCCACCGTGTTTGCAGATCTGCCGGATGACGCCATTATCGAGCTGTAAAGGAGGCAGAACGTGAGCAGTTTGTTTTTGATGATCACCATCACCGACCGCCGCTCTACCGATGGCTTTTTGCAGCTGTACAAAAGCCACGGCGTAACGGTAAGTATGCGTACCGTGGGTTCCGGCACGGCGGTGCAGGAGACGCTTTCCACCCTTGGGCTGGAAAAGACCGAAAAGGCGGTGCTGCTGGCTGTGGTAACGGCAGAGAGCTGGCAGAAGATCCAGAAGGATCTGCGCCGCAAAATGCAGATCGATGTGCCGGGCACCGGCATTGCGTTCATTGTGCCGCTGGGCAGCATTGGCGGCAAACGGGCGCTGATGTTCCTCACCGAGCACCAGTCCCTTACATGGAAGGAGGAGAGCACCTTGAAGGATACCCGCTACGAACTGCTGCTGGTGGTGGCAAATCAGGGCTACACCGGCTCCATTATGGATGCTGCCCGCACCGCCGGTGCAGGCGGCGGCACGGTGATCCACGCAAAGGGCACCGGCATGGAGGGTGCAGCTGCCTTTCTGGGCGTGGAGCTGGTGAACGAAAAGGAGCTGGTGCTCATCGTCAGCCGCACCAGCCAGAAAAACACCATCATGAAGGCCATTATGGAGGGGGCAAACCCCAAGGCGGGCGCCATCGTGTTCTCGCTGCCGGTGACCGATACCGCCGGTCTGCGGCTGATGGAAGAGGACGAGGCCCAGCCGGAAGCTGCCCTGTGACCCCTTAAAAATCGATCCCGATATCCGCATTTATCGCCGAAGGCTTGATAAATGCGGATATTTTCGTTATCATAGTAGAAGAGACTTCAACTATAAACAAAGGAAGATGAAGATGACGCAATTAACACGCAAGCAACAGCAGCTCTTCAACGCACTGTCCATCGTGGTGGGCAACGCAATGTATGCGCTGACTGTGGTATTATTTCTGATGCCCTCCGGCCTTATCACCGGCGGTGCTACCGGTATCGCACTGGCTTTCAACAAGGTCACCGGACTGCCGGTGTCCGCAGTGCTGTTCGTGGTCAACGTGGCCATGCTGCTGCTGGGCTGGTGGGTGCTGGGACGCCGCTTTGCCCTGAATACTATGGCAAGCACGGTGCTCAGCCCCTTTTTTATGGCGCTGTGGGAGCGCTTGCTGGGCAATCTTGTACTGACCGATGATCTGGTGCTGAACACCGTATTCGCGGGCTTTGGCATCGGCATCTCGCTGGGCATCACCATCCGCGCCGGTGCTTCCACCGGCGGCATGGACATCCCCCCGCTGGTGCTGAACAAGTGGTTCCACCTGCCGGTGTCCAGCACCATGATGGTTTTCGACTTTATCATTCTGGCGGCGCAGGCGGCGTTCAGCCCGGTGCGGCAGTCCCTGTACGGCGTGGTGATGGCCATTATCTACACGGTCGTGCTGGACAAGGTGCTCATGCTGGGCACCACCCGCACCGAGGTAAAGATCATCAGCGCCAAGTCCGACGAGATCTGCGCTGCCATCTTTGCACAGCTGGACCGCGGCGTGACCATCCTGCACGGCGAGGGCGGCTACCTGCGGGAGCCGGAGTCGGTGCTGCTGAGCGTGGTCTCCAACCGGCAGCTGCCAAGGCTGGAAAAGCTGGCGCATACCATCGACCCCACCTGCTTTATGATCGTGAGCCACGTTACCGAGGTGAGCGGACGCGGCTTCTCGCTGGAAAAGGACTATCAGGCGGAGGGGTAAGCGGATTTCCCCAAGGCTCTTGCAAAACTGCCCCGGTTTGGGGTATAGTATAGAGGAACAGTAGGTTATACTGTATCTCACCCAAAACAGAAAGGAAAAGCTATCATGTTTGATATTTTCAATATGCTCAAAAAAGAGGCACACACCGCACCCAAGCAGGTGACCCGCGATACCATCATCGGCGACATTCTGGATATGGACCAGACCACCGCACCCTACTTTATGGAGATCGGGATGCACTGCCTGGGCTGCCCGGCTTCCCGCGGCGAGACCATTGAGGAAGCCTGCGAAGTGCACGGCGTGAACTGCGACGAGCTGCTGGAGAAGCTGAACACCCATCTGGCAGCCAAGAAGGCTTGAGTGCTGCCCACACTGGATGCGCGTCTGACTGCTGCGGCCCAGCTGGTGCGCCCGGGACAGCCGGTGGCGGACATCGGCTGCGACCACGGCAAGCTGACGGCGGTGCTGGCGGCTTCGGGTAAGTACCCGAAGGTCATCGGGGCAGACCTGCGCCCCGGCCCGCTGGCCAAGGCAAAACAGACGCTGGAAAATGCAGGTTGTCTGGACCGCGCTGAGCTTCGGCTTGGCGACGGTCTTTCTGTGTTGTCTGCCGGGGAGGTGGGCAGCATTGTGCTGGCGGGCGTGTCGGCACAGACCACTTGGGAGATCATCGAAAAAGCGCCGTGGGTGTCTGCTGTGGGCGGGCCACGCCTTGTCATGGTGCCCGCCACCCGGCACAGCGAGCTGCGCCGCTGGCTGTGGCAGCACGGCTTTGCCCTTGTGGCAGACCGTCCGGTGCAGGCCGCAGGCCGCTGGTATGCGGTGATGGCGGCAGAGTACACCGGCGAGGTGACAAAGCCCACCTTTACCCAATGTCTGCTGGGGGACACCGGCCGCTGGCCGGAGGGCGCGGGCTACGCCGCATGGCAGCGGGCAAAGCTGCCCCGGATGCGGCTGGGCGTGCCGGACGGCAGTCCGCTTGCCGCAGAGATGGATGCCATTCTGAAAGAGGGAAACTGAAATGACCACGGTACAGCAGGTATACGAAGGAATGCAGCGGCTTGCCCCGCCGGAGCTGGCAGAGCACTGGGATAACCCCGGCCTGCTGGTGGACTGCGGCGGCGCGGTGCGCCGGGTGCTGGTGACGCTGGACATCACCCCGGAAGTGGTGGCAGAAGCGGCGGCAAAGCAGTGCACGGTCATCGTGGCGCACCACCCGGTCATCTTTGACCCGCTCAAGCGGCTGTGCCCTGCCGATGTGCCCTATCAGCTGGTGCAGGCGGGCATTTCCGCCATTTGTATGCACACCAATCTGGATGCCGCCGAGGGTGGGGTGAACGATGTGCTGGCGGATCTTTTCGGCATCCGGCAGCGCACCGCCTTTGCAGACGGCTGCGGCCGGGTAGGGAAAATCGACCCCATCACCGTGCCGGAACTTGCCGCGCTGGCGCAGCGTAAGCTGGCTGCCCTGTGCAACGCGCCGGACACCGGCACGGCAGTACAGGTGAAGTTTGCCGACACCGGAAAGCCGGTGCATCGGCTGGCGGTCATCAGCGGCGCGGGCGGCAGTCTGTTTGCCGAAGCCATCGCCGAGGGCGCGGACTGTCTGCTGACCGGCGAAGCCAACCACCACCATGCACTGGACGCCAAGCGGCTGGGACTTTCCCTCATTGCGGCAGGGCATTACGCCACCGAGTTCCCGGTAACTGCCGCCGTGGCGGCTGCCCTGCGCACCGCCCTGCCGGAGGTAGAGGTACTGGTGAGCACCGAGAACCGCGACCCGTATACTTATTTATAAAAAGAGAACCCTCTCCGTCATTGCTGCGCAATGCCACCTCCCCCGAAAGGGGGAGGTCTTTCAGCATAAAACGAAAAACTGGCAACGCCGCAGGCGACTGAGAGGGTTATAGATAAAACGAGGTAAACACTATGGCACTGGATGCCGCGACACTGGCGCTGACGGCAGCGGAACTGAAAGCCACCCTGACCGATGCCAAGATCGCAAAAATTTTTGAACCGACCCGGGATGAGCTGGTCATCACCCTGCGCACCCGCACCGATACCTACGCGCTGCTGCTGTCTGCCCGCAGCGGCTCTGCCCGGGTGTGTCTGACCGAGGAGACCTTTGAAAACCCCGAGACGCCGCCCTCCTTCTGTATGCTCATACGCAAGCACCTGACCGGCGGCAGACTGCTGGATGTGCACATGGAGCCGGGCGACCGCATCGTCTACTTTGATTTTCAGTGCACCAACGAGATGGGCGACCTTGTGCGCAACACCCTGTGCGCCGAGCTGATGGGACGCTACTCCAACCTTGTGCTGGTGCAGAGCGGCAAAATTATCGACGCCCTCAAGCGGGTGGATTTTGAGGACAGTGACGTCCGGCAGCTGCTGCCGGGCTTGCCCTACACCACGCCCCCCAAGCCCGCCCGCCCGGATTTTCTGCTGGTGAGCAGCGCATCCATCGTGGCAGCGGCCTGTCAGCGGGAGCTGCCGGTGGCGGATGCCCTGAACAAGACGGTGGCCGGTGTAGGGCCGGTGGTCTGCCGGGAGGCCGCATGGCGCGCCTTTGACGGCGAGCACCTGCCCGCCAACGAGCTGACCGATACTCAGAAGCGCAGCCTGATGGCAGCAATCGACGAGCTGAAGGAACTGCACGCGCAGGGCGGCTGTCCGTGCAGCGTCACCGCGCCGGACGGCAAGCCGGTGGAGTATACCTTCTTCCGTCCGCAGCAGTACGGTGAGCAGTACACCATCCGGGAGTGGCCGTCCTTCAATGCGATGCTGGAGGGCTACTATGCCGAGAAGGACCGCGCCGAGCGGCTGCGTACCAAGAGCAAGGAACTGCACAAGGCGGTGCACAATATGTACGACCGCGCTCTGCGCAAGCAGGCAGCACGGCAGGAAGAGCTTGCTGCCAGCGGCAAAAGCGAAAAGCTGCGCCTGTACGGCGAGCTGCTGTCTGCCAACCTTTATCTGGCGCAAAAGGGCATGAAGAGCCTGACCGTGCCCAACTGGTACGATGAGGGCAAAGAGGTGACCATTCCGCTGGATCTGCGATTCAGCCCCAGCCAGAACGCCCAGAACTTCTTTAAGAACTACAAAAAGAAGCAGACCGCCGCCCGGATGCTGGTGGACCTGCTGGCCGAGGGCGAAAAGGAAATCGCTTATCTGGAAACGGTGCTCTACGAGGTGGAAAGCGCCTCCGGCGAAGCTGCCCTGAACGAGATCCGCATGGAACTGAAAAATCAGGGGTACCTGAAATACTACAAGCAGCGGGACAAAAAGCAGAAGCCTGCGGACTTTCTGCGCTATACCTCCAGCGACGGCTTTGAGATTCTGGTAGGCCGCAACAACGCCCAGAACGACAAGCTCACCCTGCACACCGCCCGGGGCAAGGATTTATGGTTCCATGTGCAGAAGGCACCCGGCAGCCATGTTGTGGTCATGAGCCGGGGCGAAGACATCCCGGACACCACCAAGCAGGAAGCGGCGGAGCTGGCGGTCATCCATTCCAGCGCCTACAAGGCGGGCACCGGCGCCAAGGTGGCAGTGGACACCACCGAGGTGAAGAACATCTGGAAAGCAAACGGTGCCAAGCCCGGCATGGTGCTGTACGAGGTGTACACCACCGTCTACATCACGCCGCGCGAGGGGTTGGAGGAACAGCTGAAGAAGAAATGATTTGAACTGCGCGCCGCGCTGCTCTGCGCATCTTCAGCGGAAGAAAACTTTATAATTTCAGACTGCCGGAGCGTCCGCGGACGCTCCGGCAGTCTATTTTCACGGGCGGGGGTTATCCTATATAATAGGTATAACCCCCGCCTTTTCCGCCCATACTGATGCTGCAAAGGGGACGCGGGGGAGTTTTCCACCGGCAAAAAGCGCTGAGATTGTGCATCTTGCACAGAAAATGCGGCTATTGACAAAACAGAGAAAATAAAAAAGAAAAATCGTAATTTTCTGCAAAAAACACTTGCCAAATAGACGAAGATGTGATAAAATATCTCTCGGCTGCAAAAGGCTTGTGCGATACAAGTCGTGCAGGCCAGCGATATGCGTTGATGCGGGAGGTTGTCATCCGGCAATAGCTGCGATGGGTTATTTCCGCGGAGTATGTCCGATCTTAGAACCGGGCGAAAAAATTACTGACAGCGATGGAATACGTTCCCTCGGCAGAGAAGTTACTCCTCTGCGAAACGGGCGGAACCAATGTTCGGATTTGATTTGCTAATATGTTTCCGGGAGAACTGCCATGCGGTTCACCGGTTTTTATAGTGCCAAATCGAGGAACACCC
>ULTT01031854.1_pt1 | contig 21989 bp, 24 predicted proteins | sample 1957831 | NCBI WGS metagenome assembly ULTT01 (sample SAMEA4835740, study PRJEB28245) | human gut metagenome | biome: gut microbiome; material: fecal sample | place: Denmark | collected 2008 | reverse complement strand
CTGAACAACAGCAGTCCAACGGACAGCGTTTGGCTTAACTATACAAGTGATAATAATATAAACATATAAATATTAAGACAATGATTAAATTGAATGCAACAGTTTGCGGAAACATCGTTAGTTCCGCAGAAGAAAAGACGGCAAATGATGGCAGTAAGTTTATTTCTTTTGCCATAGTAACAGCAATTCAAGGCAGTGACCAAACAGTTAAGGAATTGCATATTAATGTCTCAGCACCTTTTAATGCCGAGACAATGAACCACTATTCTACTGGTCGAAGAGTCACTGTTAACGGTATTGCTCACATAAGAAAGAACCAGAATGTTGAGTATTGGAACATGCGCACCGACAAGGAGGCAGAGTTTAACGAATCAACAGTACCTGACCGCTTGGAGGGCAGTATGGAGTTCTTGGGTAAGATTGGTAAGAAGGGTATCGAAGAACGTAAGAGCAAGAAGGGTAAGGACTTTCAGACTTTTTCTGCTTTCTCTTCTGACAAGAATGGAGAGAACCGTGAATTTACATGGGTAAACTTCGTTGTTCTCAATCCTATTCATGCAGACTATTTCGCAGCTGAGAAATATGTCGAAGTGCATGGTGACCTACGCTTAAATGTTTACAAGAGCAACTTGCATATAGAATGCTCAGTTAAATCTGTTGCAGCTTGGGATGTTAGCAAGAAGGAAGATGGCACAGCAGCGCAAGCACAGCAGTAAGCACCTTATCATATCCTTTGGCTATGTAGTAGGGGTGTTGTCACTTGGAACAATAACAGCAGCATATCTGTTATTATCCAGGAATAAATAGTTAATAAATTATTGAAATGGCATCAATGAATAGTTGGTGCTATTTCTTTCTTGTAGAAATAATTATGGCAAAACAAAAGACAAAGAATATTATGAACCGCTTTTTGCAAGGGTGGCAACAAATCTTTGGTGGTGACAGACAGGAAGAGGTACAGAACAAGCTAAAGCCATTCCCTCAGAACCATTATTTTCGTCCTGAGGAGTTGGATTATCTGTCAAAGAACAGAAACTTGACCACAATCGAGAAATGGGCGGTAGCTACTGGCAAATGGGCTTTTGAGCAAAGCAAGGATAAATTCTCTGATTGCAAGTATGCTTCTGTAAAATGGCAGGACGGTCTTATGGCAACATGGGTTAATGGAAGAATCATCCCAGACACACCAAGCAGACAGGCTGAAAAGTTGGCTCTCCTAAAAGAAGAAGGTTTCGAAATACCAGATAAGTATGAGAAGGTTATCACCAATTACGAGGCAAGCCGTCTTGTGGGCAAATATTTCCACAAAGGAAATGATGTTGTCAAGGTGGAAGACTACGATAAAGGTCATCTGATTGGCGATACTCCAAAATTAGTATTGCGCCGATGGGATAAAGACAACTTCATGGAGAAAAGTGAAAAGATGGAATATGCCGATTTCAAGAATGAGATTGGCAAAAGTTTTGTTGTCTTGAACGATACCGACATAAAGAAATTTGAAAAGCATTTGAATAATGTAGAACAAGGCAAGAAGCAATTTGCCAAGGTTCTGAATTACATCCGTGAATCTTATCCACCAGTCTTTGGTGGGACTCTGCCTTTGGAAATGCAGAAAGTGCATGAAGTCAAAGCTTTCGATGGTAAGGTCATACCTGCATCTTGGTCTTTGTCTGACGGAATCACATTAAAGGTTGGCGTTTATACAGACAACTCCAATAAGAAAGACAATGTGATTGTCAATGAAGACAACGCTCATAAGTATAAGACTATTTTGGACACATTAGGTAAGGTCATCAAGCAGGAGCAAGAGAACGGCATTATCTATTCGTTGGTATCTGTCCTTGGAAATGATGTTGGCGAGAACAAAATCTACGCAAAGGAGAATAATTCGGTAATTTTCCCTGCCAACGAAGGGAATGTTAATGCGATTGTTGCTACAAAGGATGGCAGAATCATACCGTTCGACCTCAATACCCATCAAGAAGTTCCTTTGGATGCCAACGAACCAGGATTTTTACTTGTCGCTATGCAGCGTGAGGGCAACATGGTACGTCAGAAACTGCGTGATACTATAAGCATCCCTAAGATGAAGGACTATATAGAGTCTATGAGGGATAAGGAGGAGTTGCTATCTGGTGACTGGGATTTGATACCTTCAAATACCACAGTTGATAAGAAGCTTTGTGAAAAGGAAAGATACGAGGAGGAGTTTCATACCTATACACATAGCTCTTACTCTATGTCACCTGAAGACCGTAATGAAATGATTGCGGACTTGGAAGCATCGTCTTTAGCATTTCATACGGAAATGAAAAAGATGATCGATGCTTACAACAGCCATTCATATTCATTTGATGAAAATGACGTGAGAAAGTTGGAGCAGTTAGATGCCATACTTGGCTTCAATAACAATCATCAAGCGGTACGTCACCACAAAGTAAACCAACCCCAAAACCTTACAGCCAACGAAGCGGCGTTAAGAGATGCCCTTGTGGATAAAATGAAGAAAAATGGTATGGATGTCATCACTGATGCCGATGAAGCCAAGAAGGTACATCAAGAAGCTTCACATGAAGTGAAAGAAATGGGAAGTCGTGTCTTTAAAAGAATGGATAAGATTGGAGAGGAACTTGAAGGACGTGTTCTTAATGATGCTCAAAAAGCTGTAGTTTCTGTGTATAGCAGAAAGGATGACAACCGTTCTTTTACTGCACAAACAGAAGTTGGAGATAAGATTATTGTGATGCGTCAAGGCAATGATTCCCATGCAGGAACAAAACATAGTGTATATCGTCATTTTGGTACCAATAATGGCTTTATAACATCTGATGATATTTTACGTATCCCAGAAATTATAGAAAAGGGCAAACGTGATAACAGCAAGGCTAATGGAAGAGTCTCATATATTTATACGGACAAAAAAGACAGTGTAAAATATACCGTTGTTACAGAGCCGAGAAATGAGAGGGAATTTTTCTGTGATTTCTATACAAATAAAAAAGTGTTATCGTTAAAGACGTCCAGCCTCAGTGAAGAGACTAACACTAACTTAATAGCACATAACGATAACGACAACACTAATTTAGATGCAAAGATACAACAAAAGGACGATACTGCCAAATCTGATGTAAATAAATTAAATAAGTTTAAGACTTCCAAAGGAGAAATTTGGGGATTTGCCACAAATGGTAAGATTTATATCGACCCAAGTGTGGCAAACGCCGAGACTCCAATCCATGAGTACACTCATATTTGGGCTGATGCCATTCGTGAGAACAATCCTAATGAATGGAGCAATATCGTGAATTTGATGAAAACCACTACCTTATGGGGGCAAATTAAGAAAGACTATTCGGAATTGAAGACCGAAGATGAAGTTGCTGATGAGGTATTAGCTACCTACTCTGGCAAAAGAGGTGCCGAAAAACTCCGTAAGGAAATGTCTCGTATGACCAATCACGGCAACATGGCAGAAAAGGCTGCAGCTGCAAGGTCTTTGGGACGTATGGAGCATATTTTAAATAGATTTTGGAAAGCCGTTTCCGATTTCTTGCATATTCATTTCACCTCAGCTGAGAATGTAGCCGACCGACCTTTAAAAGACCTCCTCGATGGTATTGACCCACGTGTTTACATCAAGGGCGACAAACGAATAGGAAATGGAAAATCCGTAGATGTCTTGCCACTCAGAGAACAGAGAGGACAGCAAACTTCTGAAACTCGATTTATTGATCCTCTGCTTCTCAAAGCAAAGACAGATGGTAGATGGCATACCCAGGAGCACATGGAAAAGAAAGTATATAAAGAATATGGCTCCATACTGGCAGCCTCCAAGGGTTTGACTGTTTCAGATAACGGTAATGAGTCTGTACCTATGGATATGAGCGGACATAAATATTCAGGAACAACAGCAATGATGTTGAATATAGCAAGTCGCAACCATGGATATGAAGTTCCTGTCTTCCTCAACTTGGCTACGATGAATGCCAACGGTATTCGTGTAAATGAAAATGCTGTAGCTATTCCGGTTATAACAAAGAATGGCGTTGAGAATGTCTATAACATTGAACAGACAGATTTTCCGAAGACGCGTCCTCAGGAGTACAGTAACATGAAGCTCAACCAAGTTCTTGAATCCCGGTTATCATTGGAGAATAAGGATGCCATTGAATCGTTGGTAAATAACAAAAGATTTACCACCAAAACATCCTTTGACTCTTCTGTTGGTTCCGCTTCCTATTCCGCTATTGACAACACTATTCATGTTGCGCCTGTAGGTAAATATGATAAGAAGGATGGCTTCTTGCAAGACCTATCCGAGGGGTTAGTTATGAGAACAAGAAAATCAGAGCCTGTATCTTCAAGATTTGAGAACATTCTAAAAGAAGGACTGATAGTACATCTTGGCAGTGGACTTGTAGGACAGAAGTATGGCTATGATGTTGGTGAGACTGCTGGTAGCAAGTTTTGGAAGGAACGATTAAAGAATGACCCTAATTATACCAAAGCTGTGCTTAAAGCTGCCGAGAAGTCTTCGGATAAGATTATCGACTATGTAGATAAGCTTCAAAAAGGTCAGAGTCAATCGTCCAACTTGGATATGCGTTCCACTACCCCCATCGATATAGACGTAGATGGCAACGGCATCGTGGAGAGTGACGAGAATCTTGCTCCAGACAAAAAGCAAGGCTCCGATGAAGAGAAAGGCAACAACCAGGAAGAAAGTCATCATCAACAACGCCGCTTTCATCGTTGAATGTAAATGAATAAAAAGCTATTACACTATTGACAGCATATCTGACAAATGGTGTAATAGCTTTTTATTCATTGGTGCACAATAACAAATAACCTTTATTATTTATTGTAACACTCATCATCCCTTAAATCCTTTGCGCTTTTTTGATTGTGTTACAGAATCATTTTGTTTTAGCCAGGGATAGAGCCATGCGCCCGCAAAAGGCTGCTTGCTTCTCTCCATAGCCCACTCTTCTGGTCTAACAAACAGGTCGGCAGGGATGGCTTCAATCTCCTTCCCTACCAGTTCGTGGTCGTAATCCAGGTTGAACTTCGTAAGCAGCTCATAAAGTGGATCATCGAAGTAATCTGCAAAGATATGTTCCCCGGTCTCCAGGTTCTCGAACTCAAAAGAGCATAGGAAATAGTCTGCTGAAGCATGAAGTATCTTAAACATATTTATGTCATTTATGATTAGAATGTAACTTAACCGCATATTTCCCATAATGTATATGGGTGATTCTAGCAGCTTGGGTAATTCGATGGTCTCTTTTCCAGAACCAGTCAACAGAATGTAAATTTCTTCTTTCTCTTATAACAGTCTCTACAGGAGCATATTTCCAATGTTTTTCAAACCAATACTTGGATTTAGAATTTAAAAGGTCTAAAGCTTTTAATTCTTCATCACAAGTAAGGTTCTGCCTGAGAATCTTTAAGAAAGAATAAGCCATAATCTTCTTAGCCTGCCTCTTCTTCATTATCTGCTTTACTTTGTGGCTGTTGCCCTGCATGAGCCATGATAGCATTGTATTCTTCGTCAGATATTCGCCCTGTATCGTGAAGGTTCTTCACGTATAGGTAAGTAATCTGGCTGAACACCATCTTCACACCATTATAGCTCATTTCGATGAAGTCACTATCGAACAGGTCAAGAGACGTTTCCTTGCCGTCCTTCTTAGCCTTCATGGTTACACTGAACTGTTTCTCTTCGTCACCTTCGTTAAAGGTAAGTGATAACTCAAACAGTTCTTTCCCCTTTTTCTCATTTTCTTTCTGTTCCATTATTATTATAATTTAATCGAACCTAAATAACGTACAAAAACATTGCATGCTATTAGGGTGCGTTATATGAGTTCCAAAGTGCCTTCTTCTTTTGCTGATGTAAACGATGTTACTTTAACTTTTGCATCCTTGTATCTGCTGGATATGTGTTTTCTGATGAATGGGTATAAGATGAAGTTCTTACACGACAAATCTCCTATCTTACCTATAAAACACTCATCATCTTCCCCAATATGTCTAGTTAAATTGTTACAAACAATGCAAGGACATACTTTTCTGTTTTCTTCCAAACATTTAAGAACGGCAAATTCTTTAGCATCTCTATCTTTATCGAATTTTGATATGAATTCGATTTTATAAGTTGCATAGGCCGGATGCCTATTGTATTTTTCTCTTGAAACCTCTGCAGGTTCTTGCCAAATGCGGTGGAGTGTTCTTTGGTACCCCCATGCTTTGGTATGGGCCACAGTTTGCAAACCCCTTTTTGTTCATCCACGTAAGGTTTGACTTGCAATCAAAACAAGTGCGTTCAGAAGGGTCACGGAACGCCTCCTGTTCGTCATATCTCTCACGCTCCAGCCTGCGCTCTGCTGCTTCGAGAAGTTGCTGGTGTTCTTCTTTCCTTTGTACTAAGACATCCGGCTTGCATATACGGAATTGTCTTCCACTGTTCTCGATGAGTATAGGTGTCTCAGAATATTTTGCCCTAACACCACAACAGTTTTTGAAGACAGGACACTTTTTGCACTCATTGTAGTCCACTACTCGAATGTTCTTGCCTGCCCTGGTATATCTTTCCTCGATCTCCCCAAAATAGTTCTCGTTGTTCACCCATTTTCTGTTTTCTTTGGAGTTTAGCAAGAAATCGGAGAGAGTTTCCAGTTTTTGGTCGGACAGGTCTATTTCTAAGCAAGACAGGTTATTGTAGTCAATGGCCTTGTTATGCTGCACCTTGTACTTGAAAATGAGCTCTATGAGATATTGCTTGCCCTCCTTGGTCGTTGCGATGATGTCTGGCTGCTTGTCTTTGCGCTCATACCTGCCATCTATCTTCACGTCAACAAATTCAAGGTCTGTCTCCTTGAATATCCCATAATACGAAGGAACATGAATGCGTTTTCTCTCCGAAACGATTTGTTCGGCCAACTTGTACATGATGACCATATAGCAAATCTCCAAGGTCGCCTTTCGGGTCTCACTATGGTGGGCGAAATGGTGTGCCCTTTCCATTCCATGCCTTGCAAGCAGTTGCTCCTTGCAGTTAGGGCAAATGCAGTTACAGGCCAAGCCATTAGGAACATCGTCTATATATACCATCCTGCCTGTCCTATCCTGAGCCCATGAGAAAACGAAGTCTAATGCCATACTTTATTGTTGTTTGTTACTATGAAAGCCCGAACATTACACCCATTAAATTCGCCTTCTAACCATTCATTATTACCTAACTTCTTAGGAACAAACCCTTTGGCTATTAACTTCTGTTTCATTTCTGTCTTTGTACCATCCACAGGTATTCCAAGAAATTTTGTCACGTCTTTGTTTTGTGCGAATGAAGCAAATGATATTGTCATTGCTATCATCATTAAAATAATCTTTTTCATTTTAAATATTTTTGTGTTAAACAACAATTAAAAATTCAATCACATTATCTATATATTACCTATTTATCGAATACTCCAACAATTGGTACTGTCTTTTCATCACCTTGTGTAGTTTGGTAACGATATGTTCCTATCTGTCTGAAGAGTTCCCCTTCCTGTAGTTTTATTTTTTGATCATCGTAAAAAGGATCTTCTTTAGATGAGAGAAGCATAACCACAGTACCATATCCAATTGTACTATCATCAAATAAGGAGATTTTGTCATATTGTGCTAAAGCATTACCATTTGGTAAAACTTGAATAATTTTAAATTCCTCTGCTTTTATTTCTTGACGTGGTTTATCAAAAAGTTCTATACCATCATTATCTTTGCTGCCTAAATAATAGCCAAAAAGGCACGTGCAAATAAATCCAGAGACAATTCCTACTATATAGGATATAATTGTTCGTTTATCTATTATCATATAATTAATCTGTTTTTGCGTTAAACAATAAATTGAAGTCCTGCCGCTTTCACAAGCAGCAGGACCAAAACAATATATTCATATTTGTCATATGAAACAATCTTGAACCTTATAATCTTTAAGCTTCAAGAGTTTTTCTACAAGCTTCTATCAAGAAAGACTTCAACTCCTTCTTATTCATGTCTCGTAGGTTTGTCGGATGGAAATGTCCACCTACATAACCGTTGATCCAATCAGGAGTACACCACCATTTTTCAACATCGGCAATTGGAGCACCAAGCTCTGAGGCACATTTTTGCTTATCAGTTATGGTTGGGTTTTTCCATCGCCACAAAGTTACGTCTCTTGCATTCTCAGAGGATGAGAGTTCTGTAAGTTTAGTAATATCCTTATTCCATTCAGAGAATACATCTTGATAACCATTCGAAATAACTTCCTCTGACATTTCTTCATCGTCCAACATTTCTTCGGCAGTAGGTTCTCTATCACTATCTTCTTCATACCACCAAGCAAGAAAAGCTGCTGCGGTTTCTTCTGTATCTTGCAGATTTTTCTCAGAACAATATATATTATACTGTTCTTTTACGTCATCTGGCAAGAATACAGAAACTATCTCTTTAGCTGTGTATTCGCCATTGATGTAAGCATCGAGCATTTCTTGCTCGTCAGCAAACTTATCTATTGTCTTTTCCATATCTTTTTATATTACATGTGCATACCTCGTGCTTTGTTCTTTTCAACAAGTTCATTTTGAGCTTTCACCATTTCGTTGGTATAGCTCTCTTCTGGTACATAGGATAGATTGTTGTCCTTATCAAATGTCCAACATCCATAAAGTCCAAAATTGTACTTTGGTAACTTATCAGTTTCTTTCTCCTGCTTCCAGTTCTGTTCATCGCCTTCAACGACTCTATAGCCCTTAGAATCTGAAAGATCAATACCAATTGTTATCACGTTACCATCTGACACAACAGATTGGATTTTGCCTTCTGAGAATGTCTTCTCGTCAATATAAGCCGATAGGTTAGTTTTCAATCCATTGAAATTGTTCATAAGACAATCCGCAGGGCATGAAAGAATACGGTTAGTATCTTCATCCATCTGATAATAAGAAGACGGCTGACCTTTAAGCTCTGTCAAAACAACACCTCCATTAAGAAGTGTCTTTTGCTGGCTTTTACTAAAATCTGAATAGTCACGTACATTATCATAAGGACGATAAAAGCCAGTAACCACACCGTTATCTTCCCTACTCATCCAAATGGTAGCCTTCATTGGATTGTCTTTAGAGTCATTCTTAGAAGATGCCAACAGAGGTGTTTTCTCTCCAGATAAGAGTCTGTTCATAATTGCCTCAGGAAGGTCATCTATCATTTCTTGTGAAAATCCCATACGCTCAAAATCCTCGTAAGGAATCTCGTTTTCTGTAAATTTCTTCATGTTTCTTTTTTATTTATTTTGTTGTGGATGCAAAATTAAGGCTTTTCTTTAATGAACGTGTTAAAAAACAAATATATCTCCTATATTAACATTTTAAATATAAAATGTATAAGAATAGGCTTAATTTATATTATTAATGTTAATATAAAACATTTATTTTTTTTAGAACTATTCCTTGTATCTATTATTGTATTTTTGCAGCTTAATAAAAAGGTATATCAATGAAAAAGATTATTGTTCTACTATTGCTTTTATGCAGTATGGGAGTACAATCCTCATTAGCAATAACTGAGGATGACATAAAAGATTATTGGATTGACAAGTATCTAAGTGTTAGCTTTCCGCTGAAGACAATAAGAATAAATTCATTCTACGGAACACGTGCTGACCCTTTCAACGGTCACACCAGGCAACATGGAGGTCTTGATTTGGCAGCACGTTATGAAGAGGTGCTTGCCATGTTCGATGGCTATGTAAAGGCAACTGGCTATGACAGAGGTTCGGGAAAATATGTAACCATGCAATTTGGTGATTATACCGTTAGTTACTGCCATTTGTCGGAGATTTGGGTTGAGAAGGATATGAAGATATATGCCGGGGAACCTGTAGGTCTCAGCGGCACTACCGGGCGAAGTACAGGACCTCATCTTCATATAACAAGCCGACTTAGAGGGAAACTTCAAGACCCATATAACCTGCTGGTATATATACGAGATACTAAGCAGAAAGCCGTCAAAGCTCTGCATTTGGACGAGAAGAAGATAATGACTCCAACAGAGTTCTTCAAGGAATATGCAAGTATAGCAATGCGACAGCAGCGCAAGTATGGCATTCCATCTTCTGTTATTCTCGCTCAGATGGCATTTGAAAGCGGATGGGGAAACAGCAATCTTGCACAAGCAGGTTACAACTTCTTCGGAATCAAAGCTAACAGCCGATGGTTGAGGGAAGGTTTGCCATATAGTGTACATAATGATGATCGTCCGAACGAAAAGTTTTGCAATTTCAACTCGCCAGAGGAAAGCGTTGAATACCATTCACGCCTTCTTATGAGTGACCGTTACGCACGATGTTGGAGATATGGCAGCAAAGACTTTCATCATTGGCTTTTGGCTATAAAAGCTTCGGGTTATGCAACCAGAAGCGATTATGTTGAAAAATGTGAGCGTATAATATTGAAACATAAGCTATATCTGTATGACGATTTAGCTGAAAAAATGTAGAATTTATAAATAATAAAAAGAAAATAATGAAAGCAAAAACTTTAATGATGCTGGCTTTATGCCTTACAACAACGGCAGCTAAGGCACAGGTGGTTTATGGTGATGACGAAAAGAACTATGCAAGAACTACTGGTTCTTCAATGCCTATGTCGGCAACCAACCACAATCTTCAACAGCAGCCATCTATTTCTGATGGAAACACACGTTTCCATCTATCAGGTATCGGAGACAACTGGTTTGCCTCTGTGCAAGCTGGTACATCCACTTTTCTTGGTGCGCCAAAGGGATGCGGAGACTTCTATGACAAGACAAAATACACTATGGTGTTTAGTCTTGGTAAATGGCACTCTCGTTTCTTCGGAACACGTGTTGTGTACCAGGGATTTCAGTTTGCCAATTTTGACAAGGAATCTGTAAGTTATCAGAATTATCATGGTGATTTGATGTTGAATATTTCTTCGTTCTACAGAACCACCTATAACCCTCTTCCAAAGTGGAACATCATTCCCTATGTTGGTGCTGGTATCATAAGAAACAGCGATTTACACAACAAGCCATTTGCCATTAGCTATGGTGTGATTGGAAGCTATAGAATGTCAAAAAGAGTTAGTTTGTCTGCTGAACTTGGAGGAACGAGCACATTCCAAACCTTTGATGGAGCTGGCAAGGACAAGCATTTTGGTGACAATTTGTTTCAAGCAAGCATCGGCTTGACTGTAGGCATTGGCAAACTCGGATGGGAAAAGAAGTCATCAAAGTGTGTTGGTATGTTACCAGTGCAAGATGTTACAGACCTCACACCATTTCCTCGCAATGATTATGAAGGCTTGCGAAGACTTAGAGAGCGAATGAACAACGGTGAAACAACAGTTGACGAGCGACTTGCCAAGTTTGACGCACCAATATTGTTCTTCTTCAAGATTAACTCAACTGAACTTATTGACAAGCAGCAGTTGGTAAATATCAAAGAGATTGCAGGAGCAGTAAATGAGTTCGATCTCAATCTAAGAATTGTGGGAGCCGCTGATAGTAAAACAGGAACACCAAAAATAAATCGCAAGCTGAGTATTAAAAGAGCAAAATATATAGCTAAACTCCTTGCCAAAGCAGGTGTGCCAAAGGAAAAAATGATTGGTGTAAGCCAAGGCGGTATCAATCTCTACAAGCCTTACACTGCTAATCGACACACTTGTGTTATAGTGTATAAGAAAGACTAATTATAATATGTAAAGTTATGACTGAAAAAGAATTGTTTAATAGCATCTATCCAAAACAGGAAAGCTCTGAAATTATATATGAGAAGGACTTGCAAAAGTCTTTCTCTATTCTTATGGGTAAGGTGTATCTTTGGATGACACTTGCCCTTTTAATAACAGGATTCACTGCTTATTCTGTAGCTCAATCAGTATCATTGATGTCTGCAATGTTTGAACATCCATTGATGGTATTTGGAATATGTGGTGCCGAAATAGCTTTGGTATTTATCATCAGTAGTAGAATTAAAAAACTGGGCTTGACACAAGCCACTATCCTATTCATTCTATACTCTTTGCTTAATGGCGTGACCCTGTCATTTACGCTGCTGGTATATCAAGAGGCAAGCATTGCAAAGGCTTTCTTTATAACAGCAGGAACCTTCGGAATAATGTCCTTATATGGCTATACTACCAAGAAGGACTTGTCTTCAACTGGAAAATTACTGTTTTTCGCATTAATTGGCTTAGTTATAGCTACAATAGTCAATCTTTTCTGCAAAAGCAGTGGATTTGACTTAATGATAAGCTATGCGGCAGTAATAATTTTTATAGGACTGACTGCATGGGATTCTCAGAAAATAAAAAAGATTCTTATAGAAGAATCCCAATATGGAGTTGACGAACATAGTCAAAAGATAGCACTATTAGGAGCTTTAGAATTGTATCTTGATTTCGTCAACCTCTTTATTTATATACTCCGAATTTTGGGTAGCAAGAAATAACATTAAATAAATAATAACGAACATGGCAACAAGAAAGAATACAAATCCAAGAGCATTGGACATAGCTCCTCAGCTTCAAAACACGCTTAATGCCAATGGTATGCAAGCGCAGATTGCGATGACTCCAACAGGTGAATATCAGTTGGTAACAATGGCTCACAACACATCAACACCTCGACGTTATACTCTCAATGATGCTCAATTGGAGGCATTAAGGAATGGCGGAAATAACGTATGGGATAAAAAGGCTTACGAAACTTTTGTATCAATTGTGAGAAATGACTATTATATTCCTGGTTCTTGGGTTGCTGCACGTAATGCTAATAGCCCTGTAAATATGGGTTTAAATGGACATCGACTTAATCCTGGAGAATATGGATATAGAGGAGAACGCCCATTCCACCCTTTTGAAGGTGCAAGATACGGACGTTTTGATAGTTTCTTGGATGGATTCAGAGCGTTTGGAAGACATGGTTATCATGCAAGAAGAATAGATGACCGTCCTTTCTTCGCAAGTAGTGCACCTGTTGTGATGGATAGACCTGACGGCAGACTTAAGCCTGGAGAATTGAAGACTGGCGATTACGGCTTTTATGACAAAGGAAACCAGCAGCAGGATTCTTTGGCTAACATGAAGATTGATGCTAAACCGAAACAGTTGGTTCGTCCAAAAGGACAGGCGTTGACCTTGGGAGAATACCTTAATGGCTACAGTGCAGAACTAACCTTTAGTGGTGAAGGATTCAACAAGGTTCTTTCTTCTCATGGCATCGTTATCGATAAAGAGAAGAAAACTCTTACAATCAAGTGTGACGGTATCAACAAGGATTTACAATATGCGTTGACTGACGAACAATTGAAAAAGATCCTCAATGACAAGCTGAGATTCACTTCTGGTGAGGGTAAGCACAAGATGGTTCATAACAAGACTGCTCCTAATATTAGTGAGCGACTTGATATTATCAACAAGGTCATTTCTAAAGACTTTTCAGAGAAGATAACCAAAGAGCATCTTCAAAGCAAGGACTACATCAATATTAAGTTGAAACCAGAGATTGAACAGGAGTTGAACTTAGGGCATCAACAAGCAGCATCCTATGCCAAGAACATCGATGTCATTGATATTGACATGAAGAATATGCGTCAAGATTACAAGACTGGCTATATAGACAAATGGAATAGTATTGGTGTTGTAGATGGTAGAAGTTTGGATGCAAGCCAAGGGTTCTATCTACCAGTCAAAGATGGTCGTGCCGTTTCTGTGGGAGAGATACAAGCCTACCCTACGAATGACGGTCAGAAGACAACATTCCGTATGACAGCGGTAATAAACAATCAGTTGATGAGTCACGAGATTAGCAAAGATGACTATCTGAAGTTTATCAACTATGATGACGAGTATCGCTTGAAGCTGTTTGATAAAGTCTTTGATGAAGTGAAGATAAAGAGTGCATCAAATGGTCAGATGCAAGATGCTGTTAGGTCAAAAGGAATTGACCAAGCAGAGGGCGTTGTCACAATGAAAGGAGATTATAGTCTTGTAAATGCAAATACTTCCGCTGCCATTACTGGAGCTATGGCATGGAAAGACCAAATCTCTGGCAATTATCAGATAAATGTTCGTACCGATAAGGATGCAGGAATGTGGTCATTTAAGATAACAGAGGCACAATACAATGCTTTCAAAAATGGAACAAATGAGGATAGAGCCAAGATGTTGACCACTCTTATCCCTTTTACTGATGAGAACAAGCAGAAGATGCAGATTGTTCCAACAAGCAGCCTTCATCAAGATATGCGTCAGCAGTCATTCAACAATAATGCCAATATCAGCAAGGTTATAGATGATTTGCATAAAGCCGGATTTGGCACCGAAGTCGTTAAGACGGTTGGTAAAGAAAAAGTATTGTCTGAGGACTTAGTATCTGCTCATAGAGAGAAGCCTTCTGTAACAGAAGGCAAGGTTGTTCATTATGGTAACGAAGCCATTAATCTCAATGACTTACGTAATGCAGCAAAGATTAACCTTATGGGTGATGCTGGGGTAAACGGAGAGTCTTTGAATAATCTCAAAGAAAGCAAGGAATGGAAACGTAGTGGCGAACATGGTCGTGCTACAACTATTGGTGATATTTCTGTGGAAAGATTGAAGGATGAGCAAGGTAAGGTTATCGAGGGTAAATATAAGATGTCCGCAGTCATTGACGGAAACGTAATTTCACACGAGATTAATCAGAAAGACTTCAATAAATTCCTTGCTGTGAATGACTATCAGAGAATGAAACTCTTTGATAAAATATTCCCTGAGGTGGAAATGAAGACTAAGCCAGGACATGGCTTCAACTTAGGTGCGGCTATTCTTGCTGCCGTTACTACTGGATTGGATGTTGCTGCGGGTCTTTCGATGGCAGCCCCACCAAGACCTAAACCAGACTTCTATGAGTCAAGGGCTGTATTTTCTAAACCAGGTGTTGTATCGCCAGAAGCAGTTGCAGCTGCAAGTTATGCAGCTGAGATAGGCGAAGACCGTGGACATGGAGAAGGTAGAGGTATGGGCGTTTAACCCATACTTCTTTTCTCTTTATATTTAATATAATAAGGTATGAATAATAACTCTATTCAAATATTTCAGACGGTGGCATTGAGACCCCATGTATTACAATACGTCATTAATGAGTTTCCTGCCATCTGCCTAAGCATTGCCGCTTTTTGGATATATGTATTTGGCAAGTTTATGTGGCACGAATATTTTATCTATGCCGCATTGTTTTTGGTTATATATCTGTTCTGTAAGTTACTGTCATTGTTGCGTACAGAATACGTTATAACATCGGAACAAATAATAATACTTCATGGAGTATTATCACACTCAACAGATTATGTTGAGTTGTATCGTGTTGTGGACTACAAGCAACATCGTTCGTTGCCACAACAGATATTTGGATTGAAAACCGTCACCATTTATTCAGGTGATAGAAACAATTCAGTGGTCAACATGATAGGTATTAAAGAAGCTGACGATGTAGTGTCTGAAATAAGAATGAGAGTTGAATTTAATAAAAGAAGAAAGGGGATATATGAGATTACTAATCGAGTTTAGAGCTGTAATGCTCTGTTTAGCTATAGTGTTGTCCACGGCTGTATGCCGTGCTCAAATAAGTGGAACAACCTCTAATCCTGGTCAATATCTTGCTATAAAGAAAGGTGAGGACAATATTCTTAGCAAGATTACAGCTCAAACAAATTATCGAAAGAAGGAAGCAGGTATTCAAGCAGAGCTATCTGGAACCACAGCAAAGATAAGAAATTGGGAGCAACAGTATAATAAATATCTAAAAACTACAAAAGGGTTTGCAGATAGAATTGTTGCTGATTGTCAACTCTACTTAGAAGGTGTGCAAACATTAAACGCCTTATGGGAGGTTTCTGCTGCAAAGAAAATCAATCCACAAGGTGTCTTTGCCACAATGTCCATGAATAACCTTTATATGGAAACAGCAATGCAATTCATTAAAACATATCGCTCCTTAAAAAAAGTATGTAAGAAAGGTGGCGATAAAAATATGCTGAACGATGCAGAAAGAACACAATTAATATGGAATTTGGAGCGTGAGCTTGAACAACTTAATTCCAAGTTAAGAAGATTGGCTGTATCTATATCTGTGTTCAGCTTTGAGGATGTTTGGAATCGTGCCATTGCAGGCAAAATAGACAAGTCAAATGGTATGCTTGCCCTTGAAGCAAGAAACAGAATGCGCCGAGCAGCAACTTCTGTTGCAAGATATTATAAACTTAAACAGAACAGTAAATCATGGGGATGGTAAATAAATTCTTTTATATGATAGTATTGGCAGGACTGATGTCTTTCCTTCCATTAAAGACTTATGCCGGAGAAGACTTAGTACGTGCAGGATTGTTCCGTGATTACGCCAAGAAGGCAAAAAAAGCTCTAAAATCACAAGATGATGTAATGTCACTTAACCTAACTGGGCACATGTATGTCTCAGACCAGACGGAGAAGGTAACAAACTTTCAAAGAGAGTTTGATAACTATCTGTCCAGTTTTGGTGATATGCTTACTTTAGCTGCAAGCATTTACGGCATATATTACCAGGTTGACCAAACTCTTAAAAATCTTAAAGAGTTAAAATCTGTCGGTGTTTCATGTCCAGCTAATGTACTGGCTGTAGCTTTGTCACAGAAGAAGAATAATATCTACAAAGATGTCATTGATGACGGCATTCAGATAGCTGCCGATGTAAAGCAGATTCTACCGCTTGGATCATCGAAAGGAAAGAACCCTAAACTTACGGAACATCAAAGGATTCAAGTCATAGCCAATATCAACAATACATTGGTAAAGTTGAACTATAAGCTAAGAAGGATGAACAGATTAATCCGCTATACATCTTTGCTGGATTCTTGGTACGAGCTTCGTGGAACACCAAGAGGAACACGGTCTATGAAAGCTATTGTTGCTGACTGTAAAAGAGGATGGATAAATAAAGCAAGAACAGCGAATAAAATGAATACAAAATAATGGAAGAGTCAAAAGAACTACAGGGAACATACACCCTTTTCCGAGCGACAATCTATGTTTCTTTGTTGCTCGAATTTTTTATGTATGCGCTTGACCCAACAGCTTTGGATTTCTTGGGCGGCGTTATCACCAACGTACATAGCCGACTTGGGCGGCTATCCATGTATCAGTTTCTACCATATAGCAAGATTGTTACAGTAATGTTGGTAATCATCACCTGTATAGGTACTAAAAACAAGAAACAGATAGAGTTCGATGCGAGAAAGATGGTTTTCTGGCCTATCTCCATCGGACTCGTTTTGGTAACAGTTTCTGTTTTTCTTTATAGCTGTGATTGGAAAACCAGAGTTTGGTTGCTGAGAACCAACATTTGGCTTTATATGGTAGCATCTTTGATAGGAACCATATTGATACATATCGCACTTGATAATGTCTCAAAATATTTCAAGGATGGAATGCTTAAAGATAGATTCAATTTCGAAAATGAGAGTTTTGAGCAGACAGAAGAATACGTTGACAACAAGTATTCTGTTAATATACCGATGCGTTACTATTATAAAGGAAGATTCCGTAAGGGATGGATTAATATCATTAACCCTTTCCGTGGAACTTGGGTTGTGGGTACTCCTGGTAGTGGTAAGACATTCTCTGTCATAGAACCATACATCAGACAGCATAGTGCCAAAGGCTTTGCCATGGTTGTGTACGACTATAAATTTCCAACTTTGGCTACTAAACTTTACTATCATTACAAGAAGAACCAACAGCAAGGTAAAACGCCCAAAGGATGCAGGTTTAATATCATCAACTTCGTGAATGTTGAATATTCAAGACGTGTCAACCCGATACAGCAGAAATACATCAGTAATTTGGCGGCAGCCCAGGAAACTGCTGAGACACTGATTGAATCTTTGCAAAAAGGACAGAAAGGAAGTGGCGGTGGCAGTGACCAGTTCTTCCAAACATCTGCTACAAACTTCCTTGCCGCTTGCATATATTTCTTTGTAAACTATGGAAAGAAACCATACGACGAGCATGGTAATGAGCTTGAAGCACAATATGAAGAAGACCCAGACACGCATCATAAGCGACTCACTGGACGTGTATTTGCAAAAGGTCATCTTGGTGAGAAGGAACACATTGTTGAACCTGCTTATTGGAAAGGCAAATATTCGGATATGCCTCATGTACTGTCGTTCTTGAATAGAGATTATTCTGAGATATTTGAAGTTTTGGAAACAGACCCTGAGGTTTATCCTCTGATGGCTCCGTTCATGACAGCGAAGAAGAATAACGCTATGGAACAGTTGGAAGGTATGATTGGTACACTTCGTGTTCAAACATCACGTCTTGCAACGAAAGAGGCATATTGGGTATTCTCAGGCGATGACTTTGATTTAAAAGTCAGTGATCCTAAGAATCCAAGTTATCTTCTTATTGCTAATGACCCGGAAATGGAGAGTATCATCGGTGCATTGAATGCCCTTATATTGAACCGCCTTGTGACACGTGTGAACAGCGGTCAAGGTAAAAATGTACCTGTAAGTATTATTGTTGACGAGTTACCAACTTTGTATTTCCATAAAATAGATAGATTGATTGGTACTGCTCGAAGCAACAAGGTTGCAGTAACATTAGGCTTTCAGGAATTGCCTCAGTTGGAGGCTGACTATGGTAAGGTTGGTAAAGACAAAATTATCACCACTGTTGGCAATGTAATCAGCGGCTCTGCTCGTAGCAAGGACACTCTCGATTGGCTATCAGGAGATATATTTGGTAAGGTGGTTCAGCTAAAGAAAGGAATCACCATTGACCGTGACAGAACTTCCATCAATCTTAATGAAAACTTGGATAGTCTTGTTCCGGCATCTAAGATTTCCGACATGGCATCTGGTTGGATATGTGGTCAGACAGCAAGAGATTTTACTGTTACAAAGACAGGTCGCAAAGGTGCTATGGACATTCAAAAGGCGGAAGAGTTCAAAACTTCCAAGTTCTTCTGCAAAACCAACTTTAATATGGATGAAATAAAGGCAGAGGAAGAGGATTATAAGAATTTTCCTTTACCTAAATTCTATGATTTTGGTTCTGTAGATGCAAAGGAACGTATCTTATATAACAATTTCAATAAGATAGACCAGGAAGTGAAGAATATGATAAAAGTTATTCAAAGGGAATTTCATCAAACAGAGAAAACCCAACAACAAAAAGCATCATAATTAGAAGAAAAAGAGAGGAAGCGTTTCTTGGAAGTGTTTCCTCTCTTCGTTTAATTATATATAAAAAATTGCAGATATTGCTTATTTTCTTAATAAAAGCATTAACTTTGCACTCTATTCTAAAAAGTTATATATATGAAAAAGATAGTTATGTTAACAATGTTGCTTGTATCTGCAAGCACATTCATGATGGCTCAGACTCCTATTGAGCAAGCAAGAGAAAAAGCCAAGGCTTTGATTAAGGGCGGTGTAACAGACATCAGCAAGATTCTCCCTAAACACGAATCAGATGATGACGAGGATATTGATGATGATGACGATTCTACAATAGACCCATTAGAAGGCAAATCGGAAGAATACATCCGAGGCTTTAATGATGCCAGACGTAAGACTTATGAAGAGCAGAAAGCTTCATTTGCGAAAGCTGGTATAGACTTCAATCAAACAGCTCTTAGTAAGCTCAGAATGGATTCTGTTGGCATCTATGCTAACATAGATAACAGTCTTGTTGCTATGAAGCATGTTGATGCTGACGAGAACAGGGTTACAATGAATGATTTCGCCTCAAAGTGGTTACTTGATTATGATGGCAAAACTTCTCCTTATCAATTTTCGAAAACTGCCCAATTCCGTGTTTATTTTACACACGAAAGAAATAGCATATCAGAATATTATAAGATGTTTTCAAGTGACCTTACTATAGATGATTTCATTGTCTGTAGATTTAAAGTAAAAGGTAACAAGCGTGAGTTCATTGGAGCCAGAAACACTTCTGCGGTTTTGGGTGATGGTCATGCAAAATCCAAAGCAGAAGCTGCCAAGGATGTAACGGTTTCAGTGAAGAAAATATCAGATAATGTATATGATATGACCGTTAAAGGAGAACCTGGAGAATACTGCTTGACATGGAATGAGAAAGAAGCAGCATCATGGACAGTCTTTGACTTCACCATTAAATAGAATTGTTTAAGGGATGCTGCTAATCGAGCATCCCTTAAACAATTCCATATAGCGGAGTATTATCAGTAAATTTCTATTTTAATATAGTCTGTATTAGGTGTTAGACATACTCCATAAAAGACATCTTCATCTTCATCAGTACCGACCATATATTTTTTATAGGAGATAAAATCTTGTAAATAATTACCTCCAAATACCATTTCTTTAAAAATATCTGCATTTGAAATTTGTCGTGGAATTTTGAATTTGCATCTAACCCCATCTATCACATCTGACAAATAACCTCCTTCATCAACATATTTTTTCCATCCTTTATAAATCTGTGAACGGAGACTACTTACATCAACAAAACTGCCATGGGCAGGAACTACGGGGAAATGAGCTTCTATCATACATTCTGCGACTGATATATCTGACCAATCCATATCCTCCAAGAAATCATTTTCAAACCATTCCCCATAGAATGAACCAAAAAATATTTTTACCTTATACATTGTATATCATTTTAAAGATTATAAATTACCATTCGTATAAATCTTCTTCTATTTCCTTTTTGTAGTTTTGAATAGATTGATGATACAAGGCTCTGGTAAGAGTCCAATCCTTTTTAGAGTATGTAACCTCACCTAAACCTCTTTGGAAGTCTATGACATAACTATCATCATTTTCTTCAACAATAACCTTATCATGATTATATTCTAAAATCTTATTATTTACCTTCATATTTCATTCCTTTGTGAACATGGTACAAAACATTATCATTCCACATCTTGTAGCCATGAGAATGCTCACACTTGCCATCTGAATAGTTAAGGCTATAAATGAGTATTCTACCCCACACATCACGAACATACACTTTGACACAACCTTTAAATTCTATAGAGACACTAAAATAACCTTGTTCAAAACTAAGAGACATATATTTATTGATAAGTCGCTTAGGCAGGATTTTATAGTTTTCTATCTTATTAGCCATACGTCTTTTCATGCCTCTCCTCCTTTCCCGGTATTGAACATCATATTATAACTAACAATGGTGTCCTCAACACCTGTAGCAATACCTGTAGCATATGCAAAGGTGAAGACATCCCGAATGCTTTCTTCCATCTCTTTCGGAATTGGGCGTTCTCCATTCTCTACTCTACTTTTCTTGTAGTTCTCCCATTGCTGACTACAAGTCTTTGCTGCAATATCTTTAGCAGTTTTCACCACTCTATCCAAGTGCTGCTTAATTTGTTCATTTGTCATATCGATACATTTTAAATTTTATCATTTGAAAGAGACAATAAGCTTTTCTTTATTGTACTTCTTCATACACACAATTGGTATGTTCAACCAAATTTACATCCTTGGTAATACGCTGTGCCAACAGTTTCAAAGCAGGAATATCAACAAGTGCAAGCATCTTATTAATATGCGCCTTTACATACAGCAACGTATTTTTAAGAACGTTTTTCTTCTTTGAGACCATCTTGTACAAACGATATACTTCATCGTATTGCTTGTTCTTTTCAGAAAGCTTCTGTTTTAGGCTCTCATTCTTCTCTGATAGCTTCTTTATACGCTTTTTCAAAGATTTACGTTCGTTATTTCCTCCAAGTTCATCAAGAGCTTCTGTAAGTTCCTCTATTTCCTTACGCAGCTCAATATTCTCAGCCATTACAGAATCATAACGTCTCAGAATAAACATCATCTGATGCTCAAATGGAATATCATTCTTTCTTTCCATAATCAAATCTGCTTTAAAGGGTTTAACAATAAAATTATT
>ULTT01050995.1_pt1 | contig 22374 bp, 23 predicted proteins | sample 1957831 | NCBI WGS metagenome assembly ULTT01 (sample SAMEA4835740, study PRJEB28245) | human gut metagenome | biome: gut microbiome; material: fecal sample | place: Denmark | collected 2008 | reverse complement strand
ATTTGCCTGAACCATCGAGATTTACCTTGATGTAGATATCCGTCTCCTTGGTGGTGCGTTTCACCTCAGCAATGCGGTCGCCGGCAAAGAGAATCTCGGCTATCTTGTCCCAGTCCATGCCGTCTTTTCCGAGAATCAGACTCTTGCAACCCAGGTTTTCTGCAAGCTGGGCATCCGTCTCACGGTCGCCGATCACATAACTGTTTGCCATATCGTATGCTGGGTTGTCTATGTATTCGGTCAGCATGCCTGTGCCTGGCTTTCTCATTGGTGAGTTATCCTCAGGGAAGTGGCGGTCGATGTGCTGCTTGCTGAAGTGGATGCCCTCGCTCTCCAGGGTCTGGATGATGAAGTTGTGGACAGGCCAGAAGGTATCTTCCGGAAAGGAGTCGGTGCCCAAGCCGTCCTGGTTGCTCACCATCACCAGCTCGTAGTCAGTGTGCTGGGCAATGAAGGCGAGGTTGCGGAACACGCCCTTGGTAAATACCAACTTCTCGAAGCTGTCAATCTGCTCATCCTCTGGTTCCTGAATCAGGGTTCCATCGCGGTCGATGAAGAGTAATCTTGTCTGTTTCATTTTCTCTTAGTGTTTTATGCTAATATGATTAATACTTTTCTATTTCTGTGGTTGTCATCTGTTCGCTGTCCTTCTGTTTCTGCTTTTCTTCATCTGTTACCTTGTATGAACCATAAAGGTAGGCTAAGGATATGCCAAGCCAGCTCAGTGCATAGATGATAAGGAGGCTGGTGATGGTGAAGACGAGGAAGAGGAGTGGGGTGAAGTACCCTGGTACTCCCAGTGGGTCGCCATCAAGTGCACCTAGCTGTGAGTAGAACTGGGCGATGATGAGGATGATGGAAGGCAAGGCTGCGATAAAGGTGGCAATGCCTACAATCATGATGCCGAGGAAGCAAGTCATGAAGAAACCTCCGAAATGGCGGAGGATACGGAGCAAAGACTTGCCAACCTTGCGTTTTTCGCCTTTCGCACACAGTTGCTTTCGTGGCATGAGATACCAAAACGAAATGACTGCCATGACGATGGTGGCTAAGTAAATGATGGTTTGCAGAATGAATGATGCCATCGGATTTACTACTCCCCAATCGTGAAGCGACTTGTTGGGGAGGAGAAAGTAGAGTACGATAGCCAACAATACCGCAAACGGTACATGTGTAGCCCAAGTTTGCTTGACAAACGATTTAATGTCGCTCGTCACTGTATTGTAGGATGCTTTCATACAAGCAGTTATGCTGCGCTGCTTAAATAATTCATTTACTTCCATAACTATCTTGTTTTAATTTCTAATTATCGCTTTTTACTTTTTACCTTTAAAAGTTTCTTCTGAATTCAGAACAGGTAATGGCTGTTGCGATAGCCACGTTCAGGCTATCAGCAGTAGCCCTTCCTTCAGGGAAGTTCGGGATAAGCAATTTGTGGTTCACCTTTTTTGCCAGGGCAGGCGAAATACCTTTTCCTTCGTTTCCCATCACGATGAGTCCTCGGTTTTCGAGCGTTTGCTGATAGATGTTGTCGCCATCCAATAATGTTCCGTATACGGGAACATCATCTGGAAGAGATTCTACCAGACCCAGCAAATCGCCATATTCTACTTTTACTCTTGCAATGCTGCCCATCGTAGCCTGCACCACCTTTGGGTTATACACATCGGCAGTATCCTGACTGCAATAGATATGGGTGATGCCAAACCAGTCGGCAATGCGGATGATGGTACCCAGGTTGCCTGGGTCTTGTACGCCATCAAGAGCCAAATTCAGTTCATTGGCGTTGATGCTGTAATCTCCGGATGTTGCCTGTTTGAATACGGCAAGAACCTGTTGTGGATGTTGCAGGAAACTTACTTTCTTCAGTTCCTCTTCAGTAACCTCAATCACTTCTGTTTGTGCTGGGAAATGCTTGCCTTTGAGCCATTCACCTGTTGCCACAATGAGGTCGGCAGGTTGCAGAACGAGTAAGTCGTCTACCACCTTATGACCTTCGGCAACAAACTTGCCTTCCTTATTACGATTCTTCTTCAGTTCAAGAGAACGAATGTATTTTATCTTATTCTTGCTAATCATTATGCGTGCAAAGATACTGCAAAAAGCAGACAATACAAAATAAATTAAGATTTCTTTTCGCATTTAATTTTGTATTGTCTGTGATTTGCATTATCTTTGCAGTCTAAAATGGATATTTACATTGTCTTATTAGGCAAATAACGAATAAGATTAGTGAAGAAACAAACGATTTTCATCCTTTCTTTGCCGTTGCTTCTGGGAGCTTGTTCTTCCAGCAAATACGTGCCAGAGGGAGAGTATATATTAAATAAGGTAGAGATGGAGAGCGACTCAGATGATTATGATGCTGGGGCGCTCAAGCAGTATGTGCGCCAGAAAGAGAAGCCGAAACTCTTTTCGCTCTTTAAGAACCCTTTCAGCAGGAAGCCGGTCATCTACGATACCTTGCAGGCTCGGCTTACTTGTCAGGACCTTGTCAAGGCAATGCAGAACCAGGGATTCATGCATGCTGGCGTTTCGCTCAATACCACCACTGAAGGCAAGAAACTGGATGCAAAGTATATTTTGCATCCCGGCATTCCGTATGTCATGGGTAAGGTGGAGTATGATGTTGAGGATGAGAACATACAGAACATTCTGCATCTCGATGACTCCGACAACCAGAACCTCAAGCCGGGTATGCGATTCTCGGTAGAGGCGCTTGATAATGAGCGCAAACGCATTGCCAACCTGCTGATGGATGACGGTTATTTTAGGTTTAACAAAGACTTTATCTATTTTAGTGCCGATACGATAGCAGGACAGAATGATATTGCTTTAACCTTGCATCTTACGAAGTATAAGGCTAGCAGCAATGCACCCGAAACCGATCATCCTCGTTATCAGATTCGCAATATCAACTATCTCAGCAATGATAGCGACCGTATTCACCTTCGCCGTCAGGTATTGCTCAATGCAACAGCCTTGAAGGAGGGCAGACCTTATAGTGCCTCTGCTTTGCAGCGCACCTATAATAATTTTGCCCGTTTGCAAGCGGTGAAGTATACCAATATCCGATTTGCTGAAGTTCAGGATAGTAACAGAATTGCTTATGTAGGAGAAAGTCAGAATACTGGTGATGATGACTTCAACCGTCTGCTGGATTGTAATATTCAGGTTAGCACCAATAAGCCTTCTACTATTTCTTTCCAGCCGGAAGGAACCAATACGGCAGGCGATTTTGGTGCAGCTGCATCGCTCACTTATACCAACAGAAATCTATTCCGTGGCAGTGAGCAGTTGAGTATCGAATTCCGTGGAGCCTACGAGGCGATAACCGGTCTGGAGGGATATCAGGACCAGAACTATACCGAGTATTCGGTAGAGGGAAAGCTGGTATTTCCACGATTCGTGGCACCTTTCCTTTCCAAGAATTTCCGTCGTAGACAAACGGCTAATAGCGAGTTGTCGGTAAGCTGGGATTTACAGAACCGTCCGGAGTTCCATCGCCGCGTCTTCTCAACGGCATGGCGTTATCGTTGGGCTGAGCCACGTCATCATCTGGCTTGGCGTTTCGACCTGCTCGATCTCAACTATGTGTATATGCCTTGGATTTCGGAGACTTTCAAGAAGGATTATCTTGACAATGTTGATAATAGAAATGCCATCTTGCGCTATAATTACGAAGATATCTTTATCATGAAGATGGGATTTGGACTGACCTATAGCAATGGGGTAGATGCTTTCCGATTGAATGTGGAGTCGGCAGGTAATCTGCTTGATGGTTTCTCTAAGACTTTGGGATTCAGAACCAATTCTCAGGGACAGCATACGTTCCTGAACATCGCATACGCTCAGTATGCCAAGTTTGATTTCGACTATACCCATCTCCTGCAGTTGGATAAGCGTAATGCCCTGGCGCTGCATGCCGGTCTTGGTGTGGCGTATCCGTATGGCAACAGCACCGTGCTGCCTTTCGAGAAGCGATACTTTTCCGGTGGTGCCAACTCGGTGAGAGGATGGGGAGTCAGAGAATTGGGTCCTGGTAAATATAAGGGAAATGATGGCAGAATCGACTTCATCAACCAGACGGGAGATTTGAAGCTGGATTTGAATGCCGAGTATCGCACCGCTCTTTTCTGGAAGTTTGAAGGAGCGCTGTTCCTGGATGCCGGTAATATCTGGACGCTCCGCAATTATGCCGAACAGCCAGGAGGACAGTTCAAGATAAATGAGTTCTATAAGCAGATAGCTGCAGCGTATGGTTTGGGACTCCGATTGAATTTCGATTATTTCATCCTACGTCTGGATATGGGTATGAAGGCGATTAATCCTGCCTATGAAAGTGGAGATGAGCATTGGGCGATTATTCATCCAAAGCTCAGTCGTGATTTTTCTTTCCACTTTGCGGTAGGCTTGCCATTCTAACCTTCCATACCCCATTTTCCATACACATTGGCAACAGGAAGTCAGCTTGTTCTACAAGGTGTGCTTCCTCGCCAATGCTGTCCATCTGCAGGAAATTGCGCACGGTGATGTCAGCGATGGCGCTTACTTCGTCATCACCGAAATCGATGTCGTTGATTTCTACCGTGGCATCCTCTGCCTTGTTCCTTAAAAGTTCTACATCAGCCTCGTGTACATTGCTGGCAGCATACTTCAGCCATGGTTCTGAACTGTCAGTACAGAACTTGACAGCCTTTGGAAATTGCCAGTTATAATAATAGGTGGCAAAAGAATCTAGGTTGTTTTCCAACTGTTCTTCGCTACCTTCATGTGCCTGGCATCCTGTAAGGGTGTAAAGGCTTGTTGTTATGGCTACTACAGCCGTTCCTATGGCAATTATATGTTTTTTTATCATGATTCCTATTTCTTAAAATATCTATTTATTTGCTTATTTTGTGCACAAAGATAGTAAAAAACTTTGTAATAAGAATCTTTTTTGCTAACTTTGCAGTAAAATAACAATTAAAATGCTAAGATTTATATCCTTTGGCAGTGGAAGTAGTGGCAATAGCTACTATCTTTACACTGATACGGATTCGATATTGATAGACGTTGGAGTAGGAATCAGAACACTGAAGAAGCACTTCCATAACTATGGATTACGCTTCGAGGATGTACATCACATCCTCATCACTCATGACCACGCCGACCATGTAAAGTCGGTGGGCAGCTTGAGTACTGATTATAAACTACCAGTATATACAACCCGTAAAGTTCATGTAGGTATCGAGCGCAATTATTGCGTCCGAAAGAAAATTGCGCCCAATCATGTGCATGTCATCGAGAAAAATGTACCTTTCTATGTGGGGGAATTTAAGGTGACTCCTTTTGGGGTGCCTCATGACAGTACTGATAATGTGGGCTATTTTGTAGAGTGTGGAGGCGTAACCTTCTGTCTCATTACTGATGTGGGGCATATCACCGAGGAGATGCACGATTTTATCAGTCGTTCCAACTATCTGGTGATAGAGGCAAACCATAGCGTGGAGATGCTTCAGCAGGGACCTTATCCTCAGTATCTGAAGGATCGCATTCTGGGACCTAACGGTCATCTCAGCAATGATGACTGTGCCAATGCATTGGCCGATTATGCCACACCAATCCTTCGCCATGTCTGGCTCTGCCATCTCAGCGAGGAGAACAATCATCCCGAACTGGCGAGAAAGACCGTGGAGCAGATTCTGAGAAGCAAAGGCATCGTAGCCGGAAAGGACTTCGAACTGGAAGTGCTGAAGAGAAAGACGCCTAGTGAGATTTATAAACTGGAGTAAATAAAAAGGAAGGTGTGGCATAAAGTCTTTCCTTTGCAGTTTTTAGGCACGGATTACACGGATTACACGGATTTTTTATGAGAGATGATAATCGCTTAACTTATATTGGCACCATAAATCCGTGTAATCCGTGTAATCCGTGCCTTATCTATATCCTAAGAAGTTTTTATGCCACCCTCTTCTAAATTTTATCCAATGCCTGCTTGATATCATCCAGAATATCTTCAACATCCTCGATACCTACTGACAAACGAATCAAATCTGGGGCAATACCTGCCTCTTTCAACTGCTCGTCTGAAAGCTGACGGTGGGTATGGCTGGCTGGATGGAGCACGCAAGTACGGGCATCAGCCACATGAGTCACGATATTAATCATATCGAGCGAATCCATGAACTTGATTGCTGTTTCGCGGTCACCCTTCAATCCGAACGCGATAACACCGCAGGTACCGTTTGGCATGTACTTCTGGGCAAGAGCATAATATTTATCGCCCTTCAGTCCACTATAGTGAACCCAAGCCACACGCTCATCGTTCTGCAGGAATTCTGCTACCTTCTGGGCATTCTCGCAATGCTGACGCATACGGAGATGGAGACTCTGAAGACCTAAGTTGAGGATGAACGAATTCATTGGTGCTGGGATAGAACCCAGGTCGCGCATCAACTGAGCCACCAGTTTGGTAGTATATCCCATCTTGCCGAATGCCTTTACGTAGGTCAATCCGTGGTAACTTTCGTCCGGTGTGCAGAGACCAGGGAACTTCTCGGCATTCGCCATCCAGTCGAAGTTGCCGCTATCCACTACAACGCCACCTACCTGAGAGGCTGTACCATCCATATATTTAGTGGTAGAGTGGGTAACGATGTCGGCTCCCCATTCAAATGGACGACAGTTGATAGGGGTAGCGAAGGTGTTGTCTACAATGAGAGGTACACCGTTCTTATGAGCAATGCGTGCAAACTTCTCGATATCGAGCACGGCACAGCCTGGATTACTGATGGTTTCACCAAAAACTACCTTGGTATTTGGACGGAAAGCCTTCTGGATTTCCTCCTCGCTGTCGTTAGGATTTACGAAGGTGCACTCGATACCGAGTTTCTTCAAGGTTACACCGAAGAGATTGAAGGTGCCACCGTAAATCTCGTTAGAGGTAACGATGTGGTCGCCTGCCTCGCAGATGTTGAACACAGCGTAGAAGTTGGCAGCCTGACCGCTGGAAGTCAACACTGCGCCTACGCCACCCTCAAGCTGAGCAATCTTCTTGGCCACAGCATCATTAGTAGGGTTCTGGAGTCGGGTATAGAAATATCCCTCTTTCTTCAAATCGAAGAGCATCGCCATCTCCTCAGAATTGTCATATTTAAATGTCGTACTCTGATAGATTGGCACCTCAATCGGCTCGCCGTTCTTTGGTTCATAGCCTCCCTGCACGCAGAGGGAAGCAACACGTAATTTCTTTTCCATTGTCGGTTATTTTTTTTATGTTGTTATTGTATTATATGTTTATTTCATAAATACGAAGTATACTGCCGCTATCAGACAGACGAATGCTGCCAGGTGATTCCAATGCAATCCCTGTCCCTGGAAGAGGATGTTGGCAATGATGGCAAAGACGATAAGCGATACGCATTCTTGTATCACTTTCAGCTGTACCAGATTGAAAGGACCTCCATTGTCTATGAATCCGATGCGGTTGGCTGGTACCTGACAGCAATATTCAAAGAAGGCTATGGCCCAACTGAAGGCGATGACTCCTATCAGAGGCCAGTTGCTACTCACCCCTGTCTGCTGCAGTTTGAGATGCCCGTACCAAGCCAATGTCATGAAAATATTGCTCAGTACTAATAATAATATAGTATATATACCATTCATAACAATAATTGTTTAATGTGTGCAAAGGTACTACAAAACATCGAAAATACGAAGGATTTGTCCGAAAACATCGTGCTTTAGATGAAAAAAAGTCTGTTTTGAGTGCTTTATACCACTTTTTTGCATAATAAGTGAAAATAATTGAGAAAAAATTTGGTGGTTTCAAAAAATAGTAGTACCTTTGCACTCGCTTTTACGAAATGGATGCACCCTTAGCTCAGTTGGTAGAGCAACTGACTCTTAATCAGTGGGTCTAGGGTTCGAATCCCTAAGGGTGTACAAGAGAAACTCCGAAGATAGTTTTCTTCGGAGTTTTTTTATTTTCAGCGATGCTTCTTGTTTTAAATAGGCATTGCTTTCATCGATGCTTCTTCCTACACTCAGGGCATTCCCCCTTGATGACGAAAGAGATGGAGTGAGGGAAGAAACCTTCGGGCAGTTGGAAAGTCGGAATATTGATGTCTTCCATACAGAAAGAACGCTGGCAGGATTCGCAATAAAAATGAATATGACCATCGTGATGATCACATGCACCTTCCTCTTCGCATATCTCGTAATTCAAGATGCCGCGTCCGTCTTCGAAAGCATGAACCACATCATGCTCAAGAAAAAGCGTAAGCACACGGAAGATGCTCGACTTGTCCATCGTCACCATCTTTCGTTCCAGCATGCTGAGGCTCTGGGGATGAGAGTCGCTCTTCAAAGCTTTTATCACGAGTATACGGTTGGCTGTCGGTTTGATACCCTTTGCCTCCAATTTTTGGATAATATCTTCTGTTTCCACCTTATTATATATATGTATTTGTTATTATTCTATCTATTTAGGTGCAAAGATACGAAATATAATAAGATATTTGCGCTTTTTTATTATAAATATTTGCTTTTTTCTTCTTTATGTTCTCTATTCTCTATTTTTTGAAGTACCTTTGCACTTCAGAACGCAGAATAAGAATTTATAAAAGAGATAACAATGAATCAGAAAACTTTTAGAAACCGAATGAGCAGCGTGAAGTCTGCCTTCGGACTAATGCTGCTTTTATTGATTCTGCCTTTGCAGATATTGGCGGCAGAATTAGGAGAGGCTGGTAAGCGATTGGCAGCTTTGCCAGGAGTAAGTGATGTGGAAACACTGAAGAGTACACATTTCCCGGAGAAATATGTGTTCTTCATCAAGCAGCAATTGGATGGCAAGGATGCTTCCAGGGGTACCTTTGAACAGAGAGTAGTTCTTTGCCATCGTGGATTCGACCGTCCTACCGTTCTCGTGACAGAAGGATATGATGCCAACTATGCCTTGCGTGAGGGATATATCGAGGAACTTTCCAAACTCTTCGATACCAATATCATCACCGTGGAGTATCGCTATTTCGATAAGTCGATGCCTAATCCTTGTAACTGGGATTACCTTACCGTAGAAAATTCGCTTTACGACCTGCATCATGTGAACAAAACATTGCATGCGATGTATAAGGGCAAGTGGATTGCTACCGGTATCAGCAAGGGTGGACAGACAACAATGTTCTATCGTTCTTATTTTCCTGATGATGTAGATATCTCAGTACCATACGTAGCACCGCTCAATAAGGGTGTAGAGGATGGCAGACATGAGAAGTTCCTGCAATATCAGGTTTCCACAAAGGAGAACAGACAGAAGGTGCTCAATTTCCAGTTGCTTCTCTTTAAGCGCAAGGCAGCCTTGTTGCCAATGTTCGAGAAGTATTGCAATGAGAAGAAGTATGTCTTTAATGCTCCATTGGCAGAGATTTTCGACTTCTCGGTATTTGAATATGCTTTTGCTTTCTGGCAGTGGGGTGAGGATATCAATCAGATTCCTGCAAGTGATACGGATGACAAAAAAGTGTTTGATTACTGGATCAATATGTGTGAGCCAAGCTATTTCACCAATTATAATGCTACCGCTTCGTTTGACGTGCAGGCTGCAAGAGAGTTGGGATATTATGGCTATTATACCAAACCGTTCAAGAAATATCTCAGCATCAAGACGGCTAAGGGATATCTGAAGCGATTGATGGTACCAAAGGGTGCTGAGAATGTGAAGTTCTCACCAGCGCTTTACAATCATACTGTCGACTTCCTGACCAAGAACGATCCGAAGATGGTATATATCTATGGTGACATTGATCCATGGGGAGCATCTGGTATCTACGGTTTGTCGTTCACCAAGAACAAGAAGAACCTGCATGTATATATGTGTCCTGGTGGTTCGCACAAGGCTCGCATCCTTTCATTCCCTGAGCCAACAAGACAGGAAATCATCAACTTGATTAGTGGATGGTTAAAGGAATAAGTCTTACGCGAAAAAGTTTTTTCTCGAAAAAAGTCTCAAAGTCTCATTTTCTGTTGAAAATATTGACTTAAAGGCTTGATGGATAGAAAGATAACAAAATGATACTTCTCGGTTTTAGAGCCGAGAAGTATCATGAAAGTATCATAGAAGTATCATGATTTTTACTTTTTCTTTACAAGGTACTTCGTTTTTTATTCTTTTTTAATTCGTTTTTGATTCGTTTTTGTTGTTTAAAATCAAAATAACAATCAATCAACTCACCGGTATTGAGTGCCCAAATTTAGGCTCTCAATTTGGGCGCTCGATGCCCGCAGTACGGGCAATCAGTGCCCATCACTTGTTCTCTCGATGCCCACCACTTGGTCCCTGAGTGCCCGTCTGATGGGCACAGATAGACCGCTTAACGGGCTGTGACAGACCTCCTTATGGTCATTATTCCTAGTCCTACTTGTCAGTTTTTTACCTTATTCCTAGTTTGTATTGACATACTTTATAAACTGGAAAAGTAGACACTATCAGTTTTTAAAACTGAAATACTAGACACTTCTAGAAAGGTTAGATTTTAGTGAAGTCAATCTCATCAGAGAAGTGCTCGAACTCAACATCCTTATATCCGTATCGAGCGAAGAGTTGCTTGATATATTTCTGCTGTTCCGGCAAGAGTTTGAGTTGTCCCAGTTTGTATCGATAGTATTGTCCTTTGCTGCCGAGGTAGTCTCTCATTTCAGCACGCAAGGAAGGAGCGTCTTTCACTTTCATTTCAGCAAAGAGTTTGTCGAATCCCCATGCCATTTTCACGACACGGAGTGGTGCGAAGTACTTGCATTTCCCGTTTTTGAGAGCATTAGGGAAGATGGCGTCTCCTCTATCAGTCTCCTCGTTTTTGTAGAGTGCAGAGAGATAGTGTATGCATTTGTCTTTCATCGGACATGGTTCGGTGAAGCAATAGGTGATGTTGCTAGGTACGTTTCCGTACTTAAAAGCCTTTTTCAATAATTCCTTTTCATCCATGTTTCGTAAGTATTTAAATAAATAACTTTCTCTCTTAACGCAGAAAAAGTGTATTTATTGCCTTGAGCATGAGCGTTTTGTCTTTTTTCTATTTCCCATGAGCATAAGTATTTTATCTTTTTCCCCATGAGCATGAGTTTTTTATCTTTTTTTTATGCATATTTTAAACACATTTCGGCATGTTTTTCTAGTACCAAGCCCGATTTTGATGATACTTCTCCTTGATTTATGATACTTCGATGATACTTCTTCCTCCATTTTTTAGAGAAGTCTCATTTTGCTAAAGTATTGAATATTAATGATATAATACTATATTTTGGTTGAAGAATGATACATTGAGACTTTTTCGAGAAAAAACTTTTTTGCGTGAGCATGCCGAGCTTTCCTTTGTTCTACAATTTTCTGCTGAAAGAATGTGATGCCATCCCATTGTTCTTCATCAAGGGTACGATGAAGTCATATTTCCCGAAAGCTGTGTCGTATAATCGCTTCGTGGACATTGGAAAGCCGCGTGTTCTTTCAGCTAATGTTTTTCCTTAATCTGGGAGCTTTCGGAAGATGTACTTGCATAACATTCGTCGATTAAACGATGATTCCCGTATGCCACAATCTCAGGAAATACGCCAACAAGGTATTCGATGGAATTGCCACTGACGGAATGGGAACAATGGGCTGGTGCCATGGCTTCAAGCTACACCTTGCGTGCAATAACAGAGGCGAGATAATAGCATTTGTTAGTTAGTATATATACACTTCTCCCTGCTGTAGATTTACAGCAGGGAGTGATTTTATAAAAACATTTTGTAATTTTGCACTTGCTTATTGAATTCACATACTATTTCCTAAGTATTTTTGTCAAAGTCAAGTTCTTAGACTTATATATACTTTTAGCTTCTTTTGGAGTTACATAATAAACATTGAGTATGCTTAGTTTTTCCTTCAAAACATTGCAGCCATAGGATTTCTTCCCAACATAGGCATTTATCATCCATGTTGTATTTACTTGCTTTAAGTCATTTAGGTACAACTTTGAAGCTCGGGAAGCAAAATGCAATTCTTCTGTAATTCCAGTAAAGTTTAACTTAAAACTGAGGACATGATAATCACCCATTTTCTCTTTAAACTCATTGATTGTATAAATCGTAGAGTCATCAACGATTGATTTTTTACAAGGATAGCATCCTTTTTTATTAGAATTACGAGATACGAAAGTAAGTGTTAAAGGAGTCCCTATCAAATTGGCAACATTCTTTTTATGCTCCTGCATAAAAGAATCATTCTGCCATTTTTCCTTATCCAACACTTTTCGTTTTACGTCTCTCTTGCCGTTGGAATCTGAAATTGTATAAACAACAAGAGCGGTACGTTTGTAAGCTTCTGTGCCTTCTATCAACTGCGTAGTTTCTTCCAAAGCAGTAACAATGGAAATCTTTTCAGAATTAGCATCATACTGCTTGTTTCCAAGCACATCGAACAAACAAACTCTGTTTGAGTCTGCTTTATTATTGATTACTTGCGCCTTTGAATTGCCAAAGGCAAAAAGAAGCAAAGCCAAAACTAAAAAATTAATCTTTTCCATCTTTCCAAAGTTTAGAACTTGTATAACCTACAACAACACCAGCCTTCAAGGATTCCTTTTGGCTATTCCAAATAAGTTGGCTTCTTACATCATTAGCATCCATTTTTCCAGCACCAGAGAATAAAGATACTGTCTTTATATTATTTAATTCGTTTAACTCTTTAAGATTCATATTTACAAATCATTAATTAAATCCTTTGGACTTATATTTAAAACTTTAGCAATTTCTCTTAACTGTTCAAGAGAAGGCTGAGATTTATTCTGAGACCACCGACTTATTGTAATCACAGATTTATTGAGTTGTCCTGCTAACCATTTGTTTGTAATATTTTTTTAGCAAGAACAATTTTAAGTCTATTTACCAACTGCATTTGCTATTCAATTTAGTTTACAAAGTTAGCAATTTAATTTAATATATTAACACAAAACGATAACTTTAACTTTTATTAGGCATGTGTTCTATTTCAAATATGTTATTAATGAGGGAGGTGACTACTGCTTTTTAGTGAGTTCATAGCTTTACATAATAGAGGTTCAATATGAGATTCATACACAATCCAACTTCGTCTCTTAATGATAGAATCGGAAAATTACCATTGTTTTCTGTGTTAATTTTTGTTTTCTCATGCTTTCATTTTGGGGTTTCTTGATTTTGTTGTTCCTAATTTGTTTCTTTCGTCATTTTGTCATTCCAATTAGTATTGATTATCAGTATATTACGAGCAGTCAGTAAGATTTCAAGAAGAATATGATGCTGGTTTCGATGATGGCTTCGCCGATAGTGGCTGTGATTCTGAAGAGGAAGAATAACTCTGATAGTAAATAAACTCTTTAAATTCCGTACCGCCAAAGTACATTCATATATCATGTACTTTGGCGGTATGTTATAATTCCAGCCAGTCGGTATCAATGTCGAATAATTCAAATAATCTTTGGCAGGATTTTCTTGGCAAGGATTCTTCCGCTTGGCCGATGAAGTCATCTTCATGGTTTCTGATATAAGCATCCATATCTTCCTCCTTAACAAGGATTGGGCCTTTGATGTTTGTAAAGATGAAAGGGTAGCAGTCGTCATATTTTATATTGAGATAAAAATTCCCCAACCCGCTTGAGAAAGTAGGTTGTGGTTATTTGTATGATATCCAGTATAAAAGAAAAACGTTAGTTTTCACTTTTATTAGTTGTTCAGATTTTGAACCATGTCCAAAGGTAGCTGGGTCGCTTTAGCAACCTGTTCTGTTGGAAGCCCCATAGCCAGCAAACGTTGAGCTGTTTCAATGTTAGCTTCTATTCTACCTTCCCTTTTCGCCGTATCAATAGAGTTCTTGATATCCCGGTATGCCATCCTACTTGCTTCATACTCCCTCAGTTCCTGAGGTGTGAACTTAGCAATCTCGGCTTCCTCAAAGAGACGGTCGAAAACCTTATCGAGTTCTTCTACCTGTTTCATACGATATTCAATTTATATTATTTGCAAAGATAGTGCCAGTGAGCTCAATGAAAGCTTGCTTTCAAATTGCCTAGCACTGCCTAACTACTGCAAAGATAAACTTAATATTTGTAACATCCAAACTTTTAGGCTGTTTTTTAAGAAAATATAGTTTAAATTGTTTCTGTGGACAAGAGGCCCTCTGTTTTTTGCTTTTATTGAAGAAATTGTCAAGGAATCCTCGGTTTGCCCTGAAGTCATCTTCATATCTGAAGCTGCAATAGCTTTATTGGAAAATTTGTATAAAATAGTTTAATTTATAACGGTTATTGCAACATTTAATGTATATTTGCAATAAAATTCGGCGAATTTATGAAACTAAACAAGATTAATGATGTCTTAAGCAATAATAGGGTTATGGCAAATGAAATCATAAAGACCTCCGATAGCATAGAGGACTTATTTAGTAAGGTATCTGGTCTTATAGAACAGGCAAGATCTTATGTGAAGACTTCAGTCAATACTACTGAGGTCTATACCAAGTATTATATTGGTAAATATATAGTGGAGTATGAACAAAGTGGGAATGTTCGTGCAGAATATGGGAAGCGGGTCTTGCAAGAATTATCCAAGAGTTTGACTGTGCGGTTTGGGGTGGGTTGGTCATATCCTAATCTCCGCAATATTAGGCAGTTCTATATAGTATATGCCAAAAGGCTAAATAGTGGTTATCCTTTTGATGTCAAAAATGCTAACCAGTGGTTAGCAAATTCAAAAAGAACTATTATGTAGATTTGGTTTTCTATAATAGATTGCTACAGTGCTATGTTCTTATTGATTTGAAGACAGATAAGCTTTCTCATCAAGACCTAGGACAGATGCAGATGTATGTCAACTATTACGACCGCTTTGTAAAACAGGATTTTGAAAAGCCAACCATTGGCATATTACTTTGTGAGAGCAAGAATGATGCACTTGTAGAATTGACTTTGCCAAAAGACTCTCATGTCTATGCTTCGGCATATCAATTATACTTGCCAGATAAAGCTTTGTTGCAAGCTAAGGTTAGGGAATGGATTGCAGAGTTTGAGGAAAACAACATCGAATAATATTTTTAATTTGTGAGACAGCGTCTCACAAATTTGCCACTAAGTTTGTAAAGAATTAAAGAATCTACAAAATTTAAGGAGTTATTTGATGAGTGCAGCAAGATAATTTAAGCCTGAATAGGGTTGATAGAAAGAAATCATCCTATCCAGGCTTAATTTTTTATCTTCTTCTTCCTCTGCCTTCGTTTCTTCCCTGATTTCCACGACTGCCTCCACGCTCGTTCTTGTCACCGCTGTTATAACGGTTCTTGCGATTGTGGTTGTCGTTATCGAAATTAGGATTGAAACTCTTTTTCTTCTTATCCTTGAAGAAACCGGCATTTGGGTCTTTCTGATTACGGAGTTCGGCTCTTGCTGCTGCTACCGCATCGCGGATGTTTGCATTCGAAGGTTTGCCTGACTTGAGAGATTTTCCATTGTTAAGGTATTTCTCTTCGTCATAGCAACCCACGTTGCCGTAACCCTTTGGGGCAAAGCGGTCTGAAGTATTTCTTCCACGACCTCTGCCAGCGTTTGCTTCTGGAACATTTCTGCCGGCTCCACGCTTGCCTTTAGCTCCTCTGCCAACCCCCGGATTATCATAGGTAGAACCAATAGCCTTGTCATCGTAATTGGTTTTCTTTCCCTTGTATCCGCGGTCAAAACTCTTCTTGTCGTAGAGCTTGTCGATGAGGTCGGCTCTGCCGATGCGGCGAAGTTCACTTTCGATGGCACGGCGCTCCTCTGGCTTATACCAGAAGAAGAACATGCGCTGGGCAAGCTTTTCCTTCTGCGTCTTGGCACTGAATACTGGTTCCAATGTATATGGATCATATCCCGTGTACCAGGTTTCCGTAGAAATCGTCATTGGGGTAGGAGTGAAGTCCTGCACCTGCTCCAGATGGAAGTCGAGACCCTTGGTGATGACCGCCAGTTCCGCCATATCCTCCTCATGACAGCCCGGATGCGAACTGATGAAGTATGGAATGATCTGCTGGTTGAGTCCTTCTTCCTTGTTAATCTTGTCGAAGATGCGCTTGAACTCGTAGAACAGGTCGAACGATGGTTTGCGCATGAACTTCAGAACCTCTGGACTGGTATGCTCTGGTGCTACCTTCAATCGGCCGCTCACGTGCTTGGTAATCAGTTCGCGGGTATATTCCCTTGCCGCCTGGTTCACCTTCTCGTCCTTGCTCTTGTGCAGGAGCAGGTCGTAGCGCACACCACTACCGATGAAGCTCTTCTTGATGCCTGGCAGGGCATCTACGGCATGGTAAATCTCCAGCAGCTTGCTGTGGTCGGTATTCAGGTTCGGACAAATCTGTGGGTTCACACATGATGGTCGTTTACATACCTCGCAAGCTTTCTGATTCTTGCCATGCATGCCATACATATTAGCCGAAGGACCGCCCAGGTCGCTCAGATATCCCTTGAAATCTGGCATTTCGATGATTTTCTTTACCTCTTTCAGGATACTCTCCTTGCTTCGGCAAACCACGAACTTGCCCTGATGCGCCGAAATGGTACAGAACGAGCAACCGCCGAAGCAGCCGCGATGCAGGTTTACGGAGAACTTGATCATCTCGTATGCCGGAATGGTCTTGCCTTTGTACTTAGGATGAGGCAAACGGGTATAAGGCAGGTCGAAGGCGGCATCCAGTTCCTCGGTGGTCATCAGCGGGAACGGTGGATTCACCACCACATACTTGCCGTCGGTCTCCTGAATCATGCGCTGGGCATGCATCTTGTTGGCTTCTTCCTCCAGATGGCGCACGTTCTCTGCCTGTCCCTTCTTGTTGTGAAGGCACTCCTCATGACTGTGCAGGATGATGTCATCGTCCTTGAATCCGCCCGGAATGTCCTTCTCCTTGCAGTAGAAAGCCACCTGCGGCATCTCGTGAATCTGGTCCATGGTCTTGCCTTCGGCGAAGGCGTTGGCAAGTTCCACGATAGAGCGTTCGCCCATGCCGTAGAGAATGAGGTCGGCACCCGAATCGCAGAGGATGCACTTGCGCAGCTCATCCTTCCAGTAGTCGTAGTGGCTGATGCGGCGCAACGAAGCCTCAATACCGCCCAGTGCCACAGGTACATCGGGATAGAGTTTCTTCAGTATCTGTGTATAGACGATAGACGGATAGTCGGGGCGCATGTCGTGACGGGAGTCGGGGCTGAAAGCATCTTCGCTGCGCATTCGGCGGTTTGCCGTGTAGCGATTCACCATCGAGTCCATAGCTCCCGGAGATACACCGAAGAAGAGGCGAGGACGACCTAGCTTCTTGAAGTCACGGAAGTCGCCATGCCAGTCGGGTTGTGGAACGATGGCTATACGATAGCCGTTTGCCTCCAGGATTCTTCCGAGGATAGCAGCCCCGAAGGATGGGTGGTCTACGTAGGCATCTCCCGAAAAGAGGATGACGTCCAGTTCATCCCATCCTCTGAGTTCGCACTCCTTCTTGGTGGTTGGCAGGAAGTCTGTTAACTTATAATCCATTCAAAATTATTTAATCATTTACTGCATCAGGTTCTGCTCCTGCAGCTTCTTCTGCTGCCTTCTTGTCCTTCCAGTCTACGTAGAGCAATACGAGATTGTGGAGACCGAGAGCCTTCATGTTCTGATGGTAGATTACGTCGAGGCAGAGGTCGAGCAACGCCTTGTCCTTGATGTCGCTGCTCTCCAGGAGAGAACGAACATTGAACTTCAACTTGTCGAGCACTTCCTCGTCGATGATACCATTGCTATCTACGAGGTTGCGGAGCAACTGATACTTGTCAATAGTCTCTAAATGCTGGTCGCTCACTTCGATAGAGCGTGTGCCAGACTGGTTTGCTTGAATTTTATACATATCCTTTTTTACTTTGAACTTTGAACCTTGGACTTTGAACTTTATGATTTGCAAAGTTTGCTCAAATTGTTATTATTATGTTTATTCTTTTATTCTCCTATTCCGTTAAGAATTTGATTATTCTGTCAGGAACTTGAGGATTCCCAGCATGATGCTGTTGCGGGTTTTCTCATCGATGATACATTCCAATGGGAATCCCATGACGAAGGTTCGATAGCTGGAACTCTTGTATGCTACGGCAGCACTGGTTCCTGAGGTATATTGCATCGCAGTGAAGGCTTTGGAGCCAGCTGGATTTAATATCTCTGGATGGGTGGTGGCGTAGTGGCGATCGTTCAACTGACTGTAATAGTTGAACTTCATCCCCATGCCTGCCACACTATCCGTAGTATACACGATACTATCTCGTTCCGTGATGGTGGAATCTTCCGGGTTGATGTCCTGTACGATGAATTTGGTGCCCGTAGGCTCATAATTCACCTTGAGAATGTCATTCATGAAGGTTTGCTCCTCTTCAGTCTGCATGTCGCTTCCGTTATACGAACCGCTGATGAGCATCTTGCCTCCACAGAGTGCATAATAGGTGATGCGTTTCTGCAGGGCAGGGGTGAATGTCTTGTAATATTCACGGGTATAACCATCATTTCGTTCCAGACCGTTGATAAGGTCTACTGCCTGATAGTTTTCCATCCTAACCTTGCCATTGGCGACTGCTTCGCTGGAACAGCTGGCAATGTTGTATTTGTTTGCCAAAGCGATGCTCCGGGCATGGCTTACTACATAGTTGAAATCATTGCCTGCCACAAACTTTCCTATCATCTCATTGCCGCAATAACCTAGTCCGTTGGTGGTTTCCTGTCCCATCCTGTTAATATCGAAGCTGGTCTGCTTTCCGCTCCATCCGGCTGTAAGTCCATAGCTGACACCTGGGTCTTTGTCGAAGTCGAAACCTTGGATATAATCATTGTCTTCTACTTGTGGTGAAGCGAGACGATGGAAGTTGTTGACAACCAATACCGACTTCGTAGCTGTTGGATTGTAGAGTGCCGAGAGCGTTTCGGTTGGGAAGCTCTCGCCACCAGCGTTAAGGGCAGCCACCTTGAAACTATATAGTTTGCCTGGTTCCATCTTGATTTGACAGTTGGGACGTCTTACAACGGTTCCGTTGTCAAAACCTCCCTTGCCTTCAGCCTTATATACAATATATCGGGTAGGGCGTGCAGAAGGTTCGATGGAATCGAGCTGTGGAGTCCAGGAAAGATTTGCAAAATTATCATCCAGTTCTACGCTGAAGTTCTTGGGAGCCAGCGGCTGAACCACGTATGGCTTGTCATGATTGCTGTTTATATATCTCAAGATGGTCTTGTAGATAGACCGGGCAATGGCAAATTTTCCCATCGGGTCCTGTGCGATACGCATGTCCGGGAAACTCTGATGAGAGAGCATCTCGAGGATGGCTGAAGGAACCTCGGGCAGGCGAGTCTCCGAATAGTTGCGGTCCCATAGATAGCGCTTGCCAAACTCGCCATAGATAGCGCTGATATCTGTTACCAGATTATCACGTAGTGCTCTGGCAAAATCCTTAGAAGCCATTCTGGATACACCGCTGTTCAGCATACCATCGTTGAAATCGGTAGTGCAGATTGAGAGTGCGCCCCAGGTTGACTTACCGTCCCTGTTATATCCTGCATCGCTATGTAGTGCCAGCGAGAGTTCGATAGGAACATTTTTTCCTTCCAAAGCTGGCATGTATACGCTTCCGCCACCCAGCCAGTTGGTCATCAGAGAGCGGGTGTTGATGTCATCAGCATAGTCGTTCTTGCCTTCTCTTCCACTATAAACCTTGTAGGGTGCTCCGGCCCACTGAGCGTAATATCTCGCTCCTTCCAGGCAGCGGGGCAGTTCGCTCAGATTGCCTTCGCGTTCTATATTGCCCATACCGCCACCAAAGCGTACGGCATCTGTGGTTACAATGCCTCTCTTGGAAGACTGGTTGGTACATACCACCCGGTTGAACTCATTGCATCCACGGTCGAAATCGAAGGTGCCGAGGTATACCCAGGTTCCGCCACCCATCTTCTGGTTGACGGTGAATTCAGTTTTTTCTCCCTTATGATAGACGATGTATCTTGCATCGCTCACGCTCTTGGGTACCGTCTGGTAACTGACATAAACCGCATATTTTCCTTCTTCAGGGAAACGGGGCTGATAGCTGACCTGGCTGAATTTCTTCCGCTTGGTAGCTTTGGCTTTTCTTGCCGTACCCATGCGGAAAGGATTCTCGCCATCGCTGTATACGTTCTGCTTGTTGGCAAAGCCTACAGAGTCGCAATTGGTCCATTTCCTGCCGGTAGCCAATTCTTTGTAGCATACTGATTTTTCTGCATCATCGTTGTCTACAATGATTTCGTTCTTTTGCCAGTCTCTTTCGCGGGGCGTAAATACCACGGCACCTGCATTTTGCAACATTGGGATGAGATAAGGCACCACAATGGTTTGGGTGAAGAGGTCTTCCGTTGTACAAAAGAGGTTGGGGCGTTGCCATTTCCAACGGCGGAGGTCATTGCAATAATAGCGGCCGTGGGAAGCCCATAAAGAGATATGCCGGTTGGACAGACCTGCTGTTGGGAAATAAGGACGGGAGGCATTGAATACCCATGGGTCGTCATCGTAATCTATACCTTCCCAAGCCAGGCTGTTGCCTTCATCGTAGGTAGCAAAAGACGATTTGCCGTTAGCTTGGAATATAATTCCGGTAGCCAACAGCAAACTGCTTACTAAACAATATGTTATATGTTGATGTTTCACTTTTCTTTTTAACCCTCTTTTTTAGTCTACTTCGCCAATGGTGAACTTCTCTGGCTTCTTGCCTTTAAAGTCCTTGAAGTAGAGTTTTATCTCGCGCATGTCTTTATCTACATCTCCAGAAGGAATGACGACTTTGTTGCACTGGATAAGGCGACGCTGGAAGTCAACCCCGTAGAGATAGATAGGCAGACCAGCCTTGAGGGCAATGAAGTAAAAGCCCTTTTTCCAGTCAGGATTCAGTGAGCGGGTGCCCTCTGGAGTAATGCAAAGTCCAAAGCTTTCGCGCTTCTTGGCTTCTTCTGCAAGGTTGTCGGTCATGCTGGTGTGCTTGCTGCGCCAAACCGGAATGCCTCCCATTCTGCGGAAGATGGGACCTAGAGGCCAGAAAAACCATTCTTTCTTCATGAGGAAATTGCACTTCATACCCTCTGCGTGTTCGAACAGCTGACCGAGGATCAAATCCCAGTTGCTGGTATGAGGAGCCAAGCAGATGATATACTTTTCAGGAAGTTCGAAGGCTACATCCTTTTTCCATCCCAAACGCTTGTACAATACCCACTGACAGATGTTTCTTATCATTATTTTTTATGTTATATATAAAATAGGTGAAAAGAGGAGTCTTGGAAAGAAACTCCTCTTATTCCCTTATTTCTTTTAATTCTTTTCTCTTTCTAACGTGTCGCTATCACAAATTAGCGATTTGATCCACCACTTCGCTTACCTGCTTGTTGAAATCCTTAATCAAGTTCTGGTAATAGACGCCAGCCTTGATGCCAGGTTCCGGGTGAGAAACTCGGCTGATGAAATCGTTGTTAATCATCACCACTGAAGACAGAATTCCATCTACGTCTTCCTGACTCGGTTTGCCGTTATACAATGAGGCAGCTACAGTCTCAGCGAAAAGCTCGCTGGTGATGTAGTTAATAGTGCGTTTTAAATCTCTTTTGTTAGCCATATTATAATCTTTTAGTTAATAAATGATTCGAAATATTGGTCAAAGATAATCATTTTCTTTGTAAATCCAATATTTTTTCAGAAAAAATCTTCTTATTAACGCATTTTTAGCATTTTTCTTTCCGTATCTCGCAGAAAAACCTTAAATTTGCAGTGTTTTTGAAGTTTCAACTAATTAAATATTAATAAAAGAATTATGGAAAAAAGTGCATTGCAGATTGCAAGAGCTGCTTATCAGCCAAAGTTGCCAAAGGCGCTTCAGGGTCCTGTTAAGGCAGTTGAGGGTGCAGCAACTCAGTCAGTAGGTAACCAGGAAGAAATCAAGGCTCTCTTCCCTAACACATACGGTATGCCTGTTATTACTTTCGAGGCTGGCGAGGCTCAGAAACTCCCTGCTTTCAACGTAGGTGTTATCCTTTCTGGCGGTCAGGCTCCTGGCGGTCACAACGTTATCTCTGGTCTCTTCGACGGCGTGAAGTCTCTCAACCCAGCTAACAAGCTCTATGGCTTCATCCTCGGTCCTGGTGGTCTCGTTGATCACAAGTATATGGAGATTACTTCTGAGCTCATGGACGAGTACCGCAACACTGGTGGTTTCGATATCATCGGTTCTGGCCGTACCAAGTTGGAGAAGGAAGACCAGTTTGAGAAGGGTATCGAGATCCTCCGTGAGCTCGGTATCAAGGCACTCGTTATCATCGGTGGTG
>ULTT01031902.1_pt1 | contig 22382 bp, 4 predicted proteins | sample 1957831 | NCBI WGS metagenome assembly ULTT01 (sample SAMEA4835740, study PRJEB28245) | human gut metagenome | biome: gut microbiome; material: fecal sample | place: Denmark | collected 2008 | reverse complement strand
CTGGCAAAGGGTATGAACCTTCCTGCCATAAGCGGCAAGAAGGACTTCATAAACACATCGGAGATAAGCCGACGGAACGGACGGGTGTATCATTATACCTTCCCCGACGGACATGCTCCTAAGATAACCTTCAAACTGGAGACTACTACAACAGCCTCAACAGGCAATGCTGACAAAAAAACAAGCACCTACACTTTCGACCTCAAAAATGTAACGGAAGGCTCTCTCCAACCGGCTACATGGTATAAGATAAATGTCAAAGTGACAGGAAAAGAGAAACAGGAAAGTGTCAGCATCGACACCTTTAAATAACACTTTCGCAAAAAAACGACTGTCTCATAATTAAATAATAGGATTGATGACTAACGGAACTAAGATATTACGCTTTGTGGCGACAATAATGATGCTCACAGCATTTCATGTCACCACCATCGCACAGAAGACATATTACGTCAAAGCCAACGACGACCTGCCGCACAACGAGGACGGAGCCGGTGACGGCTCTACATGGGACAAGGCAATGGGGCTGGAAGAGGCTCTCTCACAAGCCCAAGCCGGAGACAAGATATACGTAAAGGGATATAAGAACGTAAGAAACGGAGAGAAGGTTTACATTTACCCTCTTTCTGTGGAAAACAAGTCTAACTTCCTGACCGTAAAGGCTGGTGTCCAACTCTACGGTGGCTTCAAGGGCGACGAGACGAATATCAACATGGACAATGACACAAGAGTGTTCATGGACGGGAACAAGGCGAGAACCCTCTACCGCTCTGTACTTGTGGCTGACCGTCTGTCTGATGATGCAGTAGACAACACTTTGCTCATCTATCCTGAAAACCCTACAAGGGCAGACAACTCGGCACGTGTAATGCTGATAGACCTCGGAACGGAGAATACGAACAGGACGAAGACTGTAGTCAGCGGCTTTACTATCGCCGGTGGTAACGCCACCTCGAAGACTATAACAGACGGCAAGGCTTACGGAGGTGGTGTGTTCGTTACTGACAGCAAAACAACGGGAAACAGCTTTGAACTCTCAAACTGCTTCTTCATAAACAACTATGCTGAACGTGGAGGAGCTGTCTACGTTGCACCAAGCGTGACGGGAACATCTAACGAGATAAAGTATTGTGAGCTGTTCGACAATATAGCCGGAACGCGTGGCTCTGTGCTCAATGCCGGAGGCGGCATGTGGATAGAAGGAGCGGCAAAGGTGTTCAACAACGTGGTTTACAACAACGTGAACGGTGGTATGCGCATTTCCGACAAGGCGGTTGTGGTAAGCAACACCGTCACCTCTAATACGTCTGCTGCAATTGACATGGTAAACCCGCGGTCTCAGTCTGCAAAGGCGAAGATATATAATACGGTATGCTGGAACAATGATGTCCTGTCGCGCCATTCCCCCTACCCTATATTCCGCCATTGTGCTTTCTACAGTTATGACTCTGACGGCGATTCGGACAATGACGGCATCGATGACTACGGCAACGTTCTTGTATCACACAAGAACCGCACGGAGAGAGCTCATGGCTCAAAGGAGAAAGCGGTACGATTCATACTGCCTACAACTCGTGTGGGCTACCACCGTACATATATGTTCAGAAACGAAGTTTACCCGGAATGGGACTGGGGACTGGAGCAGATGTCCTCGCTACGCAACAAAGGTCTTGTCGGCGACGCTACAAAGACCGAAGGATATGCTATGGTGGGCAAGATGACGGATGCTGCAATAAACGGTATCGGCAGAACACATACTTCTGACAAATCAACATATACTATCGACATCGGAGCATACTCATACGAAGAACTTGCACCAGGACGCAGACTCTTTGTAACACAATACGGAAAGGGAAAGAAGGATGGCTCGTCATGGGGAAACGCATATCCGGGAACGGATCTGCAGACTGCCATTACTACTTTGGGAAATGACACCAAGACGAAAGGAAGAGGAGAGGTATGGGTGGCTAAAGGAACATACGTGCCGACATTGCGTGTGGCAAAAGACAACGACAAGTCACCGCTCGCTTTCAGGATGTACGACAATGTAGACGTATATGGCGGATTCGCAGGAACGGAGAAGGAACTGGCGGAGAGAGAAATGCTTGACGAAAACAACGACAAGGTGGCAAGACCATGGAAATTCAAGTACGAGACCATTCTTTCTGCCAACGGCTTCAACAGCAAAAACGTATCGTGGAGCGATATGAACAAGGCATGGACATTCACAAGTAACTCCTACCACGTGGTTTGGTTTGCTCCTCTGCCGGGAGGCAACGACTTCCTGCATGAGACACGACTAAACGGATTTACCATAGAGGGCGGATATTCTGCACAGAATGACAATGAAGCAGACGTCTCGTTCATGCCTGATAACGGAGCTGGTGTATACATCGGAGCAAATGCTCATCTGCAGAACTGCATAGTGAGATACTGCAACTCGAAAGGAAACGGAGCAGGGGTATATGCCGTAAAAGGCGGAACTGTCGGCGCATCGCTTATATATAATAATGTGGCAACCGGAAACGGTGGAGGAGTATACGCTGAAGACAATGCCTTCATCATGAGAACGATGGTTGTAAACAACATGGCGGACAAAGGAGGCGGAATATATTTGCATAACGACCCTACATCTGACAGCAAACCTTACGACATGCTCGTGCAGACTACTATCGTAAGCAACAACACCAACCGTATCAACGGTGCTGTATACACCGACGGAGGAGGAGTGCTCTCACAATGTACCATAACAAACAACTATACCATGTCGGCTACCGACCTTGCCGACCAGAACGCATCAAAAACAGGAGGCTTGTATATTGACTCCTACGGCTTTGTGGTGAACTCTGTACTATGGAACAATACGATGAAGGAAACCTCGGATGCCACTGTAACCGGAGCTTCATCGTTCGCTCAGATGTATACCGCAAACCCGTCTACTGACAAAGTCAGGTTCTACAACTGTGGAATGATGTCGAACAACTATGTTGTATGGAACAATATCTTCCAGACCTCTACCTACAACCTCTCGCTTGATGAGCTTCCTTTATATTTCACAGAGCTGAATACAACCGATAACTTCAAGACAAGCGACGACTTAAAGAAATTATGCGGTCTGCAAAGCTCATGGGAAGCAATCGATTATTTCTGGCAGACAGCCGAAGGCTTGGCACTCCATGCCAAAGGTCTACCTGTAGGATTGCAGCCTACGGAAGTGACGATAAAAGCAGACCTCGACATAACAGGAGAGGCTTTCGGAACAATTCCTGCCATTGGAGCCTATGCATCTGAAGCCACACCTATAGTGCCGGTCGTAATCAACCGCAACAACCATAAGGTATTGCGAGTATACGTAGACCCGGCTTCGAGCGATATCGACGGTAATGGCTCTACATGGGAAAAGAACCACTCGGAAATAGGAGAGGTGTTGACATTCTTCGGAAACCTGAATAACGGAGAGAGCGTAAAATGCCTTACCGAAGGTACAACTGACCAATATGTGAACTACACTATTGACATCACAAGCGGTGAGACTGCTCTCTTTGAAATTTGTGTCCGCGAAGGTGAAATAAAACCATATTATGCGTATACCGCAACCGACGAGCGTGACTATTCCATCAGAATACCACGCACAGTATGTCCACTGAATATTCTCGGAGGATACCCGTCGTACGACAAGATGCCATCACCAGGAGACGATAACCGCAACCCAAGCGAATACCGTACGATAATGACTGGTACACAGGGAGACGAGATGACACTTGAGAACAATGTGTACCACGTGGTACGTATCGAAGACGAAGCAAGACCGACACTTAACGGATTCTCCATCGTCAGAGGTTATGCTGCCGGAGGAGCTACCATGCCGCGCGGAGGAGGAGTACTTGTAGGATCAGAGTGTACTGCCGTATTCATGAACTGCATACTGGAAAACAATACCGCAGCCTACGGAGCTGCCATAGCGACAACGGCAAACGCAGAAAAGAGTAACGTCATAATGACAAACTGCGTGATAAACAACAACACATGTGACTCCGATGCTGCTTCCAACGCAAACGGTACGGAAACGGAGGCTTCAAGCTATCCATATTTAATAAACATATCCGACCGTCAAAAAAACGGAATGACTCTCACCCATGTAACTGTGGTGAACAATATCGGTCTGCCGCCATCAAGTAAATATATCGGCAAGACCTCATTCTCGGCTGGCAATATGTATAATGGCGAGATGTATGGCGAAACGATAAACAACACCTTTGATATTGCTACCGTAGGAGTGGATGGAGCGAAGAATTTCTCCAACCCTACAAACTCCATCGGAGCACATGCCCTGGGAAATGTATACTACGGAGGTAACTCACACTTCCGTCCACTGACAAGTAGCACGGCAACAGGTGTCATCATCAACAAGGCACAAAGAGCTTCTTCATCTGACGACCCGATGATAGGAAACCCTGAGATTACCAATCCTACCACAGACCTTGAGAACAACCAACGTGACCTCGGAGGAGCACCAGACCTCGGAGCTATAGAGGCTATACTTCCGAAAAAAGGAAACGTAATATATGTGCGTTCATACAATCAGGAGAAACCGGAGAACGGAGCAGCTAACGATGAAACGGAAGGCAATCCGGACTTTGACCTGCTAAGCAAATTCTCAGAGGAATACGTCTTCGACGGTTCTTCATGGGATCATGCCATCATGGGAAATGCCGTATGTGACATCACACTCCTTGATGAGACGACAAACAACTTCTATGTGAAGACTGCAGAGGGTAAGCTCATGTCGGCATCGTTCGACAACACCAACTACTCTACATTCCAGTCGCCGACCTCATCCTCTTGGGTAGAAGGCAAGGGTATAGAAGCCACATACCCCGACGGATACTACGGACCGACTTCGGGACACTATTCTTACTTCATGACCAACGGGGCTATCTATGATTACTTCAAAAAAAGATCATCTTGGTTTTCAGGGGAATACGATTACAGTGATAATTACTGGACAGTATACCAAGGCAATACCAATAACCTCGACAATTCTGCAAACGGCAATTTCAACTGTATCAACAACAGACGCTACGAACGCTATGTAAGCGGACTACAGTTTGCTGTGGAGAAAGCATCTAAATATAATGAAGCGCATAAGAACGAAGCTGGCTTTGTTCCCACTGAGGTATGGGTGGGAGCCGGAGTATATACAGATGCCAAAGGCTTCGTAATCCGCAACGGCGTGAAGGTCTACGGCAGCTTCCCGGCAGAAGGCAATCCGAATAAAGACGACCGTCTGCCATTAATCTCGCAATACATAAAGGAACGCAAAGGATATGAGGATAAGAAAATATCAAACTATGAAACAATCCTGCAAGTACGTAAGGAAAGTCCTGTATACCGTACAAAGAGTAAAGACGAGCTATGGTATTCGGAAAACAAGCCTATCGACGGCTCAAACAACGGTGTAGCCCAAGAACTGATAAAATCAGGTAAGACACAACGCCACTATGTTCTCTACCAGCCAGACGCTTGCGTTCCTACATGGGACGTGGCAGGCGACGGAACCGGTAGCCAAGGTGGTAACTCTTATCGTTTCCTGACTGGAAACTATGATCATCCTAACTACACCAATTATACCGGTCAAACCGATAACGCACCTTACAACAAACCTATATACGACCTGTACGATGAGGGCAAAGTAAAGTGGGACGGATTCACCATACGCCACGGTTACCTTATCAACTACCAGGCTAACCGTGATGGAGGAGCTGGCGTGCGAGTATTTGAGAATGTAGAACTCGAAAACCTCATCATCGTAAACAACCTCGCACATGGCTATCGCTCACGTGGTGCAGGATTGTATATGGACGGAAAGAACTCGAAGATATCCAACAGCTTCATGCTGAACAACTTCATGACTAACGATAATGCTGCTGCAAATACAGCAAATGTAAAAGACGATAATATCAAAAACAGCAGAAGCTATGGAAGCCCCGACCACTACGGTGGCGGTGCATACATGATTGTGGGCACTGGCTACAACATGGTCGTAGCAAAGAACCGTGTTTCTGGTGCCGGCGGTGGAGGAGGTATCTTCCTTGAGAGTGCTACATTCTTCAACAATACCGTAGCGTATAACCAGTCGAACGGTGGAGCCACCGGCATACAGCAATGGAGCACCCCTTCTTCCGGCATTGTATCAAATCTGGCGCTTTACAACACTATTGTATACGGCAACTACGGCAGTGGCAATCAAATAACATCTTCATCTCCAGACCAGTTCCAAAAAGCCCACAACTGCTATGTAGAGAATTATGCCTCAGATTTGAATGACAAGTTATCCACAACGTACGGCAACATCACATCAAACGACAATCCATTCGCCAAAGGAGACAATGCCAAGGATGAAGTGGATTTCCGTCTCTCTCCTTCAAGCAAGTGTCTGAACAATGGTACAGAAAACCTTATGCAGAACGGCGAGACAAAGAAAGCAGAACTGCCACTCACGGACATGGACTTTACAGACCGTGTGAAGGACTGTGCGGTAGACATCGGAGCATATGAAGAGGACAACTCTGCCAATATCAAATACGACAGCGGGAAAGCTGGCATGCTCATTTACTACGTGACACAAAACGGAGCAGGCAACCGAAGCGGATCATCACCCGAAAATGCCGCCTGCGCCGACAAACTTCAGAACGTTCTGAGAGTTGCAGGAGAAGAGGCAGCAAAGGAGACAAACAAAGACAAGAAAGTTTTCGTGAAGGTGGCTGGATATAAACCGGACAAGGATGGAGATACCTTCAAATATCAAGCCAACACTCTTGTAGAACCTTCTGACCCTCGCTCATACACTTTCTTGATACCGGCAGGGGTGACTCTGAAGGGCGGATATAACGAAGATGAAAAGAAGAGCTGGGACGAAGAATATCCTGACTCTTACAACCGCCGCACGATACTCAGCGCAAAGGCGAATTCTACTGCTATAGAATCTGATGTATACGGATACCATACCGTAACATTCGGTTCATGGCCAGAGAAAGACCTCATAGCATGGAACGAAAATGCTTTGAGCCGTTCTGCAATGGTGGACGGATGCTATATCACCGATGGTAATGCCAACGAGAGCGACGGTCACAAAGCGCTGGGAGGAGGAGCGTTGGTGCCCAAGTTTGGTCATGTGCGCAACTGCGTCGTTACATCCAACTCCGCACAATATGGCGGCGGCATCTATGCGTTGCCTGGCAGCGTGGTCAGCACATCGTTCATCACAAAGAACAATGCCTATTACGGTGCCGGCATTTATGCCGACAACGGTGATACGACAGATGGCACTGATGGCAAACGAGCATATATATTCTCCAACACCATCGGTGCAAATACTGCCAGCGTGCAAGGCGGAGGAATATATTTAAAACCGGGAGCTGCAATATCGTTAAACGATGTCATCTGGGGCAACAACGCCCCAAGCGACAAGAACATAAGCGGAACAACAGACAAGAAATATCAGGAGACTAACCTGTCTAATATCATACAAGAAATAGAAGGTGTAGGACTTATCGATGGATTCTATCCGTTCAACAACTGCTTTGCGGAGACTTATCTCCTTGCTGCCAACAACTACAACACGGAGATGTCTGCCGATGCCACACGCTATTTCTCATCAAACGACTCATTCATACCACGTGAGCTTGGTCCGCTCGTACATAGCGGACTTGACAACTCGTTTTGGGATCTTCTGAAAAGCAGAAGCTTCGCCACACACGACATGCTCGGCAACGAGATTATAATGGCAAGCCATACAAACAAACTGACGGGAGGATGCTTCGCCATACACGTGTTGGACCCTATAGAGGATGTCAACGCCGAAACACTCTTCACCCGTCTGTTCGTATCGGACAAGGGTAGTGTGTATGTAAACAAAGACGAAGCTCCTAAATATATGGGACGCTCGTTCTATACTCCGTTCTCATCGCTCGACGCTGCCTTGGAATATATAAATAAGGTGCGCCAGACCCAAAAGCCGGACGGTACTTTCTTTGCTGATGAAAACACCCACTTCGACATCTTTATCGTAGGAGGAACATACCTTCCTTCACTCATGCGAAAGGATGCTGCCATTACGGGGACAAATGTACGCAACAACTCGTTCGTCATTCCTTGCAACACCAATCTGTATGGCGGCTTCAAGCCGACAGACAATTATTCGTGTGAGATTCCAGAAATTGAAAGTAAGGACGGTGTTAAGATACCACTCGACCCAAATACCACCACAAGCGAGATGCTAAAGAAACGTAGCATGGAGGATCTGAACCGCAACGGACTGTTTGAACCATGGGAACTTGCCAACCAGACTGTACTGTCGGGCAACCTGCCTAACGTGACTGGTGGAAAGAAGACATACCACGTGGTATACTGCGTAGACAAAACAGGCAAGCTGCCGGGAGTTATTCTCGACGGCATAACAATCAAAGACGGTGAGACCGCCGACTATATCGACTACGACGGCGATAAAGAGAAACACAACGAGATTGGTCATGGAGGCGGTATCTTCGTATATGGCATTGACATGACTCTCAACAGATGCCGAGTAATAAACAACTCAGGCATTCACGGAGGTGGCATCTTCTCAGCAGGTGCCAACATGACAATCATGAACTCCATGGTGGCTGGAAACATGACACAATACAATAAAGACAGACCTGAAGATACGGCAAAAGGTGCCGGAGTGGGTATCTTCTTTGATGCCTGGAAAGATGTTTCCCAATGCAAATTCGTGGCTGTAAACAGTATCTTCGCCAACAACTCCAACGAGACCGGAAGCGGAGGAGCGGTATGTATAGCGAATGGAACACGTGAAGACCACGAGGTGATGTTCATGAACTGTCTATTTGCACGAAACAAGGCATTGACAGGTCCGGATATCTTCAATGGCAAGACCGGCTGCACCGTTGCCACCAACACCATCTTCTGGGGCAGCGAGGGTGATGCTTCATCGCCCACTACCTCGGAAACGAAGAATTGTGCATCAGACAAGTTCAATATCACAGCATCTGATAGCAACAACAACATTACCCTAAGCAGCAACAACGAAGCTGTGAACGGCCCTTATTTCAGCAAGCCTTCAGAACAGGCTGGTAAAGAAGGCTTCTCACTCGCATCGCAATGGAACCCGACTTGCATTACCGTATTGACGGATGCAGGAGACGGAGTGATAAAGTGTGACAAGACTTCGGGCGAGGAGACAAGCGAGAAGGGAGCATACGTTTCTTGGTTGGAGAAAATGAACGAGGCTGCTGTCGAGATATATAAGGACAACAATCAGAATCAGAAGTTCGACAAATATTGGAATGAATACATCAAGAAAGAAAGCAGCACATATAAACGCTATATGGGTCCAAAGGACGAGGAAGGCAATTTGGAAGACAAGGTCATAGACATCGGTCCATATGAATATCAATACAAGATGACGTTCGGCGACCTCGCTGACTTGTACATTGGTGAAGAAGACCGTGGAGATGCCGACGGCAGTAACTGGGACAACCAGTCGTCTGACCTTAAAGGTGCTCTTCTTGCTGCTGCACATCCGGGAACGACAAGTACAGGAAAGGAAACGGTACGCACCGTATATGTACGTTCCGGAAACTACTATGCCATCCCTGTAGACAACAAGGTGTTCTCCATGAATGTGGATGAGAATAACGAGAAAGTGAACCGAGTAATCATAAAAGGGGCTTGTACAGGAGTCGGACTCGGTGACAATGCAGAACAGGACTGGTCGAACCCTACTGTACTCATGAAACACCCTGTACGTAAAAGCGGCACCCTGCTGAATATAGAGACAGGAACAAAACCTGTAGACATAAGCGGCATATCATTGCGCAATACATACGAGGAAGGTACGGATAAAGGCAAGGGAGCCGTAATAACGGTGAATGGCTCAGGCGGCAAGGTTGTATTACGACAGTCTGAAGCACGCCTCAACAAGGGCACAGCAGTAGATGTCACATCAAACAATGGTGACGTGCTCATCTATAACTCGCTTTTTGCTGACAACAATGCCGATGCTCTCAAGAGCAATGGAAAGACAACGGTTGTAAACTGTACCTTTGCCCAGAATATAAACGGAGCAGACATAGCCTTCAACACCGGAGCGGACAAGACGCAGACTAAGGTTTTCAACTCTGTTTCTTGGAATAACAAGACGACAGATGGGGAAGTCTTTGTTTCGGACCTCGACAACGAGGATGCTTCAACACATACCGTATATAATAAGGTGTTTGCTGCAGGACAGGCAAACAACGACTTGAAAGCTGGTCCATGCTTCGTTGATACAGACAATAGCGACTTAGCAATGCGTGACTATCATATCACACCTGGCATGAAGCTCTTTGAGCGTGGTTCGCTTCGCCGATATGCAGAGAACGTAAAGACAGGCATAACCACTACAACGAGCGACGCAGATATTCTAAGCAGCGTAGGACAAGACCGCGACCTCGGCAATATAAAGCGCATAGTGGGCAATGCCATTGAGGTGGGAGCCTACGAGTGTAACGCTGAACTGCAGCCTATCATCTTCGTGAAAGACAACGGTAACGACGGAACGGGCAAGTCGTGGAACGACTCAAAGAACAACCTGCAGGTGGCTGTGGATATGGCAGGTATATACTCTGACCTGAACAAGGAAGCCAAGTCGTATGTGTTCGTTGACCACATGTACGGCCACAACAGCACACCGACAAACCTCAACGTGTCGCTTCCAAACATCTATGTATACGGCAGTATGAAGGATAACCCTACTGCTCCAACGGAGATTACCAATACAGAAGATATTGCCAAAGCTATTCTGGCACAACGCCCGGGTATCGTGGAGGAAGCTAACTGGCGGAGCACTATCAAGGACCTTACCGTAAGTGCAAAGAGCGTGGTGGACGGTGTGCAGGTAAGTAAGGATGGTAAAATACGTTTAGGCAACGGAGGCATATTATCCACATCTGTAGTCTTGTCGGAAAACGAGATAGAAGGCTTGAAGGATAATGATGATGGACTACTTTACAACTCTCTGTTATATGCCGACCCGAATGCCACAGAAACGGATGCGGAAGGCAGAACCGTTGGAAACATAAAGAATAATGTCACAACAATAAACGTGACGACATGCGGCATTATGGAGGAAGAGTTCAGTACAAGAAGTATAAACAACCGTATTATCACGAATCTTGCCACGGAGAAGAACAGATATATCGTTCATAAATACCGTAACTGTCAGCTCAACGAAGATGATAAAGACAACCTCGACAATCCGAATATTAAAAACGGACAGACAGAACATTGTATAAACCGCGTGGGACACGACCGCGACCTCCTCGGCAACAAACGCATGCGCAATGATGTTGTAGACAACGGATGCTTCGAGACATGGAATATCACAACAGACAAGACCCGGGTGACGGCAGATGACTATCCGCATGATGCCTCGGTGGTTTACATCCGCAAGGGCTGTGAGTTAGACATAGACGAGAATCTATACAGCAGCGACAAGAATCTGTGGTTCAATCCTGGCTTCGTACTTCTCGAACACCATGCCGGTCTGCGTGGCAACGGCAATCAGATTGGTCTGGTGCGCTATGCCGTGGAGCGCGACATGAAGAAGGGCGATCCGCAACTCGTGGCTCTCCCATTCAGCGTGACAAAAGTTGTGCCGGAAGTGAACAAAGACTATACGGTAAAGACCTACAATGGCGACAAACGCTCCCGCTATACATATAAATACAGCGACACCCACGGTGAAGCATGGGAGGCAACTGGCATTCCGGGCAACGGCACAGGAATGATGCTGACCGCCAATAACGACATGACGATACGCTTCTACGGAGGCAGCCTTCTCGACAAGGATGGATTCCTGAACATCAATGCACCGCAGAACGGCGACTATGTGGAGAACGGCAACAAGGAGATTGTGCTGAAGCAATGGAACCACCAGGATTCATGGTCTTCGTCTGGCACAGGCTCCGACACTAACCGGTTCACACATAAGGAGAACATGGGATGGAACCTCTTCGGAGCACCTCGCCTGTGTGCCACAAACCTTAGCGACATGGAGTACGGACGAATTGTATACACCTATAACAATGGTAAGTTTGAGACCCGTACAACGGATACTGAAGAGAGCGGCACTGATACCTATATACCATCGATGGACGGACTCTTCACACAGACTGCCACTCTGTCTGCCGACAATGAGGAGCACATCGCCATCTCATACAACGGCACAACCCATCAAGACAAATCCTTCTATGACCCGGTTACACGTATGGCTGTGGCAATATCTCCGATGGAAGCGACACCGTCTGCCGACTACAATGCTGCCAACAATACCGCTGCTGAAGCTTATTACGACGAGCTTGCCTTCAATGCTGTGGATGCTACAAGCGCACGCGACTACTTCGATATGGGCGCCGACGGCGTAAAGTGGATGCAAAGAGGCAGAGCACAGATATATGCCACAAGCGGAGAAGCACGCTACTCACTGCTGTCTGCCGTAAACCGCGACGGAGAGATGCCGCTTGGAGTGAGTATTCCGGAAGACGAAGCATACACCATTGCCATACCTGACAATGCCGACACCTCCGACTATGAAGCCGTGATGCTGAAAGACATGGCAACGGGAACGGAAACCAACCTGCTCGACGGAGCATATATGTTCAATGCCGGTAAGGGTGAGGATAACAACAGGTTCACTCTGTCGTTCCACAGACTGTCTGTCAATGACTCTGGCATCAGCGTAAGCCGCTACGGTGAAAACAGAATCAAGGTAAAGGGTCTGCAGGAAGATGACATCCTGAATATCTATTCCTCAGAGGGTTTCATGACAAACTCTACTGTTGCCACCAAGGATACCATGATAATGCCTGTCGATGTGCACGGCGGAATAGCCATCCTCGAAGTGACGAGAAACGGCAAGAGGATATATCTGAAGAAAATGGGAAACAGGTGACAATCCATAGCAAGTTGGTATGATGTGTGGAAAATGTGTATTTTTTCACAAAACAAATATCAAAAATGTGGAATATTACACATTTCTGACACATAAACGAGAAAATAGCGATATAGGTGAATTCTGACGAATCTCCTATATCGCTATTCATTATGGCTCATTTACAGATTGGTTTTAATGTGGGGACTTAGTCCCTGTCATGATGTCTGTCATGGTGGTGTCTGTGTTTATCGTATTTCTTGTCGTGCTTATAATGCTTGTCGTGCTTCTTGTGCTTTTTCCAGTGCTTGTCATGTTCCTTCCAGTGTTTGTCGTGCTTCTTCCAGTGCTTGTCGTGTTTGTAGTGTTTACAGTATCCGTTGTCGTAGTGCGAACGATGGTGACAAGGGTGGCAGTTGTGTTTCGGATATTTCACATATATGTTGTGAACATATTCTCTGTCGCGCCAGTCTATCGGACGGTAAAGGTAATACGACTCGCAGAATCTTTTCCATTGTCTGGCGGAGAGCATGCGTTTTAGCTGCTTGTTGCGGTAATGCCATCCGTAAGCGTCAATGTCTCGATAGCTATTTATGCCGTTGAGGTATGAGAGGTTGATGCTCAGGATGCTGTTGCGGTGGGCCTTGTTCAGTCCCAGTTCCACCATCATCTTGTCGGTGATAAAGCTGGCTTCTGCCTGAATGTCAGTAAGTCTCTGGGCATTTGCTGATGTATTCATCACGACTGCCGCTGCTATTGCTAATAGTATACGTTTCATAATCCAGATTTTTTAGGGTTATTATCTTTTTCTGTTGCAAAAATAATGCAAACGAGAGCAATGAAAGCTTGCTTTCAAATTGCCGAGTGCAGCTTATTTTATGCAAAGATAAGATTATCTGGCTTACTCAGCAAAGGAGAAACTATAAACATACATATGGTTTTCCCTACAAGAGTGAGGATATTCCGTACAGGGAGCTTTTTGTGTATGGAAACAGTATACTCCACTTCATCCCCTATCCGCTATTAGACTTGCTTGAATTATGAGTTTCTGAAGACGTCCTGTCCTTATCTAATCCTGAAAGTCCTACCATGCCCCACATACACAAAAAGAGGAACGGCAGCCACCGTTCCTCTCTTTGTGTATTCAATGTTTGTATCTCAGAAAACTTACTTTACAGTCATTTTCTTTCCGTCAACGATGTAGACACCTGCTGCTGGCTTGCCGCTTATGCGAACACCGCCCAGAGTATAAACCTTACGGTTTGCTGCATCGTCTGCAGAGATAGAGTTTATCGAAGCGACAGACTTAACCTTCACGGTGTAGACAGTCTTGTTTGCAGAGTTCACGTCGTAGTCATTGCCATAGACTGTGATGGTGCATACATTGCTGGTCTGGTCAACATCCTTCTCTACACGAGCACCAACACCCTTCTTCTCAAATGTAATCTTGTCCAAAGCATCAGTAAGCTCGCTCTCTACGGTATACTCCGTCTTTGCCGGATCAAAGCCCTCAATGGTCTTGCCGTCAATCTGCAGATCCTTCAGAGTGCTATAATATATAAGATGAAGCTCGTCAAGGTCGAGCTGGTCATCCTTTGAAGCACCCGGAACAGGATTTGTCGTTGCAGAAGCCAACAGATACTGCACCTCCGGGGTTGCATCAGTAGCATAGTTGAACTCACCTGTGAACTTCGTCCACTCCGCAGTAGCTGGAATCAGCACAGAAGCAGAAGCTACCTTGTCGGCAGCCATCTCAGCAAGCTCAGGGTCATGGTAGGCAGCATCCTTGTGGATGATAAGCTGTACGCGTCCCTGCAGTGCAGGTTCCTCCTTGCCTTCCTCTTTCTCTTCATCGGTGAGAGCCTTTGCTGTGCCTGGAGTGAAGCGGGCATAAACCTCGAAAGCGTCAGGACGTCCGGCGAATGGCATATTACCGTTAACGTCGGTACGGTCGGTGAAGTTATAGTTGGAAGCATCAGCCGGGTTGGTGTTACCCATGTTGATATGACCAGTAGTAAGGTTTCCGTTGGCATAGGCAACCCAGAGGTCCTTTGAAACGAGGCGCACTCCGTTTCCGCTGTAGCCATCTATCTGCTGTGGCATAGGCGACATTGAAGCGAACGAAGCGAAGAGTCCGGCAGCGGTATCGAAGGAGTTCCATCCTTCAGCGAGCTTCGCGCTCTCGTCGTCGGTCCAGTTCTCGAAGTCTGCATTAGGAATCTGGTAAGCCGCATCCTTGCTCTTTCCTTCGAAAGTAATGGTATATACGGTTGAAGAGCAGCCTGTCTCACTCACTGTAACGGTGAGCTTCTTCTCAGCCTCATCGTATGTCTTCTCCACTGTAGCATTCTCTGAAGAAGCCACATAGCTGACCTCATCGACATAGCATTTTCCTGTAGCGGTAAATGCCGTGCTGGTGTTGCCGACAGTTATGAACTCATGACCAGCCACACTGAGGGAAGTCAGCGTTGGGGCAGCCTTCTGATACTGTATCGTATAGACGCTCTTTGCCTCCGGATTGGTCTCCTCGTCATAGTCCTCGCCCTTCACAGTGATGACATACTGACCGGTGGTGCTGTCATAAGCGGCATCAGCAGTGGCGCCAACACCCTTCTTGGTGTAGCCTACTGTTGTCCAGTCCTCATCGAATGTGGAGTTTACGGTATAGTTGTAAGTCTCAGGATCGAAGTCCAGGTCAATATCATTGCCGTAGTTGTCTGTCGGCTTCAGTGAAGAGAGCGCATGATAGTAAACGAGCTTCACGTTGTCCACCGTAAGAGAGTTTCCCGGCTTTATGTCGCCCGGTGCGCCAAAATAGTTTGTGGCAGAGAAGATAACGTTGATGTTCTCCACTCCTGCTTCCTCACATCCCTTTTGATAAACAAAAGATATGGTATCGGTTTTCCATTCGCCGTTGGTGCTCTCCGTTATCGGGTGCTCAAGAGATGCGACGAGAGTGGCACCGTCGGTCTTTGTAACATCTCCGCCCGTAAGTGTTTTGTTGATGCCGAGAACGTTACGGTCGCGGTTTACCATATCCACGCAAGTGGCTTTACCCCATGAGAATATTCCCACAGCCGTGTTTCCCGGCACGTCCTTTTGAGTCCATGTTCCGTTCCAGAGATAAGCCACCACTGTAGCCTGTTCCTCTGCACCATTGGCATTGTCTCTCTGATAGTCGAACGAGATGGCGTCGGGATGGAAAGAGAACTGTTTTCCTCCAAACACTCCTCCGTCGGAGTTCTGCACTGCTGTTCCCTTAGTCTCTGCCGTAGCCCACGGTGTGCCGAGAGTGAAATATCCTGGGATATTCTGCTTTGCCAAGGAGTTGTAGATATTCTTTATCTTTACGGCATAGTTGGCTGGTTCGCCTTCAGCGGAGCGTGTCACCTTCTCTCCTACTTCACCTGCCATCACTACATTTGCCATGTGCCATCCCTGTGGCTGCACACCCTTTTCGACGGTGTTGCCCTTACTGTCCCAAGGAACGCACTTCTCCCATTCAGAATCAAAGTCTCCGTTGATCTGCTGCGCATTAGCTGTCAGCGCAGCCACACTCAATAATACAAGAGCGTAATTCTTCTTCATCTTTTTGTCATTAATAAATAAAACATAGTCTTATTGCTCCGTCTGTTTCCTGATACTGCATTTGACTGACTGCTTATAAATTATCTGTATCCGAGAACCTGAAAGCAATAGACCAACAATTAAAAATCGGCTGCAAAGTTACTCAAAAAAACTTTAAGACGAGGGGGAACGGTCTGTGTTTTTCTCGTCTTAATATTTGGAAAATTGTCCTATTTCACTTATTTACATCTATTTGAAGAATATGATATGTTTATGTTTTGACTTATAATATATACTTATGTTAGGCTTATGGTGCTTGTTACATGCATACCACATTCTGACAGACAATTTGCATAAATAACCAATCATACTGTATAAATAAACAGTTTGTTCAGCACGTCTATATAGTCCGATTATAGCATTTACGCCAAGCCTCTGTAAGCACGTGATTTTGTCATCATTTAGAAATTCGGTAACTTTCCAATAGAAAGTCCGTAACTTTCTCATAGAAATTCGGTAACTTTCTATTTGAAGTTGATTGGACATCTATTTCAGCTTGCTTCAACAAGCATCTAAATCTATACCCTTCTCCCTCTTTTATGCGCCAAACACACACGCAGTAATTGTATAAAAATACAATACCGCATCAAACCTTGATTGCCATTCCTTGAATATTTTCTTACCTCTCTCCCATCTCCCCTAAAAATCCGATTAAGCGAGAGAAGAAGAGCTTGCTTATTCTTCCGAGCGTGAGGCTTTTATCTAAAGAGGGAGAGACAGTTTGCTTGCTTGCGAAAAAGTCTACGGAAAACACTTGTACAAATTCAATAGAATTGGCTAAACACATTTAAATATCACCCTCTTGTGGATATTTCAGGGCATTTGACGGCGATTATCATTTAATTTTGTGTATTTTTGCAGATATAATTCTTTAGCTAATAACAAAATAAAAGATTTACGCATGAAACACTTGATATGTCTACTAATGTCCTTTATCTCTTTAGGTCTGCACTCTCAGAATGTTATTACCTATCGCTACGATGCCTCCGGCAACCGTATATCACGCTTGTACAAATCAAATGCAAACTCGCAAAAAATAAAAAAATCCCTTCGTATAACAAATTCAATACAAACAGAAAAAAAATCTGCTCCTTCGGTGTCATACATATCATCAACAGATAAGGTTTCCATAAATTTGCCCCATCAAAAGATTGGTAGTCCTGTATTGCTTAACATCTACACTTTGTCCGGTATTCTTGTCTTCTCCTATGATATTAATCAAGGGAACTGTACTGTATCTTTATCATCGGTGCCTGCAGGTACATATATTGCCGATATAGAAATGTCTACAGAACACTATTCGTTGAAGTTTACAAAAGAATAACCAACTATAATTATGCTACCAATGACAGTCAAAATTCGTATTCTCCATCTGGTGTTGCTTTCTGCAATTTCCATTGTATTGCAAGGAAAGCCATTGCAAGGTGATTTGTTCTTTACCACATGTTTGTCGGACAGTCTGCAACAAGAGACACAAACCTCATCGGGTATAGATGTATATCCCCCTGTAAAGCCAGATCCTTTCCAGCCGATAGAACCGCCAATAGATATAGAAGGGAATTCAAACAGTGACTATCGTAATTATCCGACTCCTCCAGACGCATCGAGTAGTAGTATATATCCTACAGCATTTACTCCTGTAGGTGTAGACGTCAGCCCGTTAGGTGCTTCGACTTTCACAATACCGATAGATGTTCCTGTCGGTATAGGTGGGATAACCCCAAAGCTGTCAATTTCATATAATAGTATGTCTGGAAACAGTATGATAGGATTGGGATGCAGTCTGCAGGGTATATCCGTAATAACCCGTTCTGTAAGGGATATCTATCATAATGGAAATGCAGGCAAGCTATCGTATAACGAATATGACGCTTTATGTCTTGATGGCGTACGAATGATTCCCAAGACGAGCAATATTATGGCAGACGGTCTTGTGTACGTCTTGGAAAATGATCCGTTTACGGAAATAACCCTCCATGGAACTGAAGCAAGCTCTTGGTTTGAGATGAAGACTAAAGACAGACGAACAATATACTATGGCAATACGGAAAATTCCCGTCAGAAAATTACTCCTTCTTCAGAAAAGTCTTTCGTTAATTCATGGTATGTAAGCCGTATAGTAGACAGTAATGGTAATTACATGACCTATAACTATCTTCATGATAATCTAACCCTTTACCCTCTCTGTATATCTTATGGCAGCAATACAAGTGTATCAAGTGGAGCAAACAATACTATAAACTTCATTTATCGCGATCGTTCAGACGTGTGTCAGTATAAAATAAAGAATATAGCAGGAAACATTTCAAAACTTCTTTCTTCGATAGAATCCAAGACCGACGATACTGTATTCAGACACATAAATCTTTCCTATAGTTTGGACTATGGTTCAACTATAAACCGCTTGCAAAGAGTACAGGTGTGCCGGGATAAGACCAACAAACAAAAATCAATTGAAATAGCCTGGACAGACAGTCCTGGCTTTACACCTACAGCTACTAAGCTTGGCATTGATGACATGTCTATACCACTCGTAAAGAAAAAAAATCAAAAGTTTATTTCCGGTGATATAAATGGAGATGGCGTAGCTGATATTCTTGAGTTCTCCAGTGTGGACATAAATCGTGGGGTCAAGACTGTAGAACATTCCAATTATTGCATACCCTATGTCTCTTCCGTGAATACTGACGGGTCTGTATCTTACCGTAAGAAGGCATATTTGGATATAGGTCCTACATTTATGATGGACAAGTGGAAAGTCAGTAGCGGCAATCCTTTCCTTTCAGACATAAATGGTGACGGACTTTCAGATCTTGTCGTACCATTTTACAACAGCATGTCAGAGAAGCGTGTAGAGCTTTATATCTATTGGGGAAATACTGACGGACTTTCAAAAAAAACTGCATCAAGTGTTGTCGTAGAGCTTCTAAACACCAAGGATATACCTCTTTATGCAAGTGCTGATTTCGATAATGACGGTCGTAATGAATTCCTTTTTATTGAGCCAGACAAAGGGAATATTGGCATGAATGTATGCCAAATAATACCATATGCGAAAGACGGTGAGAGTGTATCCCCTAAATATTTCAATATCGTATTGAATGTAGTTCCACAGCAACTGTTTACAGCTGATTTCAATGGTGATGGACTGACGGATTTTATGATTGTCCATAAAGATGGTTGTTATACTTACCTAAATAGAGGTGACGGATATTCTTACACAGGTTTTATGACACCTGAAAGCGATCTGAATGTCAAATCCTCCGATATCATAGACATGGGGGACTTCAATGGCGACGGTATCCCCGACATGGTGATGTTCTCTGACAGCAAACTTGTAATCGCATTAGGAAATGGTGATGGTCACTTCTCTCTTTGTCCGGCTCAAACAATCAGCGGAATAGACAAGAATGGCTTCAATAAGGAACTCTCACAAACTCTTGTATTCGATTTTGACGGTGACGGCAAAAGCGATCTTGTAATGGTAAAAGCCGGAAAGACTAAAGGACATACTTTTTGGCTTCGCTCCCTGGGTACATCCTTTGCATTGAAGAAAGATGTACCGTCCGGCCGCAAGAGCGACTCCACGATGGGATATTATGCCCTTGGAGACTTCAACGGCGACGGCTATGCTGAGATGATGAACTATGGCTATGACGCCTGGGGCGGTATGGGAAGTACGGATAGTCCGGTGCTGAGAATCTATCCAAATAACGTCACTCCTTCAACAAAAAAGGTGCAGAGTGTAACCGACGGTATAGGTAACCGTGCTACATTCAGCTACAAGTCGCTTACGACAGGCGGATTGTACAAGAAAAAGAATGACGCAGAATATCCTATTCTTGACTGCCTGGCACCACTTAGCGTTGTGTCTTCTCTAAAAAAGACCAATGGTGCAGCGGGCGAAAACACTACAGAATACACCTACGAAGGCCTGAAAGTCCATCTGCAAGGTAAAGGACTCCTCGGCATGACCCAGATAACAGCCGTAAACCGGATTCTTGAAACAAAGCAAACGACAGAAACGTCAGAGTGGAACATCGACTACTGTGTTCCGCAAAAGACCAGGACTGCGGTAACGACAGGCGATGCAACGGAAACAACGGAGACCATAGCGGAAATCGAAGACAAAGGAAACAAGGCTCTCTTCATATATCCGAAGTATACGAAAGTCGTGGATGCCGACGGCAACATGACGGAAAAGACAGCAATATACAATGCATCGAACGGCACACCAACAACGGTCAGGACTTTGTTTAATGACGGCTCGTATTTGCAGACAGAATTCGACGACTATGTCAAGACTGGCGGCATGTGGCTTGCGCAGAGTATTACGGAAAGAAGAAAGCACGTTGATGATAATGCGGAATACACAGACAGGACAAAATACGCTTATGACAGCAGTGGCAATGTCTGTGAGAAGACAACACACGCTGATACGCCAAAGCAGACGAAGACAACAATCTGGCGTGATTATTTCGGTAATGTCTCATCGTATATTATGGAAGGTGATGGTATAAGCGAAATAGAATATTATTCTGGATATGACGCAACGGGACGCTTTGTTGTAAAGAAAGACAACGATACTGGTCCGACCTCAATGTCATATACCTATGATATATTCGGCAACCTACTGACGGAAACCGACGATACCGTAGAAGACAATAAACTAACGACACGGTACAACTATAATACTTGGGGGCAAAAGACGAAGGAAACAACCGCTACAGGAGCAGAAATAAAGACTTGGTACGGTAGGGGACCTAACCTTGGTATGTGTTACTACAAATTGGAATACAGCCTTGGTCAGCCATGGAAGAAGACGTGGTATGACTCTTGCGGACGTATTGTCAAAACCGAAAGCGTAGCCGGTGGCGGACTGCTGTCAACGACAGAAACGAAGTATAACAGCAAGGGACAAGAGACGGAGACTGTTCATAAAGCAGGGAAGTTGACCGTCAGTACGACGAAAGAATACGACAGCAGAGGAAGAACAACAAAGATAAGCTCAAGCACAGGTAAGAACGTATCGTACGTATACGGCAACCGCAGTGTGTCTATTACAGAGTCAGGGCGCACTACCGTAAAAGAGTTCGATGCACAGGACAATGTGCGCAAGGTGACTGATCCCGTAGCTACATTGGAGTATAAATACTATTCAAACGGCAATCCCAGTTCTGTGACATGTGGAGAAAACACCGTTAGAATGGAATATGACGAAGCCGGCAACAGGATAACGCTTGACGATCCGGATGCAGGCGTTACTAAAACCGTATATGACGCTGAGGGCAAGATACAGGAGCAGACAGACGGCAGGGGAGTGAAACAGTTATACCGCTACGACAGTCTCGGCCACCTTATATGTAGGACTGGTGCTTTACAGGACGTGTCATACAGCTATGACAAACGTGGAAATATAACAAGGGAAGAACATGACAACCGTCGTATAACCAATGTCTATGACAGGTATAACCGTCTGACTGCGGAGCAGCGAGACTTTAATGGCGAAGAGACGCAAATCCATAGATACCAATATAACAAGTTCGGGGATATCATACAAAAAACATACGCAAACGGACCTGTCGTAGACTATGTGTATGACGCTTATGGCAACAATACCGCCATGATAAGCAATAACGATACAGTATGGCAGGAGAAGTCATTTGACGGTCTGGTTACAACGGGAAACCTGTTCTCTGGAAAATACACATATCAGAATAGACTGGACAAAAACAACTATCTTGCGGAACTGATTCTTAAGAAAACTGCGGATGAAAGCAAACTT
>ULTT01026761.1_pt1 | contig 22560 bp, 15 predicted proteins | sample 1957831 | NCBI WGS metagenome assembly ULTT01 (sample SAMEA4835740, study PRJEB28245) | human gut metagenome | biome: gut microbiome; material: fecal sample | place: Denmark | collected 2008 | reverse complement strand
CTCCGCCTCATCAATATCAGCCGGATCAGCTTCCACATCCTGGGTCAACCTGTGTTCCTTATCCGTTACCACACGATAAGTGAGACGGATGCCATCGCCGAAATTGCGATGAAGGACCTTGCTCAACAAGCCAACATAGTTCTGTTCCAAGTATTCATATACGAATGGACTTGGAACTTGAACCAACAGAGTCTTGGTCGAAGGCTTGTACGACTCAAAGACTATCGGTCGAAACCATGTATTATATTGCTGCTCTGACACATTATCCTTTATAAGCAAAAGACTATTGTCCCAAAGCGCTTTTGGACTTGCTAACATTGACACTATTTACTACTTATTTTAATTGATTTTTTACCTTAACACTACATCAGATTGCACCACCTGATGCAAATCGACTGCAAAATTACAAAAAAAAGCCCAAAGTAGCAAATCGGGCTATTTATAATATTTTAAGACTCCCCTGATAACTATCTCATAATCAAGCATCTAAGAAAGTTATCCACAATTGCGTTTTAGGGGCGGTGAAACAATTTTGAAACACCCCGAAATAGCTAAAAAACAACAAGTTCTGTAGCTATTCCGGGGCGTGAAACATTGCCTTTGTTATTTAGACAAAATTTATTTTGGCATTTTTCTCAAAGAAGCCTTTAAAACGGCATATCCGAGTCTCTACTTGTCTTTCCTTCCAAAAACAGAGAAGTGAACATAGCGCTTTGGATGCGCCTTGAGATCGATGACCAGAGAGTCGGCATGCGACATGGTTGAGTTCAGATTCTCATAGAGGCGGGTATCGTTCATAAGGAGACCGAGGCTACCCTTTCCGCTGTTCAACTGCTCGGTGAACTTCTGTGCACCATCGAGGGTGGCATTCACACGGTCGAGTGTGCCCTGCACATCGAGGCTCGCCAGATTAGAGGTGAGTCGGTTGGTATTGTCGAGAACGCCATTCGCCTTCTTCATCATACCCGGAACCTGCTTGTTCAATCCAGCCATCAGGGTATTCAGCTCACGGGTGGAAACGGTGAGGTTGCTGGTGATGGTCTCCACATTGTGGAGGGAAGCAGCCAGGGCAGGATCAGCCAGGAGTGCATTCACACTGGTGAGGATGGAATCCAGCTTAGGCAGCATCTTCTCAACTACCGGAATCATTTCGGCAGCCTTGCCCATCATACCGGAATTCACCATACCAGGGATGATGCCGCCCGGTTCGATACGCTCACGAGGATTGTTGGCAAGCAGGAGACTAACCTGGAGATTGCCCATGATATCCTTAGAAATCTCTGCGGTACTACCCGCAGGGATTCTCAGATCCTTGTTGATATCCACCTTGACCTTGATGGGACCCTTTCCTGAATAGTCGAAATCCAGCTGATCCACGGTACCCACCTTGTAGCCATCGGCATAGATAGGGGTAGAAGCACCCATACCCTGGATGTCATCAAACGTCATATAGTAGGTGTTATTGGTAGAGAACAAGTTGATGCCTTTCAGAAAGTTGATTCCGAAATACATCACCAAGATACCTACAATAGCGACCAACGCTATCCTAATTTCCTTTGTCAGTTTCATATTTATCTATTTTTGTTCTTTTTATTATACCTATTTATATAGAGCGAATCACAGACTGCCCGAGAAGGGAAGGAACTACCGGTTGCGGTTCTGCTTGAACTCACGGATAGCCTGGTTCACGTCATATTTCTGTCCGTTCTTGAAGGCGATGATGAAAGCCTCCGGAAACTTATCCAGCTTTTCCTTGCGCAGGCGATAGATCTCGTTGTAATTGGTGGATGCACCCAGGGTGTATTTCACCAGATTGCCTTCCTGGAAACTATCGTAATCGGTTTCGCCCTTGAAATGAGCATCGCCCTTGCGAAGGTTTCTACTACCTACAAAAATCTGAAGCTTGAAGACCGGCGCATCGGCTACCTCAGCCTTCTTCACTTTCTTCTCCACCCGCTTTGGCTGTTCAGGCGTTGCCTCTTCACGCTTCGGCTGCTTTCCCCTCGTTACGGCACGAGTCTTAGGTGCCGGTTCCTGATCCGGAACAATCTTCGGGATATTCACTTCTTCGGAATCCTTGGCACGATAAGGAACGGAAACCGATCTGTCGTACTTATTCTTGTATTTTGCGAAAGCCTCGTAGATGCCACGGGCGATATCATCCACTCTGCTGTCATTGTTGAGCAGGCGCTCTTCATCAGGAGTGGTGATGAATCCCAACTCAATGAGGCAGCCCGGCATGGAAGTCTCTCTCAAGACCAGGAATCCCGCCTGATGCACGCCCTTGTCGGGCCGGTTGGCACCATCGCAGACACCTCGCTGGATCATTCGTGCCAGATCTACGCTGCGCTCCATGTTCTTGCCCTGGATGAACTCGAAGATGATATAGCTCTCAGAAGATCGGGGATCGAAGCCCTGATATCTCTGCTGATAGTCCTTCTCCATCGAGATGACGGAGTTCTCTCGCATCGCCACATCGAGATTATCCTTGGCACGGTGCATACCGAGGGTATAGGTCTCGAAGCCACGAGCTATCTTTCCTGCCGGCAAGGCATTGGTATGCACGGAGATAAAGAGATCGGCATTGGCACGGTTGGCGATATTCGCACGCTCATTGAGCGGGATGAAGACATCCTTCGTGCGGGTATAGATGACTCTTACCTCCGGGAGATTCTGCTCCACATACTTACCGAAGCGCAAGGCAACGGCAAGATTGATATTCTTTTCCTTGGATATGGCTCCGAGTGCTCCAGCATCATGACCACCATGACCGGGGTCGATGACCAGCGTGAATCGCTTATTGGCAGCTAACGATGTCATTACAAACATGCACATCAAAGCCCATATCAGTGTTACTTTCTTACACATACTTTCTGATGATTTTGCAAAATTACTACTTTATTATCAGAAAACCTAATTCTAACTATAAGTTTTATCATTTGTTAATACAACCTCTACCCCAGCGCCGTCGCTATCGGCACTCATCGGAGGATTTACCTTGGTGATAGAGAGTTGGAGTTTCTGGATTTCCGGGAAATCGGAAAAGAGTCTATGGGCGATTCTGCCTGCCACATGCTCCAGGAGCTTGCTGGGCACCGCCATTTCCTCTCTTACCTTCTGATAGACCTCGGCATAATTGAGGGTTCCCTGAAGATCATCGGTCTTCATGGCAGAAGAGAAGTCATAATCCAGCACCAGGTTGACAAGATAATCGTTGCCAACGATTCCCTCCTGCGGCAATACGCCATGGAAAGCGTGGAAACGCACATTCCTGAGGTATATCTTACTGCTCATCAATTTCATCTTCAGTCTCCTTATAATCTATTCCGTTTTCCAAGTTATCTATTCCATTTTCTTCATAGAGGTACTTCTTCAAGGCTCTTTCCACGCCCACCCGCCAGGTGTTGAGGGTTTCGGAGGTGAGCTGAAGCTGATTGACCAGCTTGATGACGTGGGCAACCGGCATACGATAGCGCAGAACGCCGGATATGAGTTTGGCATAGTTCCAATACTCGGGATTGAACTTCTCGCTCAATCCTTCGACGGTAATCTTGTAGCCTCGCTTGTTGACAAACTGGAAATCATATCGCTTCTGTCCTTCCGGGAGCACCGTCTTGATGATCTTGCCCTTGGTGACAGACTTGGGGAGCATGATGCCTTCATCCTCATCCTGCAAGCCGGTGAATATCTCGTAGGGATGCCCATTGAGCAATCCGACCAAAGCCACCCATTTCTCCTTATTGTTCTGGTATCTTACCACATCGCACTCCAATTCCTTAGGTCGAACCTCTACCACTTCCGGACTAACGAGCGATTTCTGCGTTTCTTCGGAAACGAGTTTCGCCAATGGCAAATGGAGCTTATTCCAATCGACATTCTGCGCATCGAAATGCTCATGCAGGTCAGCCAATCGGGTCTTCAAATCTTTCATCAAGGCATGGCTCGCCTCTTCGAAGGTCATATTTTCAGTATATTCCATATTAAACGTTTAATAATTAGCTGCAAAATTAAAACAATATTTCTAAAATATGAAACGTTTGAGCAGATATTTCATCAAAAAACGCACGAAAAGCTCATTATGAAGCAAAAAATGTAAAAGAACCGTGTCCTTTTTGGGAAACTTTCATTATCTTTGCATAAGATATTAGAAAAAGAAACAAGATATGGAATCAATCAAGAAAAGAACCTCGATTCGCAAATATGCCGACAGAGAGGTAACAGATGAACTTTTGAACAGATTGCTGGAAGAGGCGATGCGCACTCCTACCATGGGAAACCTGCAGCTCTACAGCGTAGTGGTAACCCGCAGCGAAGAGGGAAAGAAGGCTCTGGCACCTGCCCACTTCAACCAGCCGATGGTGACAGGCGCTCCTGTGGTACTCACCATCTGTGCCGACTACCGCCGCACCACCCTCTGGGCAGAAAACCGCAAGGGAACCCCGGGATACGACAACATTCTCTCGTTTATGAATGCGGCTACCGATGCCCTGCTCTTCACGCAGACTTTTACCAATCTGGCAGAAGAGGCGGGCCTGGGAACCTGCTTCCTGGGCACCACGGTGTATATGCCGAAAATGATCATCGACACCCTGAAGTTGCCGAAGCTGGTAATGCCAGTGGCTACCCTTCCCATCGGATGGCCGGATGAGCAGCCTGCCCAGAGCGACCGTCTGCCATTGCGCAGCATCATCCACAACGAGCATTTCGAGGATTATACCCCAGAAAAAATTGATGACTTCTATGCCGAGAAAGAAGCACTGGAAGAGAACCAGGAGTTTGTACGCATCAACAACGTAGAAACATTAGCCCAGGTTTTCACCGATATCCGATATACCAAGAAGGATTGCGAAGCCATGAGCGTCGGATTCCTCGATGCCCTCAAGCAGCAGGGATTCCTCAAGTAAATAAAAAAAGCGCATCAGAATTCTGATGCGCTTTCTTTATTTTACTTTCAGTTTTACTTATTGAAACCTGTAATCTCTACGTATGGAGCCTGACCTCTGCCATCCTCATCACGATAAGATACCTTGATAGTCTTGCACTCGTTCGGCATCAGACTGAAATAGTTATCGCTGTAGATAACAGGGAGAATCTGCTCCCCATCACCACCCTTCAGGTTCAGACGAACCAAGAGGGCAGGTACATTGCCGGTATTGCGGATCTCTACCTCGCCAACCCACTCTTCGCCCTGCTGAACGAAACGCTTGCCGCTGACAGCAACATCTGCCTTTGGCAATTTAGAGAGTGCCTGGAGATTATCCTCTTCCTTACCCATTACATAGAAGTTGTCAGAAACCACCTGGTTGTTCTGCTCCAGAGTCAACTTGATGTAGTAAACCTCCTCATCCGGTTCGCTTACGCTAACGGCATCGAGGGTCTGGTCTTCTGCCACATTCACTTCCTTGCTCTCCTCCTTGATCAACTTTCCGTACATATCAAAGACCTGAGCCTTGGCAACCAAGCCATCCTTGGCTCCACCGGCAAAGTTGACCACCTCGGCAACCTTCTTCACCGGATTATACTGGATATGCAATGGCTCACAAGCCTTCTTCACACCAAAGTAAGCAGCAGTTGGCTCAAAGTAATAATCATAGGTACACCATACCATGCTTGGCCAGCAGGCATGACTCATCCAGATGAGCAGACCGAGACGGTCTTGCTGAGAAGACTCGTACATCGCACGGTAGCCATCATAGTTCAGCCACTGTGCCCACTTGGTAAACTGCTCAGCACTCTGAGGCTTGCCATAACGTTTTTCCATGATGTTGTTGAAAGACTCACCTCCCTGGGCGCCCTTCAATGTATAATCATGCTGTCCCCAAGCATCACTCTGTGGCCACAGATGCTCCGGTTCCATCATTCTGCTCAGAGACTCGAAGGTAGGCACATTCGGCATACCACGCTCAGAATGCAGCTTATGGCTCTGATTAGCGAAGTAGAAAGATGGTGATTTCATCTGGTAAGGACCATGACCGCTCACACCCAGGTCGGCTGAGCTAGGAATATACCCCAACTGTGGATGGATATCCTTGACCTGCTCTCTCAGCACCTTGTCGATGGATGCAGGAGGGAAGCCCTCGTTTCTACCGCAATAGATACCGATACAAGCATGGCTGCGGATGCGAGAGATGTAATCGGCAGAGTTCTCGAGGAACATCTTGTCGTCATCAGGATCCGGTCCGTCCCATGGGTTAGCCAACCAGAAGTCCTGCCAGATCATGATACCATACTTATCGCATGCCTCATACAGTTCCTCATCACCAATCTGACCTACCCAGTCGCGAATCATATTGTAGTTCATCTCCTTATGGTAGCGAACGGCAGCATCGTATTCACGTCCACGGTAGTTGAGGTTGGTCTCAGAGAATCCCCAGTTACCACCCAGTGGGTTCAATCTCTTGCCATTGATGTAGATCTTGGTCTGGGTATCCAGGTCGGCATAGCTCATCTGGCGGATACCCGCCTTATAGTTGACCTCAGAGATTACCTCTCCTGAAGCCTTGTCAGAAACCTTGAAACCGGCATCATATAAATAAGGAGAACCATAGCCGTTAGGCCACCAGAGATTCATGCGCTGGTTCTTGAGCTGAGGATAATCAGCTGGAGCGAAAGCCACCTCACGCTTCTCGTTTGGCTGCAGACTAACTTCCTGCTCAAACTGGATCTTACCGATAAAACCGGAAAGCTTCACAGTCTTAGCCACGGCATCTGCATTCTTCAGGAAGACAGACGGAGTCATGGTTGCCAATGTATCCGGCAGATTCAAAGTAGATGTTACCAGCGGATCGGAAACGCTCACACCGTTATCGTGGGTGAGATAGACATCATTCCAGATACCGATTTCACGACCTGGGGTATTGGTAATCCAGTCCCAGCCGATAGATGCGTGGAAGGTTGGGTTATCAGCACCCAACTCACCACCATTGAGGTCGGTATTCTGGAGATTCTTCTGCTTCACCACGCCGAAGTGGGCATTCTTGATGACATGCACCTCGAGCTTGTTGGCACCCGTCTTCAACTTCTTGGTCACGTCGATGCGAGAGCGGATAAAGGCACCGTCGATTCTGCCAATCTTCTCACCATTCAGAAGGATATCTGCCTTCCAGTTGATACCATCGAAGTTGAGATAGGTATGCTGGTTCTTGTTGGCAGATGGCTGATGGTTGATGGTGGTACGATACCAGAAATCAGAGTTGAAGAACGACTCGGAAATCTGTCGCATATTATCATCGTAGCGGTTATCAGGCACCGCACCGATATTCATATAGCTGGTAAGCACGGTACCAGGAACGGTAGCCTGAATCCAGGCATCACTTCCCTCACGGCGCAGCTGCCACTGGTTGAGCATCTGCTTGCCATTCTTAGAAGCCAATGTGTTGGCTGCCTCGGCACGCAAGCCGCCCTTACCCATCACCTGCATCTCTGACAAGGCATAGCGACCGGAAGCATCCGGCTGGGTAAGCAGCAATCTCACATATCTGCCATGCCCCTTGCAAGCCACCTTCTCGGTCAAGCCCTTCTGCTTCTGCTGACCCAGGGTAGCAATATCACTCCAGTTTCTGGCATCACTGGAAACCTGAATCTTGCCCTGGCGAGCCTTGTTGACCCAGAAGAGATTCACCTGATCGAAATCAGCCACAGTACCCAGATCTACATAGAGCCACTGGGCATTCTTTGCCAATTCAGACTTCCATACACTGGAGAAGTGCATGGAAGGACGCCATGAAGTGGTATTATCGATGAGTTTGACGCGCCACCACGCTGCACCCGGCATAGTAAATTCGATGCGTACGTGCTCGTAGTTGCCCGGTTTCTTCAAAGGAATGGAAACATTCAGCTTGCGGAGCGGCAGGCGCACCACATCCTGGAACTTGTTTGGGTCGGAACTTACCTGCTGTTTGGTAGCCTCGCCAGGAAGTCCGGTGCCTTTCTCTTCTCCCAGCACCTCCCATTTCTGACCATTGTGTGACCCCATCACACGAATCACATACCCCTGAGTAGCCTTGTCCTGATAGTAAGCCAATTCACCTGTAAACTTCAGGTTTCTGAGGTTTACCTTCATGGCTTCCCAATTGAACTCTGCAAAAGCCTTCTCGCCCTTGATATACTGACTGGTGACCGTGTTGCCATCAATCATCTTCTCCTTGTCACGGTTGGACAACTCGCCTTCATTCGTTCTTACACTCAGGAAGGAAGGAGCCTTGCTGGTGATGATACCATCTGTTACCAGATGACCTGTAAGATTGAAATCGGCATTCGAAGAAGTATATACCATACGGTTCAAGGCAATGTTCCTATAGGTATCATCCTTCACCATTTGAGGAGCCGTAAACTGAGACGGGTGTCCCGGATACTGTCCGATACCCCTTGTCCCGGTCTGATCGTCGGCATAAGTCAAGCCCAGAGCCTGGCTGAGTAAAGCTATAACCACAACTGCTTTCTTCATTATTTTTTTAAGTTTAAGTAATATACTAAGTTTTGTGCAAAGTTACAAAAAAAAACTATACGTACAAATATTTTAAACCAATTTATTTATTCTTGCGTATTTTAGGGGCAAAAACTACTCAACGACGATTGGCTTGTACTTAGGTATAAGCACCAGGCTTGCCATCGAAGCCCATGAAGGTGAAGGCAGAACCCTGACCCTCTGCGTAGGTGAAGAGCATACCGGAACCCTTGTTGATGAGGAAAGAACCATTTGGCTTAGTTTTTAAGCATTTTGTTTTGTTATTCTAATGTAGGGATCTTCACTACCTGCATATCGTTGTAGATGAGGTTCTCACCAGCCATACCCCAGATAAAGGTATAGTTGCTGGTACCTGCAGCGCAGTGGATAGACCATTCAGGTGCAATGACAGCCTGCTCATTGTTCAACCAGATAGGACGTGTCTCCTGTGGTTCACCCATGACATGGAGAATCTTCTGACCCTCTGGAACATTATAATAGAGGTAAGTCTCCATACGGCGGAGGTGAGTATGAGCTGGCATGGTGTTCCAAACAGAACCCTCCTTCAACTCGGTAACACCCATCTGCAGCTGGCAGGTACGGACACCAGCCACGCCATCGATGATCAACTGGTGGATTACACGGTCGTTGCTCTCCTTCAGGCTACCCGCCTTGATATTGTTGGCATCCTTCAGGGTAACCTTCTTGGTAGGATAGGTCTGATGAGCGCAGGCACTGTTCATATAGAACTTAGCAGGCTTGGCAGCATCCTTGCTGCTTACCTCGATACTCTTGGCACCACGACCTACATAAAGAGCCTCCTGGAAACCAAGGGTATATTTCTTGCCATCTACGGTAACAGTTCCCTCGCCACCAATATTGATGATACCCAACTCACGGTTGTCGAGCAGGTTCTTCTGATCGTTTGGCTTATCGGTATAAAGCGGAGCTATAGAAGTGAGCTTCAAAGGAGCGGCTGTTGGCTCTGCACCACCGATGAGGAAACGGTCGAACATAGTGTAGGTCCAGTTTACCTCGCCTGGAGCGAACACCTTCTCGATAGCGAACTCGCTGCGGAGACGCTCGGTTGTATAATGCTTGGCATCCATCGGATTGCTCGCATAACGAACGTTATAGTTAGTGTAGACATTTTCTGCCTTCACTTCGTATCCACACTTACCACACTGGCCAAAAGCCTGACTTGCTGTTAATACCATTGCAGCTAATATTAATGTTAATTTCTTCATTGCTATTTTGTTTTTATATTTTTACCTTTTTGCTGTCTTTTCTTCCTTCACGATGCGCTGGCGGTTGAGAACCAGCAGGGCGATGGTGAGGATGGTGAGCACACCCATACCAACGTATGAAAGCTTCACACCACGATAGATGACCCATCCGAAGAGAGAGGAAGCGAAATCGAGCGCACCACCTGCGAATCCGTCAGGAATATGAGCGGCATTATCGCCTGTGGCAGCATATACCTGGTTGGCTGCCATCGTAAAGTCGGGAGCCATATCGGTTACGAAATAGAGACCGATAATCAGGGCTACCAAACCGATGATAAGGGTCTTCACTACATTACCCTTGGTAAATGGCAGAATCAATGGGAAGAGGTAGAACATACCAGCCAATGATGCCAATGGCAAAAACTGATTGCCAGGCAGAAAGACTGCGATTGCCAGGATAACCGGAATCAAGATAACTGATACCACCAAGGTAGTAGGATGACCGATAACCAAGGCAGGACTCATACCAATGTGTACCTTCTTGCCGTTGAACTTGGTCTTGACCAACTTCTGTGTCTTCTCAGAGATAGGCTTCAAACCATCGATAAAGAGAGAGGTGATACGAGGAATCAGCTCCATCACAGCTCCCATGGTTACACCCAGAAAGAGAATCTTCTTGATATCCAACTGAGCAGCCCAACCAATCAGGGCACCTACGATGACACCGAGAACCAATGGTTCGCCGAGCACACCAAACTTCTTCTTCAATCCCTCTGCATCTACATCAAGCTTAGAGAAACCAGGAATCATATCCAGGAGCTTGTTGAAGACGATGGCGAATGGCATGAAACTCTGACAGAATGGCTGCGGAATAGAGATTCCATCCAAGTCGTAGTACTTTTGGAACTTATCGGCGGTCAGGTCTGCACATACCAATGTAATCATATAGCAGACGATGGCTGCGAAGTATCCCCAAAGCAAGCTCTCGCCCATCACGAAGTAAGCTACGGCACCGATGAATGCGAAATGCCAGTAGTTCCAGAGGTCGATGTTTACCGTACGGGTGGTCTTGGTAATCAACATCAGGAAGTTGACACCCAGGCAGATTGGGATAATCAAGGCACCCACCGCAGTATTATAAGCTACGGCAGCAGCTGCAGGCCATCCCATATCAAACACATTCAACTGCAAGTGATAGATGTCGGAGATAGCCTTCAACGGGTCATTGAAGTTGGTAGTCAGCAAAGCTGTCACCACACCCAGTCCCACGAAACCCACACCTACGAAGAGTCCCGACTTCAAAGCCTTTCCGAATTTCATGCCAATACACAGTCCGATGACCGTGAAGATGATAGGCATCATCACGCTCGCACCCAGACTAATGATATAGCTAAATACTTGTTCCATTATTACTTTTGAATTGTTAAATAGTTAAAGAAATACACATAAAAGTGCACCCTTGCTTGTTTTTAGATGATTTGTTGGTTGCAAAGATACACTTTTTTATTCATATTCAATACGTTTTAATGGAAAAATTTACGTAAAAAAGAATCCCATCCGAGCTTTTCGGATGGGATTTATCGTTTTTTATACGTTTTTGCACGATTTATTGTCGCCAGCAACGCTTCTTTTCACGCTTAATCCTGGTAATAAACTCTCTTCACTCGGTTGCTGATGGTGGTCAGCACTTCGTAAGGAATTGTCTCCAGAATATCACTCAACACCTGAACAGGAAGATGCTCGCCGAAGATTTCCACGCTATCACCTTCCTTGCAGTTGATGCCGGTGACATCGATCATCGCCACATCCATACAGATGTTGCCTACATAATCTGCCTTCTGACCATTAACCAGACAGTAGGCATGGCGATTGCCGAGACGGCGGTTCAAGCCATCAGCATATCCGATAGGAATGGCAGCGATGACACTGTCCTTATCGAGGATGGTCTTGCGACTGTAGCCTACACTATCGCCCGCCTTCACGTTGTGCATCTGGAGAATGGTAGTCTTCAGGGTGCTCACGCAGTTGATGGTCTTGTTGTTGCGGGAGTTGATGCCATAGAGTCCGAGACCCAGGCGGCACATATCCAACTGGCGCTCCGGGAAGTGCTCGATACCTGCCGAATTGCAGATATGGCGCAGGATCTTATGGTCGAAGGCAGCCTGCAACTGTCGGCTTCCCTTATCGAAGAGTTCAAACTGATGGGCAGAGAAATCATCGAAACTATCGTCATCGCTTCCCACGAAGTGAGAGAAGACAGAACGAGGGATGATGGCATTCTGATGCTTCAGCTTACCGATAAGCTCCTCCATATCGTTTTCAGGATCGAAGCCCATGCGATGCATACCGGTATCGAGCTTGATGTGAACAGGGAATCCGGTGATACCCTCCTTCTCTGCAGCCTTGATGAGCGCATCGAGCAATCGGAAAGAATATACCTCAGGCTCCAGGTCGTAATCGAACATGGTCTTGAAGGCTGTCATTTCCGGGTTCATGATCATGATGTTGCTGGTGATACCGTTCTTGCGAAGGGTGACACCCTCATCGGCAACAGCCACAGCCAGATAATCTACACGATGATCCTGCAGGGTCTTGGCAATCTCTACCGCTCCGGCACCATAGCCATCCGCCTTGATCATGCAGACCAGTTTGGTTTCCGGCTTCATGAAGGCACGGTAGTAGTTGAGGTTGGCAACCACCGCATTCAGGTTGACCTCGAGGGTGGTTTCATGCACCTTCTGCACCAGCAGTTCGGTAAGCTGATCGAAACCAAACTGGCGGGCACCCTTCAGGAGGATGACCTCATCGCGGAGGGAGGCAAAGACCTCGCTATTGATAAACTCCTCCACATTCGGGAAGAAGAACTTTTCTGAAATCTGAATCGTATCATGCTGTTTGCAGAGTTCCGGACCGATACCGATGAACTTCACAACGCCACGCTTGCGGGCAAGATCGCTCACCTCTTTATATAGCGCCTCGGGAGTCTGACCGCTCTGATAGATATCGCTCAAGATCAAAGTATGGCGACGGCCACGATGATCAGGACGGCGGTTCATGAAGTCGAGGGCGATGTCGAGTGAATTGATATCGCTGTTGTAACTGTCGTTGATGAGTGTACAGCCATGCTGACCCACCTTTACCTCCAGTCGCATCGCAACCGGTTCGAGCAGTGCCATACGCTTGTCGATATCCTCGGCAGAGAGTCCGATCTTGGAAGCGACAGCAGCACAGACGATGGAGTTCTGGATGGAAGCATCATCGATGAAAGGAATGGAGAAACTATCCTCTACACCTTTATATATATAGGTGATGACGCTCACGCTCTGCTGCTTCTCAATCTTCTTGACATAGAAAGGAGCCTCAGGGTTCTTGAGCGACCAGAAGAGTTTTTCGCCTTTATAATCAGGATATTCAGCCACCACCTTGGTAATCACCTCATCATCGCCATCATAAACCACGGTTTCTGCATCATGGAAGAGGATGAGCTTCTCACGGCATTTTTCCTCCAGGGAAGAGAAGTTCTCCTGATGGGCTGAACCCACATTGGTAAGGACGGCGATGGTAGGCTGGATGATGTCACGGAGGGCAAGCATCTCGCCAGGCTGACTGATACCCGCCTCGAAGACACCTACCTGGGTCTGCTCGTTCATCAGCCAGACAGACAATGGCACACCTATCTGGGAATTGTAACTGCGAGGGCTGCGGGTAACGAACATGCTTGGCGAGAGCAGCTGATAGAGCCACTCCTTGACCATCGTCTTGCCGTTGGAACCCGTAATACCCACGATAGGGATATTGAATTCATCACGATGGCGTTCAGCCAGACGCTGAAGAGCCTCCAGCGTATTGACCACCTTCAGGAAGTTAGCCTCCGGATAATCAGAAGCATAGCCTTTAGGGACATCAGTTACCACAAAGTTTTTCACACCTCTGCGATACAGTTCAGGGATGTAATTATGACCATCATTGCGCTCAGACTTGAGTGCAAAAAACAGAGTTTCCTCTGGGAAACAAAGTGAACGACTATCGGTCAGGATAAAACCGATGTTGGTATCATTGTCTCCATAGCGACGCGCACCTATCAGTGTGGTTACCTTTTCAATAGTATATGTCATTGTCTTAATACTTTAAATGTTCTACATTATGCTTTTGGGCTTTCAGCCCGCCACTAATCCATACTTTTTCTCGAACCATCTTTTCCTTTCTTCCGTTCTGGCGACGAACTTCTGATGTTCCTCGCTATCGGGGTTGAAGGGCTTGTGTCCGAGGGCTTCCCGGATGGGACGCCAGTCTTCCAGGAACTGCTCGGCAGCCTTGCCGAAATAGGTTTCCCGGAATTTCTCCCAGATATATTCTACTGCCTGATCGCTCGGGTGCAGCATATCTTCCTTGTAGAATCGGTAATCACGAAGTTCATCGTTCATGATTTCGTAAGCTGGAAAATAGCTCACCACACCAGGATTCGCCTTCACCAAGCGGTCTGCAGCCAACTGAAGCGTAGCCTTCGAAAGCTGACTTCCATGATAGCCGTATTTGGCATAACGGATGGGGCTTACGGTTATGATTACCTTTTCAGCTTTCAGCAAATCAATCGCCTTTTGCAGATACGCAGCACATTCCTCTACACTCAGTTCCCTTTCCTCGAAAAGGCGCTGGGGGCGCTTCTGGCAGTTATCCACAATCTCGCCCGTTTCCTTCAGAATATACACGTGATTCGTACCCAGCGTAAAGACTGCCACACGAGGATGCACCTCGGCGCATTTCTCTACCGTATGGAGAATGCTTGCCGGATTATACATCACACCGAAGGGATTCACCGTAGCACGGAAGCGATTCTCCACGAATCGGCGACCCAGATTGTCGGCAAAGCAACTGCCCACGAAGAGCATCTGCTCTGCCGGCTGTATCTCGAAGTCGGCCTTCGGAATATCAATTTCTGTTCGAAACAGCATCTGTCTTCTTGCGCTTTTTGATTTCCACTCCTATACCTATTATAATAAGGAGTACCAGAACACCATAGCCGATATAAGCTACCATCTCTGTATTCTTGAGCGACTGAGGATGGAAATCGAGCACCACCTTGTGGTTGCCCGGTTTCACGTTGATGGCACGGAGGATATAATCCACACGTCCCAGTTCTACAGGCAGACCATCTACGGTAGCAGTCCATCCTGGATAGTAAATCTCAGAGAAGACGATGACGCCACCCTTGCTCGACTTCACCTCGTAGGTGAGGTTGTTTGGCTTATACTGGATCATCTTCACCACCGAAGTATCATCCTGCTTCACGCTCTGAGCCAGCTGCTCCTTGAACTTGGCATCAGCCACCGCCACATGACGGAGGTTGACCTTGCCCACGCCATCAATCTCCTCGTTGGCATTGTTGACATACTGTACCTCATCCACGAACCAGGCATTGCCGTAGGCGTATGGATTCTGTACAGGAACCGTCTGACCGCCCTGCAAAGGCAGGATGAAGTATTTGGTATTGAGCATGTTCAATACAGGGAAGATACTGTCGCCATTCACCTTAGTCATGTCGCCGCCAGCAGCAGCCACAGCCTGCATGGTCTTCTGCATCTCAGGAGCGATATGTGCATCAATCATCTCCTGATAGCGACGGAGCTTGGCAGGATGATAACCACCGATGCTCTTATGATAGTAAGAGGTCTCGTTCTCATTGAAGGTATTGGAAGCGAGATTGAGCACACGGTAATCGAGCGCCTTATCGCGGCAGATAATCTTATCGGTCTCCGTCATCTGCTGAGGAGTATCGCGCACGTTCTTATCTACGAACATATCATCGTAGAGATAACGCTTGTTCACCATCCACATATCTACGAGACAGAGTACGGCGATGCCGGCAATCATATACTCAGCACCCAACTTCTTCATCTTGTAAAGCAGCAGGAAGGCTGAACCGATGACGATGACCCAGAACGAGCGCCAGCAATCAGAAGTAAAGATGCTCTTGCGAATCTCGATGAGATTGCTCATGAGCGGACCCTGATATTCTGCCGGCAACTGCTGCAACGCCTGAGTTTCCTGAACGGAAATGAAATCAGGGAAGAAGACACTCGGCATCAGGGCAAAGAGCAGACAGAAGCCTGCCGTCAGACCAAAGCTGGCATATACCAGTTTGATCTTACTGGTGAGTATCTCCGGCTCATCAATGATTTTCTTCAAAGCCATCATGGCAAGCAACGGAATGGTGAACTCGGCTATCACGAGGATAGAAGCCACCGTTCGGAACTTGGCATACATCGGAATGTAATCAAGGAAGAAATCGGTGAACGGCATGAAGTTTCTACCCCAGGAGAGCAGGATGCTCAGGATGGTGGCAGCCAGCAATGCCCACTTCATAGGCCCCTTGACAATAAACAAACCGAGAATGAAGAGCATACATACGAATGCTCCTACATATACAGGACCGCTCGTACCAGGCTGGTTGCCCCAGTACTGTCCGAGCTGCTGATAAATCTGCACGAAGTTAGGATCCGCCTTCTCCATCGCCTGCGTATTCTGAGCGAGAGGTACGGAAGCACCACCCTTGGCATCAGGAATCAGGAGCGTCCAGGTTTCATCAATACCATAGCTCCACTGGGTGATATAGTCTCTATCCAAACCACTGCTGGTCTGGTTAGCAGTATTCTTCTTCACCAGTTCGCTCTTTCCACGCATGGTTTCCTGACCATACTGCCAGGTATGATACAGGTTGGAGAGGTTGAGCGAGATACCGATGAGGGCACCCACGACACATACCGCAGTCGCCTTGCCGAAGCGGGCGAGTTCACCCTTCTTGATGGCATCTACCAGGAAGGCAATCACCATGAAGAGGATGATGAAGAGATAATAATAGGTCATCTGCACGTGGTTGGCATTCACCTCGAAAGCCGAGAATATGGCGGTGAGGAGCAGACCTTTCAGATACTTACCCCTATAAGCCAGCACCACACCCGCAATCATAGGAGGCAGATAGGCCAAAGCCCATACCTTCCAGATATGACCTGCAGCAATGATAATAAAGAAGTAGGATGAGAATGCCCAGATGATGGAACCCAGCGCCGCCAGCGATTGTCGGAAATCGAAGGCACGGAGCATGATATAAAAGCCCAGGAGATAGACAAACACATACCATACATAATCAGGCAACCACAGATGATAAGCCTTCGTTACCTGGCTGAGCACCTGGGTACTGCCGTACGAAGGCGACATCTGATAGGTTGGCATACCACCAAACACAGAGTTGGTCCAACGGGTTGTCTCGCCAGTCTGCTGTTGGAAAAGCTCTTTCTCATGTCCCAATCCCTTGCTCGCCGCCGAGTCGTGTCGGAACAGAATTCGTCCGTCCATGTCGGCAGGCATGAAGTACACGAAAGAGATCACTGCAAAAACAATCACTACCAGAATATCCAGTAGATACTTCTTCAATAATTTCATCTTTTTCTATAAACGTTTATAATTTGGTGCAAAGATAATGAGAAATGAAGACACTACAAAATAATAAAAGAAACTTTTTACTTTTTTTATCGAAGAAAAGACGCAATAGGGTTTTCCCCCTATCATTATAGGGATTCTCACGCTGCAAGATGACCGAAAATCCATACCTTTGCACCAGATAATAATTAAAATCACATCAATATGAAAAGAATCGCATTTATCATGATGGCAATACTCCTGGCAGTGATACCATCAACAGCTCAGAACTACAAGAATAGTAGATATTACAACAAGAAGACGGGTCACCTCGACTACAGATACAACCACAGTTATGGTGCTCCATACTTCGGTTTCCGAATCGGTCCGGCATTCACCTACGTGAATTCGGATGATTCCCGTCTGGATGGCGGTGACTGGCAGACGGGCCTCAACGTAGGCGTTGTTGCCGGCATTCCGCTCACGGATACAGCGCCTCTGTATCTGGAGACAGGTCTCTCCTATATAGAAAAAGGTGGCAAGAAAGATCTGGTTTCCGGCAAGAAGATGACCTACGACCTCAACTACCTGCAGATTCCTGCGGTGTTGAAATACAAGTATGATGTAGATGACCACTTCTCCATCCAGCCACAATTCGGCGGTTACTTCGCCGTGGGTGTAGGTGGCAAGATCAAGAACTTTGCCGAGCGAGAGGCCCAGAGTTCCTTCCGCAGCGACAATTTCCGCCGTCTGGATGGCGGTCTGCGCATCGGTTGCGGCATCGGCTACGATATGTTCTATGCCGACCTCACCTATGACATCGGCCTTGCCAACATCTGCCACGACAGTTTTGACAAATCGCATAATGGAGCCCTCTTGCTCAATTTCGGAGTGAACTTCTAATAAAACCATACATTTTTCGCAGTTTGCAATATCATCATATAACATTTCTCTGCCTATTATAAAATATAGGTGGGGAAATGTTTTTTTATGGGATTTATTTTGTAACTTTGCACCCAAAAGCAATAAAATCGATATGAAAATAGGAATTATCGTTGCGATGGACAAGGAGTTCACGCAACTCAAGACATTATTGACAGAATCGCAGACAGAGCGAAAGAATCACAAGGACTTCGTCATCGGAAAAATCGGCGAGAATGAAGTAGTGATGCAGCAGTGCGGCATCGGAAAGGTGAACAGCGCCATCGGAGCGGTGGAGATGATTGATAACTATCATCCCGACCTCGTCATCTCTTCGGGTGTGGCTGGAGGCGCTGACATCAACCTCAATGTTACCGAAGTGGTGGTAGCTACCGACTGTGTATATCACGATGCTTACTGCGGTGACGAATGCGAGTATGGACAGATTCTCGGTATGCCTGCCCTCTTCAAGACCCCTAAGGAGCATGTAGAAAAGGCACTTGCCATCAATGAACAGCCAGACAACCAGCATCCAAAGATTCATGCCGGACAGATTGTAAGCGGAGAATGGTTCGTAGATAGCAAGGAGAAGATGCGATCTATCCTGGAGCACTTCCCTCACGCTATGGCTGTGGATATGGAAAGCTGCTCCATCGCACAGACCTGCCACATCTACAAGACTCCTTTCATCTCCTTCCGCATCATCAGCGATGTACCTCTGAAGGATACCAAGGCACAGCAGTACTTCGACTTCTGGGCTAAAATGGCAGAAGGATCATTCAATGTTACCAAGGCTTTCCTCGAAAGTCTGTAAACTATAAATTGTAAATTATAAACTATATGAATAAGATTCCAAGTTTTACTATCAATCATAACAAGTTGCTCCGCGGCATCTACGTTAGCCGCAAGGACGAAGTAGGCGGAGAAGTAGTCACCACCTTCGATATCCGCATGAAGGTGCCTAACCAGGAGCCTTGCCTCCACAATGGTGCCATCCATACCATCGAGCATCTGGCTGCCACCTACCTGCGTAACGACGAAGAGTGGAAAGACCGCATCATCTACTGGGGACCAATGGGATGCCTCACCGGCAATTACCTCCTCATCAAGGGCGACCTGGAGAGCAAGGACATCGTAGAACTGATGAAGCGCACCTTCCAGTTCATAGCCGACTTCGAAGGCGAAATTCCAGGACAGGCAGCCAAGGATTGCGGCAACTATCTGCTCCACGACCTGCCTATGGCAAAGTATGAATCGAAAAAATATTTGGAAGAGGTGCTCAACTGCATCACCGAAGAAAATTTGATTTATCCTACACAAGACTAACCCTATACAAACGCCCGCAAAGCAAAATTGCGGGCGTTTATATTTAATTAACCAGAAAAGTTTTGTTACTATTTATAAAACTCCTATCTTTGCAGATGAATCATTAGTAACAATCACCAATCGCATCAATAACTATTATATACATCTATTATTATGGTAAGATTAAAGTGTATCGATTTAAATACAACAACCATGAACATCAAAAAAGTTTTTATAGGGGTGTCCCTCGTCATGACTGCCATGGCTGGCCACTCCCAGAGTGTTTTCCAAGTAAAGCAGCAGTCGTTGCCTAATCCAGACAACGAGCCAACAGCTGTGTTCCCGGTTCCAAGTGATCGCCAGATGAAATGGCAGGAGACAGAATTCTATGCCTTCTTCCATTACGGAATGAACACCTATACCAACAGAGAATGGGGATTGGGAAGTGAAGACGTAACCCTTTTTGCACCTACCAAGAAGCCTAACCCTACTCAATGGCTCAAAGCTGTAAAGGCTGCTGGCATGAAGGGCGGTATCGCCGTGGTAAAGCACCACGATGGCTTCTGCCTCTGGCCTACATCTACTACTGACCATTCCATCGTCAATGCCGGCAATGAGAACGGTAAGACCACCAACATTCCACGCGACTTTGCCAAGGCTGCCCGAAGCTTGGGAATGAAGTATGGTTTCTATGTTTCTCCATGGGATAGAAACAGCCAATACTACGGTACTGAGAAATATGTAAACGATGTTTTCCTGCGCCAGTGCGCGGAGTTGGCACAGTATGGCAAAGACCAGTTTGAAATGTGGTTTGATGGTGCCAACGGTGGCGACGGATACTACGGCGGACGCAATACGACCGTGAACGTAGACCGTTCTACCTATTATGATATTCCTAACCTCAGAGACTCTATCCACAAGGTTTGTCCAGACATCATCCTCTGGGGTGTGGGAGCTGAGGCAAGATGGATCGGCAACGAGGCAGGATGGGCTGGCGAAACCAACTGGCTCACCGACGAAAGAGGCTATGCACCAGAAAGCAACGGAATGTATGGTACCGAGGATGGCTGGCAGTGGGACCCGGGAGAGAGCGATGCCAAGCTCACCGACAAGGGATGGTTCTGGCACGAGGGCGAGAAGCCTCTCTCTGTAGAGCGACTCTTCCAGATGTATCTGGAGACTGTAGGTAGAAATGCTACCTTGATTCTCAACTGCCCTCCGGACAAGAGTGGTCTGTTGCCAGAGAGCGACGTTCGCGTGCTCAAGGAAATGGGCAACATGATTCGTACCCGTCTGGGCAAGGACCTGGCACAGAAGGCAAAGGTTACTGTAAGCAACACCCGAAAGGCTGGTGCCAACCGCAACTATGCAGCCAAGAACCTGACCGATAACAACAAGAATACCTATTGGGCTACTGATGATGGCGTGAAGCAGGCTACCATCACCTTCAACTGGGACAAGCCTCAGACCGTTCGCTATGTTGATATGATGGAGTACATCCGCAAGGGTCAGCGAGTAAGAAAGTTCCATATCGAAATCTCTGAAGATGGAAAGACATGGAAACCAATCGCAGAGAAGTGCACTACTACCACCATCGGATACAAGCGCATCATTCCGTTGAACGGCAGCACATCCGACAGTTACGGCAAAGGTTATCAGGTGAAAGGCCTGAAGGTTGTCATCGACGACAGCAAGGCTTGCCCATTGTTACATTCCATTAAAGTATTTTAAACTTTGACTCTACACTAAGAATATGAAGAAATTACTCATAGCATTGTGTTTGTTACCATTGGCTGCAATGGGACAAGAAATTAAGTTCGACACCCAGGATTACAAATCCGTGGGAGTTTACGACAGATGGGAGCATTCCCCATTCCGCACAGGAGAACTGGCGGGCAACTGCGAGGTTGTGGATAATCCTGACCTCACCAACAATCCTAACAAGAAGGTGCTCGGCTTCCAGCGTTCACGCCTGGCTTCCAACATCTTCGGTGCAAGAATAGATCTGAAGAAGCCGATTGCACTCGGTCCATCCGGAAAAGTAGTTCACGTACTGATCAACCGTCCGATGGAAGGCAGAGTGATGCTGGTAGGTCTCGGAAAGCGTAGAGACAGAGCCGGACAGTCGCAGGAAGTAGAGCAGTTCTGGATCAAGTCAACCACTCCTGTTCCTGCAGGACAGTGGGCTGATGCTGTTTTTCCAATCAAGAGTGCCGAGGGTGTGGATATCTATAGTCTGGTAGTGGTTCCTCACGCAGAGTCTCCTCATGAGATGAAGGAGGATGCCCTGGTCTATATCGATGACATCAATATCCACCTGACCAACGCTCCACGCATCACCTTGCTGAAGACCGAAGGTGCTGCAAAGAAGAAGGCTCACAGCGAGTTTGTATCTGTAACCGAGGCCAACCGCAATGGTATGGTAACCGCGGCTGATGGAACTACCCTCAACAACCACAAGGTGGCATACGGCAAGGACTTCAAGGTGAAGATGGTTCCTGCACCAGGATTTACCTATGGCGACTTTACCATCACCCATGGAGATCAGGTAGAATCACTCAAGAAGACAGTTATCGCCAAGGATGGTACCTTCACCATTCCAGCCAAATGGATGGATGGCAACGTAACCATCGAGTGCATCTTTATTTCTACAAGTAAATAAAATCCTCTATAAAAAATTAGGGTGTGGCATAGATTCATGTCACACCCTATTTTTATTGCTACCATTTCAGTCTTCCGTATTTCTCCTTATACCATAGCTGCCAGCCATTCACCAGGTTCTGCCAAACCACATAGGCACCCGGTGCTACGGCGGCAAGAGGATTCAGGAAAGTTAGGGTGAGCCAGATGCCCACAATGGTATTCTTCTGTCCCAAAGCCTGACCAGCACTGATGCTCGCATCATAATGTCTGCCCACCGCCTTACCGATGGCAAACTGGATAATACAAACAAAGAGCGGAACGATGAGCAGCAAGGCAAGAATCCATCCCGAAACCTCGGCATGTAGGATATTGCGAACCGTCTCGCCCATCAGGATAGTAAGGTTGAAGCACCACATATAGAAGCCCAGATCCTTCACGCTCTTCACCTTATCCACCCACTTAGGCAGAAACTTGCGGCTCAGCAAAGCCAGGAGCAAAGGTACCACCAGTACCGTGGTTACGTTTCTGAACACCATCGCACTCATAAAAAGAAAGGAAACATCTGCCCCCTTCTCCACCATCGGGAAAAGACTCGGAATAATC